>Ga0207421_10005478_pt1 | contig 14193 bp, 11 predicted proteins | sample SodLakKL_010_SED_4_FD_187542 | JGI IMG/M metagenome (GOLD analysis project Ga0207421, IMG submission 187542) | Alkaline sediment microbial communities from Lake Tanatar, Kulunda Steppe, Russia - 8KL_010_SED (SPAdes) (version 2) | ecosystem: Environmental > Aquatic > Non-marine Saline and...
TCCGGCCAGATAACGGTTGTTGGTCCACCGGCCATTATGTTGGCAAATCCGGCCGGTTATGAGTTGCAAATGCGGTCAGAGAGAAAGCCGAGACTACGCTACTGCTGCTCCTGCATCTGGGCTTCCATGATCATCTGCTGCATTTTCTGCTGCAACTCGGGGTCGCTCTGGACGGCCATGAAGATTTCCTGGAAGCGATCAAGCTCAAGTCCTTCGTCTTCAATGGCGGCAATCAGTTTCACTTCCATATCCTGCTCAATTTCACCGATCTGTTCTGAGGCTACCTCGAATTTTTCTACTTCAGACTCTGAAACCTCCATTTCATCAGCGGACTGTCCCATTTGCAATCCCTGCAGAATTTTGTTGTAGGTTTCCACTTCCAGTCCTTCATCCTCGACAATGGCAATCATCTCAACCTGGGCTTCGGTCTGGATCTGCTGGGCTTTCATGGAGGCCTCGACAAAGGTCTTCAGCTCCTCATCGGTCACTTCCGGGATATCCTGCGGCGGGGCCGGCTGCTCAAACTGTGCCTGCACCGAAGCCGCTCCGAAAAGGAAGATTACCGCTGCCATACATGCTGTCATCACAAAATACTTCATATTTTTCCTCAATCGTTATTTTTTAGAAATGAATATAAAACTCATATAACCTGTAAAACATATAATTATTTTGGAAAAATCACGAATTTAATGCAAAATCTTCACTTATACACACAAATTCATTTCTGTCAATAATTTACATACTACATACCATGAAGAAAAGAAAAAACAGGTCGGGATCGCTGGTGGTCCGGATCGGTGCCATGATAGTAATCCTTGCGGCTGCCTATTTTGCAGTTGTGCTTCTTATGGGAGAACCGGATTACGAGCCGGTCCACAGTAAAACCTACCCTCCGCTGCCGGCCATGATGCATGAGGACCGGCCTGTCATAGAGTCCATTGTGCTGTGGCACCGCATCGACAATCTGGATGCTAAAGAAATCAACCAGCGTCTGCCCGATCGCTTCGAAGTGCTGGTACTGGGCGAAGACATCACCGCCGACGGATCCGGCAACTATGTGGTCATTCATACCGATGCGGATCTTCCGGATTTGCATCCGGTCCTGCGCGACGCCGGGTACACGCATGCATTCCGGGACCTTGCCGTGTATGAGATGGCGGATAACACGCTGCATCCGATACTTCACATCGACCATGAAGCGATACGCGACGGACACGGACGCCAGCTCATCGACCAGGTACCGGCCGCCAACGGATATGCACTGGTGATAGAACCCTACAAAAATGACGCACTTTATGACGCACCTGTCAAGCTGCTGGAAATTGTGATGCTCAGCGATCGGGGCAGGGAGGCCAGTGACGATATCGTTATTTACTGGGATCCATCCGAAGCCGCTTTCAAAGCCACCAACACCTTTGGTGCGCCGTGATCTGTGAATTTTACCCGTGATATGGCTCCGATCCGGCAATACATCAGGCAGTTCGCAGGTGGCAGTCCGGCCAAGCGAGGCAATCCGGCCAAGCGAGGCAGTCCGGCCAAGCGAGGCGGCCCGGGCACAGCAGGCAGCCCGGTCAAGGCGGTGCAGACGGCCGATTCCACACGATCTGCAATCATTTTTTTACAGTGGGCGGGATATTGTTTATTTTTGGGTTTGCCCCGGTACACTTGACATCCATCACCCATTATCACTGAATTATGAACAAGCATCGGATAATCGCCGTATCGATACTGATTATTGCAGCAATTTTATTGCGATTTTTCCCTCATCCGCCCAATTTTACTCCCATAGCCGCCCTTGCCCTTTTTTCCGGCGTGATTTTTCGTGACCGCGTCATGGCGTTGGCACTTCCGATTGGAGTGATGCTTGTTTCGGATCTGTTTCTGGGATGGCACGGCACTATTCTGTATGTCTACGGAGCTTTTGCCCTGATGGTGTTCCTGGGCCGCTCACTGAAGAACCATGTCACTGTCGGCTATATTGCCGGAGGAGGCATCACCGGCTCCATTCTGTTCTTCATCATCACAAACTTTGGTGTTTGGATTTCGGGGACCATGTATCCGCCGACCTGGGAGGGGCTCACCGCAGCTTATATTGCCGCTGTGCCCTTTCTCCACAATATGATTCTTGGCACATTGTTCTACAGTGCCGTTTTCTTCGGTGCTTTTCACGTTGCTGAGCGCATGGTTCCATCCATCCGTGAAGAAGCCGGACATCTCCGGGCCTGAAATCCGCAGCCGGTTTGAACATGGAACAAGCATCCCGGAAAGCCGTAATCATCGGCGCCAGCTCGGGCATCGGTGCCTCCCTTGCCGAAGAACTATCCAGGCGCGGATACGTATTGGGGCTGGCTGCGCGCAGGACCGGGCTTATTGAAAATGAGCTGCAGCCCAGGCTCTCTTCCCCCTCATATGCCGCGTTCATGGATCTCATGGACATTGAATCCTCCATAGAGGCACTGCACGAACTCATAGGACAGATGGGGGGCATCGACCTGCTGGTGATCAACTCCGGGATATCCGGCAGCTCACCGCGAATGGAACGGGAGGCAACCGAGAATCTGATCCGGATCAATGTGCTTGGCTTTGCCGGAATGCTCCACGAGGGATACCGTATCTTCCAGAAACAGGGGCACGGACACATTGTCGGGATCTCCTCCATTGCATCTCTCCTTCCGCATCCGAACGGATCGGCCTACAACGCGTCCAAAGCGTTTGTTTCCAACTATCTGGATAGTATCCGGTTGCGCATAAGGAGGCGTGGTGAGAACATCTCGGTCACCGACGTGCTTCCGGGATATGTGCTCACCCCCATGACCGAAGAGAACAAGCGCATGTTCTGGGTCGCCAACGTGGAAAAAGCCGCACGTCAGATTGCGGACGACATCGAGAAAAAGAGGGCGGTAAGCTATATATCGCGGCGCTGGCGGCTGGTCGCCTGGCTTCTTTCGCTCATGCCCCGGGGCCTCCTGAACCGGATCCTGTAACTGATCCGGACACAATAACCCTTTCCCCGGTTTCCTGCTTTATTATCCGTCCTTATTTCGTATTTTTACGTCTTCACCTGTTCGTGTAGTCTGTATGATCAATGGCATCCCAGGCCATGGTAATCCGGCACACCCGACACGGCAGTCAAGGATCGTAATACAGGTGATGCCCACTGATACCCGGGACTTATAAACGAGACAAGGCATGATCACTAAAGAGCTCATAAAACCGGAAATCTCAGAGCTGATTGAGCAGCAAAAATGGACAGAACTTCGTGAATCTATCGAAGATTGGCCTATACCCGAGATTGCCGACCTTATGGTAACGCTCGACAAGAGCGATCGTGTAGTCTTTTTCCGGATCCTGCCGCGTGAGATCAGTACCGCAACCTTCTCTCATTTTGAGCCGGAGCAGCAAAACGCGCTGCTGCTGGAAATGACCGACGACGAGACCCGGCAGCTGCTCGCCAATCTGGCTCCGGATGACCGGACCGCCCTGCTGGACGAGCTTCCGGGACAGGTAACGCAGCAACTGTTGAACCTGCTCAGCCCGCAGGACCTCAAGGAGGCCCGCAGCCTGCTCGGTTATCCGGAGGAGAGCGTCGGACGCCTCATGACCCCGGATTACCTGGCCGTCAGACCGCACTGGACCATCGGACAAGCACTGGATCACATCCGCAAAATGGGCCGCCAGAGTGAGACGATCAACATGATCTATGTTACCGATCCCGCATGGAAATTGCTCGATGCCCTGGAACTTCCGCTCTTCATCCTCTCTGATCCCGAGTTGAAGGTTTCGGATATCATGGACGACTCCTACATCGCCGTTTCTGCTTTTGACGACCGGGAGGAGGCGGTCCAGGTCGTCCAGAAATATGACAAAACGGTATTGCCGGTCGTTGACTCCGACGGCATCCTGCTCGGTATCGTCACCATTGATGACCTTATCGACGTTGCGGAAGAAGAGGCCACGGAGGACTTTCACAAAACGGCGGCGGTTGCACCTCTGCGGACCAGCTACCGTGAATCCTCTATTTTCTACCTTTTCAGCAAGCGCGTTTCGTGGCTTGTCGTGCTTGTCTTTGTGAATCTCATTTCTTCCGGCATTATTGAAGCGTATGAGCAGGTACTTGCTTCCGCAATTGCGCTTTCTTTTTTCATTCCCTTGCTCATCGGCAGCGGCGGTAATACCGGAGCCCAGTCAGCGACCCTCATGGTTCGTGCTATCGCAATAGGCGACCTGAAGTTGAGTCAGTGGTTCCATGCTGTTGGGAAGGAGGTTTTGGTCGGTATTACACTTGGTATTGCCATGGGCGTCACCAGCTGGGTGCTTGGGGTGTACCGCGGCGGTCCGGAAATCGGAATTGTGGTAGGACTGTCCATGATAGCCATCGTACTGGCTGCAAATATCATTGGCACCATTCTGCCATTTCTGTTGACACGCTTCAATATCGATCCGGCCGTTGCAAGCAGTCCCCTTGTTACCACGATCGTGGATGCCGTCGGATTGATCATTTACTTCACCATTGCCAGCCTCGTAATCGGTGTAACCATCTGATAGCATAGTAAAATGCTCAAATTTCCATCTTCACATTGACAGACGACCACCAGGCTGGCATCACGTATCGATCAACCAAAATCTACACTATGGCTGACATGATATGACATAAACTGGAATCAGCTACCCGGCCGACATCTGTCCCTGGCGGGCATCACTCGCTCAGATAGTTTGCCACTACGGCAAGCAGTTCCTGCTTCTTGTACGGCTTCGACATGTAGGCGGAAAAACCTTCCGAAAGGTAGTAGTCGGCATCGCCGCGCAGGGCATGAGCTGTGAGGGCAATCACCGGCAACGAATTTGAAGAGGCATTTTTACGGATGGATTTGAGGGTTTTGACCCCGTCCATGCCCGGACCGAGACTGATGTCCAGCAGCACCAGATCAAATGCACTTTTCTTTACTTCATCAAGTGCTTTTTCGCCGGAATCGACGGAAACCACGTCGTACTGAACCCCCAGATAAACTTTCGCCACCTCCGAACTGTCAAAATCATCCTCGACAATAAGGATGCGCGGTGTCTGACCGGGTTGCTTTACGGACGGCTGGTGCAGTTTCATTTCAGGCTGCTGGCGCTTCGGCCCGTCAGACACCTTGAGCGGTATGCGAAGTGAAAACGTGGATCCTTCCCCCTTTTTGCTCTGCACCGAAATGGATCCCCCAATGATCCTGGCCAGTTTCCAGCTGATGGTGAGCCCGAGGCCGGTCCCCTCGTACTTGCGGGAATATCCGGAGCTCTCCTGCTGGAACTCATCGAAGACCCGGGGCAGGAATTCCGTGGATATGCCGATTCCTGTATCCTTCACATGAACCAGGGCCCACTCGTCGAGCAGATCCCTCTCGGTCGTCACCGATACCTCCACACAGCCCGCATCGGTGTATTTTATGGCATTGGAGATCAGATTGTACATGATGCGGCCGAAGAGCTGCCGGTCCATATCCACATACAGCTCTTCCATGTCACACTTCACCTCCAGCCCGAGATCCTTGTGCCTGGCCGGACGCGCATGAAGATTGACATTGCGTATGATCTCATCGATGATATTGGTCCGTTCCGGCTGCACCCTGACCTTGTCCGCCTCAAGCTTGACCAGGTCGAGTACCGACTCGATCGTTTCCATCAATCTCAGTCCGCTGGCGGAAATCCGCGCAGCCATATCACGGTTTTCCCCTTCCGGAAGTTCGGATTCCAGAATGGTTGCAAAGCCGAGGATGCCTGTGAGCGGGGTGCGCATTTCATGGCTCATATTGGCCAGCAGCGCCGTTTTTACCCTGTTCATGGCCTCAGCGGTATCCCTTGCGCGGATCAGCTCTTCCTGAAATCGTTTGCGGTCGGATATGTCCCTCGAATTGATAACGACGCCAGCTATGGATGGCTCCCCTGTCAGGTTGGTCCCGATCGATTCCAGATGGATATACTTCCCGTTTTTATGACGGAAACGGCACTCAACACTCATCTCCTCTTCCGAGTGCTGCAGCATTTTCTGAAACATGTTGCGCAGCTCGGCCATATCTTCGTTATGGACAAAGTCAAAGACCGATTTTTCCTGCATCTCTTCTTCTGCATAACCGAGTGTTTTCTTCACGGAGGGCGCCACGTAAAGGAACTGTCCGTCACGGTCAATAACCGTGATCACATCGGAACTCTTCTGGATCAAAGTACGGAACCTTTTTTCACTGCTGCGCAGCAGCTCCTCGGTACGGGCCCTGACCATGTAAGCCGACACCAGTTCCACCATCAATGAGAGCGAATGGACTTCCAGCTCGTTAAAATTATCCCTCGGCTCCGGCCAGTAGATACTGACTGCTCCGGCATATCCGGTCTCCCTGGATTTAAAGGGGAAAAGTGCGACGGATCCGACACCCTCACGCTTCATCAGCTCTTGATGCTCCGCGGCCTCATGAGGCAGGGAGTCGATGTTGGCAAACAACAGTGCTTCACCGCTGGCTATCTGCCCTTTCCACCAGTTACCGCAAAGATGACTGCACGAATTCATTGCGGATGAAGTGGCTCCCCCGGCCGGACAAACCCAGGAAAACCGTTCCTCCATGCCCTCGAAATTGCCATTTTTAGTCGGATAGATACAGAGACAGGCTTTGTCAGCCTGAACCGACTCCGCCATAATACCCAGAACGGCAGGGATATCGGGAGGCGCATCCTCTATAAGCCGGATCCGGATTTCATTGATGACATTCTCGAATTGTTTGCGGATGCGGGTGGTCCGGGCATGTTTCCGCTCCCTGCGGATATCGCGCAGCACCGCAACGACGCCCGCTGTTTTCCCCTGGTCATCTACAATGGCAGACAGAGATCCGTTGACAGGGATGTATTCCTGATTATTTCCGGCGAGCAAACATCCCGCGGGAAGGTACCAGCGATCTTCCGCATCCATCAGCTCCTCACCGGTCCAAAAGATCGGCCGGGCATCATTTTCGTTTACCAGTTGCATCACATCCTGCAGCTTTTGTCCCGGCAGGACGTCGCTTCCCACTCCCAGCAACATTTCGGCGACGGGATTCGCATACGTTATGGTCAGATCGCGGCTGGTGGCAATGACCGCATCCCCAATATTTTTCAGTGTCGTGGATAGCAGCCGCTCGCTCCTGTTGATCTCAAGCTGTTTCTCATGTTTGTAGAGCGCCATCTCGATGGCCGAGCGTATCTCGTTTTCGCTGAAGGGTTTGTGGATGTACCCGTAAGGCCCGGTGGCCTTGGCGCGGTCGATCGTATGCAGATCGGAGTGTGCCGTGACGTAAACAATCGGAATAATATGCTTTTTCAGGATCTCCTTTGCGGCCTCTATACCGTCCACCTGACTGCCCAGGTGAATATCCATCAGTATCAGGTCCGGCTGCTCCTCAAGCGCGATCCGTATGGCATCCGCAGCATTCCCCGCAGGGCCGACAGCAGTATAGTTCATTCGCTCAAGGCCTGTGCAAATACTATGGGCCACAATCATTTCGTCTTCTACTACCAGAATTCTCTTTTTGTCTGGCATGAACTTGTTGTAATGGAAAAATGTGTGTATTGTAAATAGGTGTTAGCGGTCAATATACGCCATTTTACAACACGCTGAAACGATATTCGAAACAAGCTGGAAAGTGTTACGTGCCTGAATCACCCCGAAAATACAGCCGGCTGCTCGTCCCTGCATTTGCAGGGTTGCTGCTTTTTCTGCTGCTCATGCCCTGGTCGCACCCGCCAGCCGATCTGACCGGTCTGGCCGATACGGAGGATGTCATCAGGGAGTCGCGCCGGTTTCTCGAAAAATCCGGCATTGATCCCGGAAAACTGCAGCCATTTGTCGTATTTCGAACTAATGACGAACTACTGGACCGCCAGGTGGCGCACTTCGGCAAAAGAAAACTGTCCGGGTTCATCCGAAACGGATTCCTTCGGTTCATCCCCTCTTATTACTGGCGAGTCAGCTGGATCGACACCGGGGATCATGAAGACGTCGCCATCACCATGGAAAGCTACCGGCAGCCTTTCGGAGCCACCATATTCCGGACAGTGCACACTCCCGATGCCGCACTCATCCGCTTTCAGACGGAGAGCCGGAGCGCGGCCGACTTCCGCCTGCCGGACCGCCATCCTTCCGTCTCTCTTCCTGAAAACCCGGAGTACCAGGATCTGAAGCCGGTGCTTCGGGGCTCGGTTTGGGACAACTACCTGATGAGCGTGGACTCCACCTACTACTCGGAACAGTACGATGAACGCCTCCTCAACGCCGTCCTCGTACCGCCGGCCGCGATATTTGAACATACCACCCGTGTGACTGTCACCCTGAATGCGGACGGACAACTGCACCAGATCCGTCAGCAAGTGATCATCGGCGAACAACCTGTCACCGAAGCCGGCGCGCCCGGCGGCTTCCTCCGCGCAATCTTTTTCATCCTTGCCCTGCTTCTTCTGATCACGCTCTTTGTAAGGCGAATATTTCACCGTCTGGTGGATGTGCACAGCGCCACTATTTATGGCAGCATTGCCGCCATTCTGTTTCTGCTGTACATGCTTCTCATACTGTTCCAGAACTCCGCTTTTTCCTTCATTGACCAGCAGTTTCTGCAGATCCTTGCCATGATGCTCATCATGGTCTTTGTCTCCGTGTTTTTCGGAATTTTTGTCTTGATGCTGACCGGACTCGGGGAATCACTCAGCCGCGAAATTTGGCCGGATAAAATCACCAGCCTCTCGCTGCTGCGGCTGGGATACCTCGGCAGCAACTCCCTGGGCAATTCCGCGGCTGCCGGGGTACTGGGATCTTTCATCTACCTCGGACTGGCCGCACTCATGTACACCTTGTCCGACCACAGCTATCTCAATCCGCTGGATGGACAGCTGTTCTATGCCGGAAGCTACTTTTTTCCCGTCTGGCAAATCATGGCACAAAGCCTGTTCTGGGCCACACTCATCACCGCCGGCGTCTATGCATGTCTTGTATCATGGATCGGCATCAACTGGAAAAACACCGGGCTGCTCCTGATAAGCGGCGGTATCGCATTCACGCTGCTTTCATCCCACCACGTCAGCACACCCGATTCTCCGCTTGTTTTCGTCTTCTGGCTCATTCCCGGAATAGCAGCCACCTGGTTTTTCCTGCGCCAGGACCTGCTTGCCCAGATTGTCGCCATTTTTGTATTTGTCTCCCTATGGACTACCGTGGATGGCAGGGTAATTTCAGGCTCTCCTGATGCGTGGCTGGCATGGTCGTTCGTCGGCCTTGCCGGGCTCCTGCTTGCCGGCGGAATAGGACTGGTCGAATACGGGAAACGTTACGGTCACCTTCCGGAACTCACACCCGGGTATATCTTTGAGATCGCGCGGGAACAGCGGGTGGAAAGGGAGCTGGAGATCGCACGGCAGGTCCACCAGTCGTTCCTCCCCGTCGACCTTCCCAAACTCGAAGGAATGGAAGTGGCCGCCAGCTGTCACGCCGCATTTGATGTCGGCGGCGACTATTACGACGTGATCCCGATCGACGACCACCGCATGGCATTTGTCGTGGGCGATGTGAGCGGCAAGGGCATCCAGGCCGCGTTCTTCATGACCATGGTCAAGGGCATATTCCAAAGCCTGGTGAAGGAAATACCCGAGCCGGGCCCGCTCCTTACCCGCATGAACCGGCTCTTCTACGACAATGCCCGCCGCGGCAGTTTCATTTCCATTTGCTATGGCCTGCTGGATATGCGGGATGGCACGCTCAGATACGCCCGGGCCGGACACAACCCGGCCATTTATCTTCACAAACAGGAGCAAAAAGCGGAATTGCTTCGCTCGGGTGGATTGGCTCTCGGTCTAACACGAAATGATGAATTTGAGCAGAGCTTGTCGGAAGTAACCACAAGGATGGCCCCGGAAGACACGCTCATCTTCTACACCGACGGGGTGACGGAAGCGCTCAATCCATCCGGGGAAATGTACGGGGAAGACCGGCTGACCGGCGAAGCTTTAAAACAACGCAACCTCTCCGCACAACAGATGCTCGATCAGCTTACTGCATCGGTGACCCGCTATGCCGCAAACGTCCCGCTGAATGATGACATGACCATGGTCGTGGTGCGCAAAATGTAACCCAGGCCAGAAGCAGTGCCTTTCACTCAATTACCGGGCAGCAGTACCTTGTCTATGGCGTGAATGGCGCCGTTCGTGGCAACCACATCGGCCGCAACGAGCATTGCGCCGCCTACAGAGATACCCTGTTCGTGATGCTCGACCTTGAAAACAGTACCCTCGAACGTAGGGATATTGTCGACGGTTCCCAGATTTTCGGAAAGCATGGTACCGGAACTGATGTGCGCGCGAAGCACATCCCTCAACTCGTCGGGATTCTCAAGCAACCCTTGCATGACATCTTCCGGCAACTCATTGAAAGCCTGGTTTGTCGGGGCAAAAACGGTGAACGGACCTTCCTCCCCTAATTTTTCATCCAAACCGGTTTCCACGATCAGCGTATGGAAATACTGAATCTGGGCAAACTGGGAGGCAGATTCAACAATATCCATGCCCGTCTCCATCTGTGCTTTGACGGCCGTACTCATAAGCAGCATCAACGCAACTACCAGTGCAAATTTCTTCGTGACATTATGATTTTCAGAATAAGACATAGACCTCCTTTCTTTATTTTGTGTTACCTACCAATAGTAACAAATCTCATCACGGAGCGTTCAAAAACAGCATTTCTTTATCTTTTTTTACATGTTTTCAGGCTCAAAGCAGCTCAGATCACCCGTTAAAATAGGTGAAGCGGACCCGAATATTTGGTATTATATCCCGTGCAACAAACCATCCATGCAACCCTCACGTCAAGATAAATCCATGCACGACATAGTTCTGATCAAAGGAGACGGCATCGGACCCGAAATCACGGATTCCGTAACGGAAATACTGGCCACCGCAAAAGCAGATATCAACTGGATCCCGGCACAGGCCGGCATGGAGGCATTCGAAAAAAACGGAAACCCGCTGCCCGATGAAACCGTCGAGCTGATCGAAAAGCACAAAATTGCACTCAAGGGCCCGCTCACCACCCCCGTCGGAAGCGGATTCCGTTCCATCAATGTGGCATTGAGGCAGAAATTTAATCTTTACAGCAACATCCGTCCGGCCCGTACCCTTCCGGGCGTCCCCACGCATTTTGGAAGCGTCGACCTGGTCACCTTCCGGGAAAACACGCAAGGCATGTACATCGGGCGGGAGCGCTGGGTGGATGAGGCCCGGACAACAGCGGAATCCATCGCCATTGTCACTCGGGAAGCCAGTGAGCGCATCATCAGGGCCGCCTTTGATTACGCCGTGAAGCGCGGACGTAAAAAGGTCTCTCTCATCCACAAGGCCAATATCCTGAAATACACGACGGGACTGTTTCTCAAGGTCGGCCAGGAAGTGGCCCGTGACTATCCCGACATCGAATTCAACGACATGATCGTGGACAATACCGCCATGCAGATGGTAATCCGTCCCGAAATCTTCGACATCATCGTGACCACCAACCTGTTCGGGGACATCCTGTCCGACCTGGCGTCGGGACTGGTGGGCGGTCTCGGTGTCACCGGCTCAGCCAACATGGGCGATGAGCATGCCATTTTTGAAGCCGTGCACGGCTCAGCCCCCGATATTGCGGGACAGGGCAAGGCCAACCCGACGGCACTGCTCCTTTCCGCCCTCATGATGCTCGAACACATCGGCGAGATCGATAAAGCGGAGAAAATCCGCAAGGCCCTCTATCGGACACTGCCGGACAAGAACGTCATCACCGGTGACCTTGGTGGCGATGGCAACACGCGAATCTTCACGGAAGCGCTGATCCGCAACATGCGATAGTGACGGCGACGACGACAAGCGGCAGGCGACAGCGGCAGGTTACAGGGAATGGATTGTGGCCTCGCGCGTATCGGTATCGAAAATCGCCACCGTCGCCCCGGCATCAAAGCCGTGCGCGGAACCGGGATTCAGCAGCCGTGTTTCCCCATGAATCTCATTGACCACCTGATGGGTGTGTCCGCTCACCACCAGGTCATAGCTCCCGCAACGGACCAGCGCATCGGTGATGGCCGGCTGCGTGCCGTGGTACAGGGCAATGCGGCACCCTTCAACCTCCGTACCGTAGAACTCATTGTGGACAGAGAACCCGTTTTCACGAAATTTTCCGATCAGCCGAAAATGGTCGCCGTCATTATTGCCAAAAACCGCATCCAGTTCGTAGCCCTTGAACAGCGGGACTGTAAACGGGCTGCAAAAATCGCCGGCGTGCAGGATCCGGCGCACATCCTCCTTTCGGAACAGAGACACGGCCCTGGTGATGTTGCGTACATGATCGTGCGTATCAGAAATGATGCCAAGTTTCATCGGTGTCACCTCGCAGATTATCAGTATTCAACTTTGTTCGAGCAGCCGGTAAAGAGCCAGAAACGCCTGATTCACGGGAACTGCCAGCTTGTAAGCTGTTGCCTTGCGGACAATATATCCGCAGAAAACATCATATTCCAGCGGTTTTCCCTTGTGACGATCCTGCCAGGTGGAGGTCTTGAACGCACCCAGTCCGCGCGTCCCTTCGATAATATCGGTGCCGTCATTGTCGGTGATCCGCACGCCTTCGGCACTGGCAACGGCCTGCATTTCGTAAAAAATCTGCCAGGCCAAGGCATACGCATCCGCATCGTCAAAGATCATGTCGGTAGTGGCTCCGCTCAGGCCGGTCATCATGTTGAAAATGCCGTTCCAGAGAAACTTCAGCCAGGCTTCCCTGTGGATCTTCGGGCTCACCTCCGCCGCGATGCCGGCGTGTTCCATGATCTTCTGGAGCTGCATGACCCTGTTGGATGGTGCTCCGTCCTCCTCACCGAAAACCACGCTCGACAAACCGCGGTATTCGATGACACCGGGTGCGGTCAGCTCCGCCCCGATCTTGCAGAATCCCCGGATCACCCTTTCACTGCCAAATTCATCGCTCAGCAGCTCATAATTTTCCAGTCCGTTCTGGATGGTGAGTATCTGAGTCCGGGTGGATACGACCGGCTCCAGCAGACGGATGGCTTCCAGGGTGTCGTAGGATTTGACGGCAACGATAACAAGCTCGGGCGGCTGTTCCAGCACGGATGGCGCGGATGGATCCGCTACGGCATTGACCGGATGAAGATGCATTTCCGTCAGTCCGGCAATACGCAGTCCGCGGCTCTGCAAAGCCTTCAGATGCGCACCCCGGGCCACAAAAGTGACATGGAACCCGGGAACACTTGCCAGATGTGCGCCGTAGAATCCGCCGACAGCGCCACTGCCCATGATCAGAATGTTCAGCATAAGTTTTTTTCTATCTTTGCTTTTGTATCTTTCCAGCTGATGATACATAGCTTTCCTCTAAACCAAAAATCCACCATCATGAAATCACGTCTCCTGTATCCGTGCTGTGTCCTGTTGCTTGGTCTTTTTGCAATCACCGGTTTTGCTGCAAATGCCGCGTATGCCGATGAAGTTGAACAACGGCTGGAACGCGCCTTTGAGCTTGCCGATAACTTCCAGGATGAGGAAGCCCTGGCAGCATTCAAATCGGTCGTGGAACTGGAGCCCGACAACTACGATGCGCTCTGGAACATCGTGATGCTCCATACCTCCATTGGTCACAGGCAGGCCCGCAGTTCCGCCGAAGAGGCGCACTATGATGAGGCGTATGAGTACGCAAAAATCCTCCGGGAAGCACATCCGGAACAAGCCGGCTCCTATTTTGCCTATGCGGCGGCTGTCGGACGCAAGGCGCAGAGCGTGGGCGCCCGCGAACGGATCCGCCTTTCCACCGAAATCCGTGAAAACGCCGAGAAAGCGGTCGAGCTGGATCCCGAATACTCCCGGGCCTGGAACGTGCTTGGAAACTGGCACCACCGCGCCGCAAACCTCTCCCGCCTGGAGCGCCTCGCAGCCAACGCCCTCTTCGGTGGTGCACCGGAAGGCGCCAGCAACGACAAGGCCCGCTCCGCGTTCAACCGCGCTATTGAACTGGATCCCCACTTCATCCTCTACTACCACGACAAGGCAGAGTTCCTGATCACCGTCGGCGAGAAGGACAACGCCCGCCGTGTGCTGGAAAAAGGGCTTGAACTGGATATCGTCACCAGTGACGACGAGCGCTGGAAGAGCAACATGCGGGAGATGCTGGCA
>Ga0207421_10005479_pt1 | contig 14190 bp, 10 predicted proteins | sample SodLakKL_010_SED_4_FD_187542 | JGI IMG/M metagenome (GOLD analysis project Ga0207421, IMG submission 187542) | Alkaline sediment microbial communities from Lake Tanatar, Kulunda Steppe, Russia - 8KL_010_SED (SPAdes) (version 2) | ecosystem: Environmental > Aquatic > Non-marine Saline and...
CGCAATGCTTCCATGAAGAGCCATGCGGTTTCGATATCATGTGCAAAACTGAAATACCTGTCGTTGGCCAGTGTCCAGTCCCGTTCAAACTCGGTCCGGCAGTAAGCGTACTCCCCCCGTTCCTTGCAGAAACGATTTACCATCACCTCCGTGAGAATTTCATCCAGCCGGTCAGCCAGGTGGATTTCAAGATACCGGGTTTGATCATCCGTGAGTAGTGTATTGACCAGCGGATTTCCGTTCTGCCAGGCTTCAAACAGTGATGTGTACGCTTCCATGATGTGGAGGTGGGTATTGGCCTCTTTGTCGCCACCATCCAGAGGTACTTCATTTTCGGCCAGTCCGTTGACCGGAATCTGCTGATACCCGCCGTATACGGTATCATAGGCCCGGTGATCCATGGCGATGAAACCATTCAAAGCGATGGACAGCGCTTCGATGGCGGCATCGCGGTACTTTTGGTTTTCATGATCATGAAAAGCCAGGTAGTAGTGTGACAAACCGTATATGGCAAAACTGTTGTTATAGAGTCGCCGGTCACGGTTATCAGGATTGTCCCCTTCGGAGAGGAAAAATTCGCCTCCTTCCCGATCATGAAACACCCGTATGAAGTACCGGTACTGGTTGTATGCCATTTCCGCAATCCTTCCACTTTGTTCTCCATAGCGATACCAAATTGCCACCGTGAAGAGTTGCCGGCCTTGTTGAATAGAATTCCGAAGACCAATGGCCGTGTTGCCGTCACTATCAATATCACCGTAAAAACCATCCTCGGCTTTTCGGAGCGCGGCCTTTTCATCCCAGAAGTTAAAGACAGCACCGGCGTTGATTTCCATCCATGCATGGATGGATTCCAGCAGCTGCCCGTGTTTGTCGGTATGGATGTGGGGTTGAGCGGATGATGTGGGTACCGCTAATGTCAGGATGATCAGGATGAACAGGTATTTCATTTCATTCCGGTTAGGTGGGGTGTTCGGGTTTCGTAAAAGTAATAATAAATAAAATCAATTGATTTATTTAGTCGGTTATGAAGAAAATTGTAACGTACGGCCTCCCGGGACCGGTTGTGAGAAGAGTGTGGCAATGATGTTTCTTGAACGAAATGGGAAACTGCGTAAGATATCTGTTATTTTTTTTGAGATTGGCGCGGTTATTGACGATAACCTATTGGAGGAGGATAAGATATGATCATTTATTTTAGCTGATCTGATATTATGGTATTTAAAAAACAGATAGAATCCCGATTTATGTTCGGTTTTCCTGCTGTTATGTGGGTTGCATTGTTATCAGCTGACCGGTCAACCGGGATCGTTCATGGTATGCTTGTATCCCTACATTGGCCCTTATTGGTTGTCATTGCACTTTGTTTGACTCTTACCATGCTATTTGGTGTCCTGGCATTGCGATATTTCAACCGCTATAAAGAGACATCAAAGGAATTGCATGCAAAACGGGAACAACATAATGCACTGATAGAGGACTCGTATGTTGCATTTTTGGTATATGACAGGGAATCGGCAGATGTCATTGAAGCTAACCGCCGCACCTTGAGTTTGTTTGGCGCCCAGGACACCGGGGAGTTAAGCAAACAGAACATCTGGTGTGACGCTCCGTTTTCCTTTGAAGAATTTCAGACGCAACTTGACAAAGTTCGCAATGTGGGGTTCCATCGGTTTGAATGGAAATTCCGAAATATTTTTGGTGAACTATTTTGGTGTGATATGCTTCTGCGTGAGACAACTCTGGGTGGCATTCCGCGAATCACAGCAACACTGGTTGATATCACAGAAAAAAAGGAGTCCGAGCTCCGGCTTGCCGGGCAGAGCCGGTTTCAACGGTTGATTTTTGAGACTTCCAGAGATTTTTTATCGGCCTCACCTGATAATATCGATGGGAAAATTACCCGGATACTCGAGCAGTGCGGACGCTTTCTGGAAGTTGAACGGGTCACTCTTTTCAGAATAACACCGGATCATAACTATATGTCCGGCACACATGCATGGAGTGTTGAAGGAGTCGAGGCCGCCAATAAGAAGCTTAAAAATTTTCCGGTATCAGAGTCCCCTCTGATCGCCCGGTCACTGCGAAAAAAGGAGATGCTCTTTATTCCTGACGGGGGAAATAAGGTGCCACTGACGAAAGAGGAGCAACAGGATCTGGAAAGTCGTCAAATCAGATCTTTTCTGTGTCTGCCAATATTTCGCAAGGATGGATTCTCCGGGTTTTTTGAATGCGAATCGGCCGCTTCGTTACAGATTCTGGATAGTGAAACCATCGAGCTTCTGCATGTTCTGGCTAATATCCTGGGGGATACGCTTACGAAAATCACCAATGAGCAGCAGATGCTGGATATGAACCGGTCATTGGAGGAGACCACCCGGATGACCAACGATATGGCTGCTCAGGCAGAAATGGCAAGTATGGCAAAAAGTGAGTTTCTCGCAAACATGAGCCATGAAATCCGGACTCCCATGAACGGGGTGATTGGTATGACCGGTTTGCTGCTGGATACAGACCTGGATACAGAGCAGCGCCGGTATGCGGAAATTGTGCGCTCAAGCGGGGAGTCGCTGCTTGGTTTGATCAACGATATCCTGGACTTTTCCAAAATCGAAGCGGGTAAAGTGGATCTTGAAATCATGGACTTCGACCTGCAAAAAATGCTGGAGGATTTTTCCGACAGTCTGGCGGTGAAGGCGCATGAAAAGGGGCTTGAGTTATTATGTGATATTGATTGCGATGTTCCCAGGCAACTGCGCGGTGACCCGAGCAGGATTCGGCAGGTGCTCTGGAACCTGGGGGGGAATGCGGTCAAGTTTACGGAACAAGGTGAAGTTTCAGTTCATGTCTCCACGCTCGATGACCGGGGTCGCGATGCCTTGTTACAATTTGTTGTAAAAGATACTGGTATCGGTATTCCGATTGAGAAGAAAAATCAAATTTTTGACAAATTCAGCCAGGTTGATGCATCAACTACAAGGAAATTTGGGGGAACAGGCCTGGGTTTGGCGATTTCCAGTCAGCTCGTCGAAATGATGGGTGGCGAAATTGATGTAAAAAGCGAACTTGGTACAGGATCGGAGTTCATCTTCTCTGTTCTTGTTGAAAAACAGAAGAATGTTGGGCAAGAAGCGGACAACGAGAGCATTGATACCGCTGCCTTTGAAAATGTCCGGGTACTGATTATCGATGACAATGCCACCGGTCGGGAGATCCTCAGAAAACGCTGTAAGACATGGAAAATGCGGGTCGAAGAGGCGAATGACGGATTCCAGGCACTTTCGGCACTGGAGCAGGCCTATAACAACAATGATCCCTTCAAACTTGCCATCGTCGATATGCAGATGCCGGGAATGGATGGCGAAGAGCTTGGGAAAATCATAAGTAGCGACAGCCGCTATTCCGGTATCAAAATGGTCATGTTAACGTCACTCGGAATGAGAAATGACCCGGAATTCTATGAATCCATCGGTTTCTCTGCATATGCCAATAAACCTATCCAGCATGAACGCCTGCAGAAGGTCTTGTATCAAACGCTTTATGGTGTCAGGGAAGCACGAACATCAGTCATTGATATTCAGGGGAGTGTGGTTTGGTCGAAAAAAATGTATAAAGACGCGAATATCCGGGTTTTGCTGGCCGAAGATAATATAACAAGTCAGCAGGTTGCCCTAGGACTGCTGTATAAACTGGGGATTCGGGCTGATGCGGTTGCCAATGGGAAAGAGGCCGTTACGGCCCTTACATCCCTCCCATATGATTTGGTTTTCATGGATGTTCAAATGCCGGAAATGGACGGCCTGGAAGCAACGCAACATATCCGCAACCAGCTGACCGAAACGCACAATCCGAAGATACCCATCATCGCCATGACCGCCCATGCTACAGAACGGGATCGTCAAATCTGTATCGAAGCAGGAATGGATGATTTTGTCTCCAAACCGGTTTCACCCGAAACCATAGCGATCATTCTTTCGAAATGGCTGCCAGACGCACAACCTGCCGGGGAATCGGTTATCGTCTCCGGGGATTCAGAGAACAAAGAACACATCTACTCCGAAACGGAACCGGCTTATATTGGAGCAGTCTCCGGTTCCGGAAAAGAAAACGGGTCGAAAGTAAATCATTTGGAATCAAACCTGTCCGTTATTTCAACGGATGTCGTTACAGATACCGTCAGTGAGACGCCCGTATTTGACAAGGATGACCTCACATCACGGATGTTGGATGATGAGGATCTGATTCAGACGGTTGTCCAGGGCTTTATTACGGAAATTCCAAATCAGATAAAGAACATGACAACCCATCTGGAGGATCAGGATGCAAAGAGTGTGGAGCGTTTAGCCCATAATATCAAAGGGTCGTCCGGTAATGTTGGAGGTAAGCGATTGAAGGGACTCGCTGCGGAACTTGAGCAGTCGGCAAAAAAAGGGGATCTGGCGATGGTATCCAAACGCATGCCGGAACTTGAGCAGGAAGCAGAACGGTTAAAAGAAACCCTGGAAAAAACGGGATATTAAGGGAGCCGCTCAGGCATATCAGCTGCAACAAAGGCCATTACAGCAACTGCTGCAACACATTCGGCAACTTCACCGGCATCGAGTTTGTCAATGGTGTCTTTGGCCGAATGATGGTACCAGAAGTATTTTTCGGTTTCAACATCAAGTCCCATGATCGGAACACCTTCCCGGTGTAGCGGACCGACATCTACGGTCCCATAGGAGCCTTCCCTCATATGCATGTCGCGTAGTGGTGACATCAGATCGGCTATGGGAGCAAGCATCCGAAGTGCTTCTGCCGACCCTTCAAAACCAAAACCGATCGGTTTAAATACCCCAAAGTCTACTTCAAGTGCAAGCTGATGGTTTTCCAGCTCCCCTTTTTCAATTACTTTGTCGCGGTATGCTCGTCCCCCCATCACCCCATTCTCCTCATTGGTCCATAACACCAGGCGGATGGTTCGTTTGGGCTGCAATCCCAACTCATGTATTATCCGCAATGCCTCCCATGCTACGATGACTCCGCCGCCATCATCCATGGCGCCGTGGCCCACATCCCAGGAGTCGATATGCCCGCCGATGACTACGATCTCATCGGGCTGTTCCCGTCCCGGAATTTCGGCAATCACATTGTGTGAAAGTGCCGGTTCTTCTTTCAATTCCGCTTCCATGTACAAAGTGACGGTGGCTGGATCACCGCGTTGATCAAACCGGTGCAGCAACATGGCATCCTCGGCGGAAATGGCAGCGGCAGGGATTCGGGGGACATCATCGGAATAGCGCATGTTACCGGTGTGCGGATGTCCCATTGCGTTTGGTGAAACTGCGCGAAGCAATACACCAACAGCCCCATATTCTGCAGCCCGGTCCGCTCCAAAAACACGGTATTGAACGGATTGGCCATAATCAACAAACGGCTGGTTGTAGACCACGATACTACCGGAAATTTCGTCACTGCGATCCTCAAGTTCGTCAAAACTTTCCACGACGACTGTTTTTGCCGTCAGCTCTTCCCCTCCGGTATTGACACTGCTACCGAGTCCAAGCATTGGCAGCTCTTTTTCGTAGGGCGCTATAATTTTTACGAACTCATTACCTCGTACCCAATGGGGTACTTTGACTTCCTGCTTGCGCACCACGGGAATACCGTCATTGGCCAACTCTTTTTCCGCCCAGGCGATGGCATTTTCAAGCATTTCGGATCCGCTGAGGCGGTGTGGGAAATAGTCGGTGAAATAAGCAAGACGGTCATAGGCCCGGTGTGTTCCGGTTGCAGCCTCAATGATCTTGCCGGCAGTGTTACCGTATTCGCTGTCAAGGCTGTTTGAATGGGTTCGGGACTCCGTATGCCCGGCAGAACTGCTTTTGTTGTTGGTTTCTGCAAAAGAGTACCCGGAAGTGAATAATGTGAATAAAAGAAGGACCGGGAAGGCAACGGCAGAAATCCGTAAGTACATAATCATCATTGTAATAATAACAGATATTGGTGGCGTTAAAGCGTGAATCTCAAGGGACGATTAAAAATACGACTGTTCCTGTAAAAACAAAGTTCATATCCGGGAATACGCGACAGGTGTCATCCGGGGATGTACCCGCACCGCACCCATGGAAAGGGCAGTTGCGGATTGAAAGCAACCCTGCTCCCGAATACAAGGTATGGTTTAACAGAACACAAAGATCATCTCATCCGGATGATCAATCACTTTATGAATCAAAAAGCGTTTTGTAGCCATGTTTTTATCAAGATCTGATATCCGAAAATCAACAACGAAACTGTCACGGGATACCATTGTCATTCCTGTCGCCCTTTTTCTTGCAATAGCACTTGCTGGCTGTGATGACTCCGTTACGGATCCGAATGGCAATGATGACGAACCCGGTCCGCCTGCGGCAAATGTTGTCGAAATGACAGGAAACTCTTTCCAGCCGGGAAACTTGGAAGTCACGGAAGGCACGACGGTTACCTGGGTAAATGAAAGCAACGAAGCACACACGGTGACCAGCGGTTCCGGTGGGGAACATGACGGCCAGTTCGACAGCGGAAATGTGGCACCCGGCGAGCAGTATCAATTCACTTTTGAGAATTCGGGCACCTATGATTACTACTGCATTCCCCACCTGCAGGCAGGAATGACCGGAACCATCACCGTAATCAGCGAAGATGAGTGAGTTAAGCGTATCACAACATATACCCAAAACAGGACCTGCAACTTCCGGACCATTCAAACCAGATCAGGGGGAATCGTGATATCAAAATCAGCAAACCTCTTACTTTTAATTCTGTTGATATCGGCATCATCAATGAAAACAGACCGGGAGGATGTGGTTTACATGACCCAATCGGGATATGCCGAGTTCAAATCCAGCGTGCCGTTGCATTCATTTACCGGGGAGTCGAATAATCTCACCGGAATGATCGACTTCCATGAAAATGTCATTGATTTCTATCTGGATCTGAACACACTGCGAACCGGTATTGACCGGCGTGACCGGGATATGTTCCGCACCCTTGATGTGGATGAACATCCGTTCGCTGAATATACCGGTGAACTTACCTCTTCGTTTGACCATGACTCTGACGAAAAGCAGCGTGTAACCGCTGTTGGTGAGTTTACGATGCACGGCATTACCCGTGATCTGGAAGTTTCAGGTTACCTGCAGAAACAAGGTGATCAGATCACACTGGAAGCCGAATGGATACTTAATATCAAAGACTATGAACTCGAACCTCCGAGCATTCTCTTTGTGGAGGTCGACGAAGAGATGGAAATTCGTATTGAAACCGAACTCGAACCACGAAGCCGCGATGAAACACTTGGCGGTAACTAACTGAGGAGAGATAACACGAATGAGAACTGTTTACGAAACGTTATGTGATCCGGCTCATATGCCAAAGCCGGTTATAATACCCGGAGCCGGCCGTTTTATGCGATCGTTACTAGCGCCTGGTCTCCTGCTGGTTATCGTGCTTACGTTGGTGATGCCGGACCGGACCGAAGCACAACTTCCACGGGAGCGGGTCGAAACCGACGAACCGGTGGATAATGTTTTCTGGGCAATGACCAATGTCGGTATCAGTACGGTCAGAAACCTCTCGAAGGGCAATCTTAATTCAAGTGTATTACACACCTTTGGTTTGGTGGATCGCGGGATTGAGCATTTGTACGGCCTGGACGATGGAGCCAACACCCGGATCAGGCTGGATTATGCCATTTCTGACCGGTTTTCAGCAGGAGTTGGCAGAATGACCTTCAATAAAGTCGTTGATATCGGTGGTAAGTACAATATTCTGAGACAGACTACTACCGGGAGCATACCGGTTGAGTTGGCGGTAAAAGCTTCAATGGGTATCAATACGATGCCAAATACCGGGTATCGTTTCTCAGAAAGGCTCAGTTACTTCACATCGGTGATGATTGCCAGAAAATTCAACAGCTTCAGCCTGCAACTGACACCGATGATCGCCCATTTCAACCGGACTGTGGGGGATAATCCGGATCAGTTGTTCGGATTAGGTATCGTGACCAATTATGAACTTACCGACCGGCTCGCATTAAGTGCCGAATACCTGCCGGTATTTGGAGATCGCAATGCCAACACACATGATGCCATGGCTCTGGCACTGAATATCGACACTGGCGGACACATCTTTCAGATTTTTTTCACCAGTTCTCAGTGGCACAACGAAGAATTTATCATGGCTAACAATCGCGACCGGTTCTGGAAAGGCGACTTCCGGTTTGGTTTTAATATTCACCGTGTATTCGGCATTGGGCGATAGGTTTGCCTATGCTGCGTGTAATCACTCAAATTATCGGGGGCTTCCGGTAATCTATTTTACATTATATTATAGCAGGTTAACTATAAACACCTTAATAACAACGTTCTTATACCAAGATTCCATAGCCTTTGCTGACGAAAATTATCAAAGGGTGCCAACAACGGCAGCGTGACAGTCAGAAGGAGCTCTACGAGAAGTTCTATGCCTATGGTATGAGTATCACTCTGAGATATGCGGATTCCAGAGACCAGGGGGTTGAGATATTAAATGATTCATTTATGAAGGTGTTTGAGAATATCCGGAAATTTGATTCCGAACGCCCTTTCAAGCCCTGGCTTCGCAGGATTATCATCAATACAGCCATTGACCATTATCACCGGAATAAAAAAGTCCGTGAGTTGTCCAATTACGAAATAACGGAGAACAGCATGGCAGAAGACGAAAAGATTTTAAGCGGGATCTCCTACGAAGAGATTATTGATATGATGCAAGAGTTATCTCCTGCTTACCGGGCCGTTTTCAACCTGCATGTAATTGAAGGGTTTTCACACGAGGAGATTGCAGAAAAGCTCGGGATTTCCGTTGGGACATCGAAATCAAACCTTTCAAAAGCAAAAAAAAACCTGAGAGTCATTTTGGAAAAAAACCTGATGTAGGCCGATATATATGGCAGATAACAAACACAATCATGATTCCATTGAACGGTTGTTCCTGGAGAAATCGGAAGCGTATCATATTCCGTTCCGGGAAGAGGATTGGCTCAAGCTTGAAAAAAAACTCGATGTTCGTGATGCGCAACGGATTTACAGACAACGTGTACGCTGGATTGCGGCGGCATCGCTCTTGTTGATCTCACTCCTGGGTTATCTCACTTTCGAGAACCGAATGATCATCAATGATTTACGTGATCAGATCGCTGAAATGTCCGATACCGGTTCCGCACCGCAATTGGACCCGCAGCCCGATCCGGAACCGGACGAGGTGTCGCCGGGTACAGATCCGATGACAGACCCGGAGGAGGATTTTCAGCCCGGCATTGAACCCGGAGCCGGCATCGATCCGGACGCCAACGATATCGTGGATGGCATCCGTCCGGATGAAATGATCCCACCTTCGCTGGAGGAGCACTATTCTGAGATTATTGAGGGATTACAGGATCCGGGGGATGTCATTGCGGACAGAGCTCCCCCACCGTTAGCCGAGGAGATTCCACGATTACCGGGAGGGATCGTTGGTGATGATGACCATGAAACAGAAACGGGGGCTATGCAAATCACGTATCGGGAAATACCGGACCCAGCTGACCGTGCCATATCAGGAATAAAACGGTTTGGTGATGAGGGACAGGATCCTGCCTATCCGTATATTCGCCAACCGGATATAAGCTCACTCGTTTCAGCGCACAAAACCAGTGAACCAGAGCCAACGGTTTCTCTCCCGGCCATATCCGAAGAAGGCCTTGCAGTCCTCGAAGATCCCCGCACCTCACGCTTTGCTGCCGGTATAATGATGTCACCAGATTTCAGTACCGTGGGATCGGTATCCAATTTTTATGACCCTGGTTACAAAATCGGAGTTTCCCTTGAATACAGCATCACCGCCAGACTGGCAATATCAACCGGAATCGTCTATTCCAATGTACGCTATGCTGCTGGAGGTGATGCGTATGGACCACCTCCGGAGCTGGAACAAGGTATTCCCTTTAATGATATGACCGGCGAATGCCGCCTTCTGGACATTCCCATCTCGTTAAAATACCAGGTTTTGAATTTTGATCGGTCACGGATCTTTGCAACCGCGGGCATCTCCTCCTATTTCATGCTCAATGAAAGGTATGAATTCAGGTTTTCCGGGTATGAAAATTATCCGGAGCCGGATCAGGTTTCGTATTGGGAAGAGCAGACCGGCACAAGTCACTGGCTTAGCAATGCAGGTTTTTCCGTCGGTTATGAACGGGATCTGGATCGCCACTGGAGCCTGCGGGCCGAACCATTTGTGAGAGTTCCGGTGAATGAAGTCGGATGGGCGAATGTCAGGCTTTTTTCCATGGGCAGTTTCCTGTCAATCAATTACCGGATGTAAATGACATAATATTAGATCTTTATTGCAGGCCCGTTCAGATACCTCCATCCCATCCGGATTCCCTCGAAAAGATTTCGTAACATGATTTGTAGCATATCGGGAAAATTGCCCGTATTAGCTGAGTAAACGCTATCATTTTAAATCAGAACAGATGCAAATCAAAAACTTTATACTTTTTTCCATTCTTTCCCTGTCACTGGTATTGCAGGGTTGTCTCGATGACTCAGAATCCGATTTTGACCGGCAGGTCCGGGAGGCGGACGAACTGATCGAAGCATACCTGTCCGAGCATCAGCGAGAGGCGGAAAGGCAGTCAAGTGGGGTCTATATTGAAGTGGTGGAAGAAAATGAGTCTGGCAGACAGGTACTTGCAGACCATGTTGTTGGGATTGTTTACACAATGACACACCTTGAAGGGGAATATGAAATCGAGTCCCATTCCGACACTTTGAATCCTGTGCGGTTCCGGAATTTTTACAGCCATAACTTCAATGCCATCTATCCACCCGGATTGAATTACGAAATCGGTAATATGAAGCTGGGAGAGACTTTCCGTTTTTATATTCCCTCCTACCGTGCTTATGGCAATTTCGGGCATGACGGCCTTTTTGAATCCCATTCGCATTTTATTATTGAGGTGGGAGTGGTGGATCTGATGACCGAAGATCAAATGTATGAAATGGAAGTGGCGGAAATTGAGCAGTATATCGAAGATAATGAACTGGACGCAGAGGCCTATTCGAACGGCCTCCAGTACGTGACGGTCGAGGAAGGCAGTGGTGACCGTCCTGTCAGCCATAGCCTGGTGGAGTTCCATTTCACGAGGAAATATCTGGACGGTACCGTACTTCGAACAACGGAGGATGAGGAGCCGATTCTGACTTATGTGAATAGCGGAGAGTTGGTAGCCGGCCTCGAAAACGGGTTGCCACTGATCCGGGAAGGTGGAAAAGGAATTCTGATTATGCCTTCCCGGTTGGCATTCGGAATGAGTGTCCAGATTCTTCCCCGGCAACTTCGCGATGAACTGGTTGAAACCGGAGAATTTGAGCCGTCAGCCCGGCCATATTCCCCGCTTATTTATGAAGTGGAACTGTTAAGTGTCGATTAAATGAAGAAGCAGAATCCGTAAACCAGTGTACTGTGTGAAAAATTAATGTGAACATGTAGCTAAAAGGAGGATTTGTACGTAGTAGTATAAATAAGTCTGCATTAAAAAATGTATCACATCGGTAAAACATGTCGCAATCGGAACCGGCACAAAGATTGATCGATTTGCGGTCACTAAAAAGCAAGAGCAACGGTCATTCCGCTGAATCGACGATCAGTTTAAGCGACGAAGATCACCGGCGGGGTTCGGATGAAAGGGGTGTATCCGATCGTATACGTGTGCAGAAGGATCATGGCATGGTGGAATTTATACCGGAACACCTGATTCTTGGCTGTAAAAATCAGGATCCCGATAGCCAGGAACAGATCTATAAAAGATTTTATGGATATGCCATGGCCATTGCACTGAAATACTGCTCTGATAAAAATGATGCACTTGAGGTGGTGAATGATGGTTTCATAAAAGTGTTTGACAAGATGGACCGTTTTGAGCCATCCAAGCCTTTCAAGCCGTGGCTCCGGAGAATCATTATCAATACCGCCATTGACAGAATGCGCGCTATTCTGAAGTACAAAAACAACACCGAGTTTCAGGATGATTACGTAAATGTCCTCTCCGAGGCGGATTCGGACATGAATGTTGAGCAAATTTATCGTTTGATCAACCGGTTACCCCCGATGCACCGATTTGTCTTTAACCTCTATGAAATCGATGGGTATCGCCATTCGGAAGTTGCCGATATGTTGAACATCAGCGAAAGTTCATCCCGTACCTATCTGTCACGGGCAAAGGAAGAGTTACGAAAAATGTTTAAAACATTATTCCCCGACAGTTATGAATAATTTCAAGTCCAATGACCCGATCGACCGGATCAAAAATGTGCTCCGGGATCATGAAGAGCCATACCACCCTGGTTCGTGGGAACAGTTCCGTCAGCAACAGATTCGGAAACAGAGGATTTTGATGTTTCGGACGGTCTCCGGTATCGCGGCTTCACTGCTGGTGGCGACGACCGTTGTCATGGGTTTACTCTGGACCCATTCAAATGATTTCACAGGATTTCTCACATCTGACTATACCGTGGGATCGGAGCGGGGGGCTTCGGGGGTGATTTTACCGGATGATGAGCAAACGGATGAAAAAAGGATGGATGATGCATTAACAGATGGCGAACTGGTGGATAGGCTGCAGCCGGAACCTCCGGACTGGGTGCGTGATCCGGCCACGGGCTCCACTGTTCCGGAATCAGCCAATAACGATACAAATTATCCCGAAAATACCGGTGTTTTACGAGTTACGGAGGGTTCTTCTCTGGCTGATGCCGGTAACTCGGTTGCGGAAAAGGCCGGGTTGAACCGGGATGTGGAAAGGTCCCGTGCACCGACGGAAGTTTTGACGCGCCTTGAGCATGCGGCAACCGATCGTGATGAGAACCTGATTATGCAGGACGAACCGGGAATTCAGGGTTTCGGAAGTACTTCAGGTGTGATATCCGATCCGGGTAGCCGGGTACTGACAGCGCATTCCTTACCTGTCAGCAGCCGGCTGATCACCATCAATCAGACAAAAAAAGCGAAACCTTTATTGTTGCGTGCAGAATCGTATCCGGAGTTGGCGGCTGATATGCGGATGGCCGGATCCGCCGAGGTTGAAACAGCAAGAAATGGATCCGCAACCGCACAAGAGGATCGGAAATATCAGCTGGGGATATCCTATGGCCCACGCATTAATATGCATCAAAGGGATACACGATGGGGCCTGGGTGCCGGAGTAAACCTTGACCGGAAAATCACCCGAAATCTGTCCGTATCATCCGGTATTATGATTGCCCAAAACCGCATGCAGTACGATGATGATCGTCATGTATTGGAATCGGACCAGCAGCGAACGTTTATCGGTACGGGCAATGAGCAAAACCGGGAAATGAATTCCCGTATGGAAGCCGATCTGATCAGCTTTGAGGTTCCGGTGAACCTGAAGTTTTCTTTGACAGACCAGGTTTATGTATTAGCGGGAATTTCATCAGCTACGTATGTCAGAGAGCAATATGATTACCGGATGGAGTTTGAGCAGGAATTTACACAGCTTGCCTTTGAAGATGGAGCGGGTTTCCGGACTGAGACGACCACCGTTATGGTCTCTGAAACAGAACAACAGTCCGAACCATCGTTTTCGAGTTTCCACCCATTGGCATTTTACAATTTTGCGATCGGGTATAATCGATTCGGAACAGAACGTTCCAGGTTTACATTTGAGCCGTATCTGAAAATCCCGACCGGCAACCTGACCTCTCGTGAAATTCGCTATACAACTGCCGGGATACAGATGGTTATTTCACTGTAATAGGTGTGAATTCCCTTGAAATAACGAACCTGTGGTAATAAATCAGTGGTAACGCATCACGATCTCAGGGCCTTCCTGGCGGGAGAGGTATACCCGGGATGCCATTGTCATCACCACCAGAGGAGGTAATAAGATAGACTGCCCCCCCGGTGAGTATGACACCACCGGCAGCGATGTACCACCGGTTTTTTCTAAAGAAGCTTTGTTGCTGCGAATCATACCGGGTTACTTCTACCTCCCTTTCCTCTGCTGCAAGTTCCTCATCCTCATCCATCGTTTCCGGTTGATCCGGTACCATATCAATGGTAACAACGGTGGTTGAATCAGATACAATCGTTATTTCTTCCTGGTAGTCCCTGTATTCATCCTTACTG
>Ga0207421_10005482_pt1 | contig 14188 bp, 16 predicted proteins | sample SodLakKL_010_SED_4_FD_187542 | JGI IMG/M metagenome (GOLD analysis project Ga0207421, IMG submission 187542) | Alkaline sediment microbial communities from Lake Tanatar, Kulunda Steppe, Russia - 8KL_010_SED (SPAdes) (version 2) | ecosystem: Environmental > Aquatic > Non-marine Saline and...
ATCTTTTGTTTTTGAAGTAAAAAATTAAATACCAGTACTATATAGTCGTTAGACACTAAATCAAGTGATAACTTGAGCGATGAAAAAAATTTCGTCAAAACCATAACAGAAGATAACATTGAAGAATTCATTAAAAAGAATGAACAAGTAGTCCTTGATCTTTGGGCTACATGGTGTGTTCCTTGTGTGTACATGGACCCTATAGTAGAAGATTTAGCTAAGAAATACGATGGGATGATAAAATTTGGTAAAGTTAACGTTGAAGAAAATAAAAGGATACCTTCAAAATTCGAAGTTCAATCTCTTCCAAGTATTCTCTTCATCGAAAATGGAGAAATAAAAGAAAAATTTACGGGGAAACTCGATGAAGAAGAATTTAAAGAAAGGTTAAAGAAAAATTTTGACTTAGATTGATTTAGAGTCCGTCTAGTTCCTGAAGAGCTTCAACTACTTTTTCATACCACTTATCGACTGACTTCCTTGCCTCTTCTTTTATTTTTTCTAATGGTCGCCTAGAATATAGGTAGTAATAACCGCCATTTCTGATATTATGTTTCTCTTTATATATCAACCCACACTCTGAAAGTTTTTCAAGAGACCTATACGCTGTACTTTGATCTTTGTTTATCATCTCGGCTATCTCCGAGGATCTAAGTTCCTCACCCCTTGAAAGAAGAGCAAGTATTTCCTTATCCAATTCAGAAAGATCATATATGCATTCTATCACATTTTCAGCATCTATCTCCTTAAAACCCGAATCGGTTATCATATCACTTTTTGTTAAATAGGTAAATCCTACTTAACCATTTTGAAGCGTAAGATTAAAATTCAAGTAGAGTTTACCTATTCGTAAGCCGCAGTAACTCAGTCTGGGAGAGTGCCACGCTGAAGACGTGGATGTCGCCGGTTCAAGTCCGGCCTGCGGCATTTCTCGGTTTTGATCTCATGTATCTGACTAAAGAAGAAGAAAAGATTCTCGAAGGTGAAAAGGGTGAGGGACCTGCCAAGGCGATGGAACTATTGTTAGCGATAGGAAAAATATACGGAGCCGACAAGCTAATTCCGATAAAATCTGCCCAGATTGCAGGTGTCTCTTACAAAACCATGGGTGATGCAGGACTTCAATTTGTCCAAGATTTTGCAGAGATAGCTAATGTGAAAGTGAAAGCTATGCTTAATCCTGCCGGGATGGATCTTACGGAAAAAAATTATGAAACTGATGATTTTAGAGGAAAACAATCTCGATTAGTAAATGCCTATCGTCAAATGGGTATAGAAGTAACTTGTACCTGCACACCTTACTTAGTAGGAAATCGTCCCGGATTAGACGATCATTTGGCATGGAGCGAAAGCTCAGCAGTCTCCTTTGCAAATTCAGTCCTTGGAGCGAGGACAAACAGAGAAGGGGGGCCCTCTGCGCTCATGGCAGCAGTTATCGGAAAAACACCCAATTACGGACTTCATTTAAAAGAGAACAGGAAACCGGATGTCGTATATGAAGTTAAAGACGAAGTTCCTTATTCTCTCCTAGGATATTTAGTGGGAAGAGAAACTAGAGATGATATACCTTATTTCAAAGGGTTTAAACCTTCAGAAGATGATTTAAAGACATTAGGGGCGGCGATGGCTGCTACTGGTTCTGTAGCCATTTATCATGTCGAAGGAGTAACTCCAGAGGCAGAAGATTTTTCTACAAAAAATTTGGAAAAGATCGAGATTGAAGAGGAAGATGTGGATGGAATTAGGAAAGAGTTGAGAACTGAAGTTCGACCAGACGTTATCGTGATAGGTTGTCCACATCTATCAAAAAGCGAAATCAAAGAGCTTAGTGAGAGACTCAAGGGAAAAGAAAAGAAGAACGGACCAGATCTTTATGTTTACACCAGCAGAAGAGTAAAGGAAGAGTTAGGAGAAGCTGTTGCTGAGATTGAAAGGTTTGGTAAAGTAATAAGCGATACATGTATGGTTGTTTCTCCTCTAGAAGAGAGATATGATGTAGCGGCTACGAATTCTGGTAAAGCTGCCGCATATTTACCTAAATTGGCCGAACAGAAGGTCATATATGCCGATCTGGAAACTTTACTGGAGATGATAGTTTGATTTTATCTGGTAGAGGTATTTCTAGAGGAAAAGCAGAAGGAACTGTGGTTAAGGTCGAAGAGCCAGTCTCTTTTCTAGGTGACGTTGATCCGGAATCCGGTAAGGTCTTCGATGGGAAAAAAATAACAGATTCTATATTCGTATTTCCTGGTGGAAAGGGGAGTACAGTTGGATCTTACGTTATCTATCAGTTAAAAAAGAATAAGACCGCACCTAAAGGGATGATAAACGAGAAAACTGAAACTATCGTAGCTTCCGGCGCGATTATATCAGAGATACCACTTGTGGATAATATTGATATAGACCTGTTCGAAGAAGATGATGAGGTGAGGATAGAAGGTAAAAAAGGTATTGTTGAATTAATGGATGTCGAGCAAGTTGACGTAGTGACCGCTTTCCTTAAGAAAGATGATTCAATATTATTATTGAAAAGAAGTGATGAAGTTAAAACATATAAAGGTAGATGGGCTGGTGTTTCAGGTTATTTAGACATGGACAACCCGCTTGAACAGGCAAAAACTGAGATCGAAGAAGAAACGAAATTAGATGGAAAACTTCTCTCGAAGGGAGAAATCGTTCGTACAAGAGAAGGAAGGAAAATATGGAACGTACATCCCTTTTTGTTTGAAGTGGATGGAGAGCCAGAATTAGATTGGGAAAGCGAGGAGTATAAATGGGTCCGACCAGATAAGATAAAAAAGATGAAGACCGTACCTAAATTATGGAAGGCTTATATCTCCGCGAGGTGCTCAGATGAAAGTTAAGATGGAAGAAGGTACAAAGGATATACCAGCGGTTTGGATGGAAGATGAAAAAGTAAAGATGATAGACCAGCGATATCTTCCCTATGAACTGAGATTTTTTACAGCCGAAGATTATAATGACATTCATAAATCTATCAAAGAAATGATGGTGAGAGGCGCGCCAGCGATTGGTGTTACGGCGGCTTTTGGGATAGCCCAATCTAAAATCCAAGACAATGATGTAGAAGTAGCTGCTGAGAAAATCAAGTCCGCGAGGCCTACAGCTTACGATCTATTTTACGCCGTAGACTACATGTTGGAAAACTTAGACGGGCCGAAAAAAGCGGCGGAAGAGTATTCTGATATGGTTATAGAAAAATGTAGAAAGATCGGTGAGTATGGAAATAAATTGATAAAAAACGAATATAATATCCTAACACATTGTAATGCCGGAGCTTTAGCTACCGTTGATTACGGTACTGCTCTCGCACCGATTAGAGCCGCTAATAAGGAAGGAAAAGCTATCTACGTGTTCGTAGACGAAACTAGACCGCGCCTCCAAGGTGCTAGATTGACTGCTTGGGAACTTTACAATGAAGACATACCTCACTCAGTTATCGTAGATAATGCTTCAGGACATTACATGTATCGAGATGAAATAGACATGGTTATCGTAGGTACAGATAGGATAGTAGCTAACGGCGATATAGCTAACAAAATCGGAACCTACGAAAAAGCTGTCCTAGCCAGGGAGAATGATATACCATTTTATGTTGCGGCTCCTGTGACCACATATGATGAAAATATTAAAGACGGAATGAAAATTCCCATCGAAGAACGTGAAGAAAACGAAATCAGAAAGATAAATGGTTTATCGATCACTCCTGAAGGGTCTCCAGTCAAAAATCCAGCATTCGATGTCACTCCAGCAAAATATATAGATGGCTATATCACTGAAAAAGGTGTCTTTTCGACTGCTGAAGTCAAAAATATGTTCTAAGATTAATATAGACCCAAAAACATTTAGTTAACTGATTTAGTAACTTAAGGTGATGAAAAAAGAATGGATATCAGCTAGTGATGTTGAAAAATTTGGATATTGTCCATTAAGTTGGTGGCTGAGTCGGGAGAAAGATGAAGAGGTTCAGAATGAATCACTGAATGAGGGAAAAAAGGAACACAAGAAAATAGGGGAAAAACTCGAAAGTTTGAAGATAAAAGAACAGAAACTCAAACATATCGAGAATGTAATTCTCGGATTAGCCATTCTTACTACTATAGTATCTGTTTTTGGAATATCTTTTTTGACTTCTGATGAAATATTCAGCAGGATATTTATTGTTCTAGCTCTGATTTGGTTATTAGCCGCAACCTTTTTTCTATTTATTAATGAAGGATATAAGGAAACGATCCAGAAGACAAAATTGGAAAGGATAGTACTTATCTTTGCTATGATCGCTACGATGCTTTCCGTATTTAGTTTTTCGATACCTATGGAAGATCGTTTGATAGCCCAAATCGCTCAACTTCTCTCCTTGAGTTGGTTGATAGGTGCATCTTACTGGCTTAAGCATTCTTTAGAAATAAAGAGCGAAACTGAAGAGGAAAGGGGAGATTTGAAACTTAAAGAAGGTGAAATAAAATATATAGATAAACTAGAAAAAAAGAGTAAACTATTGAAATCAGAGAAGCACAAATTGAGAGGAAAACCAGATCTGATATTGGAAAAAAATGGGAGTCCCGTACCAGTAGAGGTCAAAACGGGTAGAGTACCTAAAGGTCCTTTCTTTTCACATATACTTCAAATCGCCGCCTATTGCTTACTTGTCGAGGAAGATTTAGGGAAGAAACCGCCATACGGACTTATCAGATATGGAGATACTGAATTCGATATAGAGTATGATCAGGACCTTAAACAATTATTACTTGAAAAAATAAAAGATATGAGAAAGCATATGAAAAATAAAGAGGCTCATAGAAATCATGACAGGGAAGGGAAATGTAGAAATTGCTCTAGAAGAGAGATTTGTGAAGAATCTTTAGTTTAATCTTTCTTTTCCATTTCATCGATTTTCTTCTTAATATCTTCTACATCTCTTCTCATCTTCAACATTTCTTCTTCAAAAGTAGTGAATTCTCTAGAGGAGAAAATGCGATGGGATATGAACATGCCTACAAACACGGCTCCGATTACCGCTAGAAAAGAAATTATTACCAGGCCGAAAACGAAGGCAATGAAATTATAGAATATATCTTGAAATTGGATCCAACCAATAATCATTGCCAATCCAACTCCTCCAAGAATTATTATGGCTATGCTTATCACTTTTATAGATAGCGGGATTCTTTTCATCGTTATTCTTCCTCCTCTTCTACAAGATTTAAGCGACGGATAAATGGAAGATTATTTTTGTTTATATTTTCTTCCTCACCATCATAATAAGTGACTTTGAATATAATATCATCTCCTGACTGATCTTCTTCAATATCCGGTCTGACAGTAAACGTAGCATTGAAATGGTATCTATTCTCTTGTCGAGTTGCATTAACTTCTAAATCGAATTTAGATCGAGTCGTCCTGTACTCTATACTATAACCATCATATCTTATTATTTCCGAATTGTTCAAATAAAGAGTGATATTCTCATATCTTACGGCCTCCATGCCTCTTACATGGATTATTGTCTCATTATCATCTTCCTCATAATCAACGATAAGTCTAGGGATGCCCGCCCCGGGAGGCTCTGGACTATTTAGACAGCCCAACGATGGGGCGATCAAAATGAAAATGAAAATTACCGAGAGATACCTTTTCATTATTATGTCATAATAATAGGGTATAATTAAACTTTAGCTTTTATTTGATGAATATGTCCACGTAATAAATTTTTTTTTAAAAATGAAAACGGACCCTCGGGGATTCGAACCCCGGTCCTCGGCTCCGAAAGCCGAAAGGATATCCAGACTACCCTAAGGGCCCAGTTACTCATTATTACAGTCAGTAAAAGATATTTGAAGGTATTATTATCCTTTACCCTTTCCATAGAGAAAAGAAATTAGGGATCGATATTCTTACTCCCAAATCGATTAGTGGAGCAAGTTTATAAATAAAATTCCGATGATTATGCCAGCTAGTATACCAATTATTGCAGCGTGCCCTTTCATCCTTCGATGTGCATCAGGAATCAACTCATCAAAAACGATGTAGAGCATAGCTCCTGCAGCGAATCCAAGGCCTATCGAAAGTGCTACGTCAGAAGCTCCACCTAACAAGCCTCCGATGAAAGCACCAATACCCATAGGGATCCCAGCCAAAGCTGTCACCAAGATGATTCTAGAGGCTCTAACTTTCCCTACACACATCGCAGCTCCCACTGCCATTCCTTCAGGAAAATTATGTATGGCCATTAATATGGCAAGGGCCAAACCTATCTCAAAACTTACTATGAACCCCGTACCAATCGCAACACCCTCAGGTAGGTTATGCATAGCGATCCCAACACTTAGTAGTATTCCTGTTTTGAGATATTTCGCTTTTTCTTCATCTCCGTCGCAATTAAAAGAAAAGTGCCTGTGAGGGAACTTAATATCTACAAATCCTATCATTCCTATACCTAAAAGAAGTCCAGCCATGGCGGTAATCAATGACCCCTCTTCGATGGATTCTGGTATAAGTTCTACAAAAGTTATGGAGACCATGATACCTGCTGAAAAACCAAGTAATATACTCAAACTTTTGTCCTCGACCTTCTTTAATAATACAACAGATAATCCACCCATAACAGTACCCAATACACCGCTTAACAAGCCTATAAGAGTGATGGTTACTAAATAAGGGAACATATTAATCTCGATGACGTTTAGGAATACCTAAAATATAAAGGTTTCCCAAAGCATTTCTGTTATGATAAAAGAATTAATGAACCACTGATTAGAAAAAATTTAATAGCCTATAGTTTAAATAACATGTTCTGCCATCAAATGATATAGAAAATTAGCCTATTCGGTGTTTAATATGGATCGTTCAAATTTAACTAAAATTTTGATGTTTGTCACTGTTTCGGTCTTACTATTTTCCACTCTAACTATCAGTGGATGTATAGACGAAGATGATGAAGGAACAGTTGGCATACCTGAAGGTGAAAATCCTGATGGAACAGTCCATGATGATCACGTGAATGCTTCCGTTCCAATCATGAACACTTATGATGAACCAAAACAGATAGTTATGAAGTTTGAAATAGGAACTGAGGAAGATGGACGATACTCGGAGATGAAATTTATCACACTCCCAGAGAATTCGGTAGAAGTGTACTATCAAATCGTTGATATCCCAGAAAACGAAACAGCAGACTTCGTTGATACCGAGATCATTGTTCAGTATGAGGAAATAAAAGTAGTGAAAGTGGACGGAGAGTCTCTTGAAGGATCTGCCATCGTCAATGCCACAATAGCCAATACCAAATTTGATTCAGAAAGGCTTTTAGTAGAGTTCACCGTTATAACCGAAGATGAGATTTACAGTGAGAAAAAAGGTGTAGATGTGACTCGAAGCTCGATAGATGTATACACTGCTGAATTAGAATTCCCTATTGATGAAACTGCAGTGGACTTTGACGTTAAAATTATTAGTTGATCACCCTGATTTCCCAAAAGAAATAGTCTGTCAATCATATACAGAGAATAGCCCCGGGCGGATTCGAACCGCCGTCGCCAGGTCCAGAACCTCACATGATTGACCTCTACACCACGGGGCTAGTTTACTAGACCGGTTGAATTTGTATATATTATTCCAAGACATCATTGAGGTTTTTTTGAACCTCGATTAGTCCTGATAAAATAAGTACTTAAAAACATTATCGCATCACAACTATTAGTAATCAATTCCTCTTCATTCTATTTGATTGTATTTGTAGATATAATGGTCTTCTTCTTCATCGACTTGTTCAAAACCTTCTTCTTCCATAAGTTCAATTATAGCTTGATTATCTTTTGGAATCCTGCTAATAATCTCTTCTTCCGAATTATCTACAGCGTGTCGCAACAAAATCCTCCCAACACCCATCCTTTGATGATTTGGGAGAACACCGATATGATCTATCTGGATTTCCCCTCGATCGACACAGATTATCGCTCCTATAGGTTTTTCTCCCCTCCAGGCTATCGCAGACATTTTTTCAACCATATCCTTAAAAGACTCTTCTATCTCTTCCTGAATATCCCAATGAGAATGTGGTTCGGGGAATATAGAATATATCAAATCTGTTAATGTTTCCCGACTGAGCGAATCGATCGGTTGGAGTTCTACATTCATCAATCGTACATACTCTTTTGAGATAAAAGTATTGTGCATTGGTATTACTATCAAATAATTATTATTTAATTACTTTCTTCGATAAAACATTCTTTATATTTTTATTTCTTCCACCTCTTAATGTTGCATATTCTCAATAAAACTTTTCCTCCTAAATCATCACAATAAAGATTTTAGTATTCCTTCCTAGATGACCATATAATGAAACTTTCAAAATTCGATTACGACCTTCCTGAGGAGAAGATCGCCCAAAGACCTATGAGACCTAGAGACGAATCGAGACTTTTCTATCTTGGAAAAGATGAGAAGGAACATCTTCAATTTCGGGATATAACTAAATTTTTTCGAGAGGGGGATGTACTCGTAAAAAACAAATCTAAGGTGATCCCTGCTAGACTTGAAGGAAAAAAAGACACTGGAGGTAAGATAGAGGTTTTATTCAGCAGACCTGTAAATGAGGGATGGGAATGTCTAATCAAAGGAAGTAATATAAAAGAAAGCCGTGAAATAGTACTAGATGGAACAGAATATGAGATAATAGAAAGCAAAAGAGGAGGAAGATTCGTTATAGAGTGCAGTGATGAAGAAGCCTATGAACTGATAGAAAATCAAGGAGATATGCCTACACCGCCTTACATCAAAGAAGAATTAGAATCCCCAGAACAATATCAAACAGTGTATGCAGAGAGAAAAGGCTCAGTAGCTGCGCCGACAGCTGGTTTTCATTTTACAGAAGAACTACTAGAAGAGATCGAGGAAAAAGGAGTAGAAATATATGATATCACGCTTCATGTTGGACCAGGTACATTCTTACCAGTGAAGGAAGAAGAAATCGAGGAACACATTATGGATGAGGAATTTTATGAAATCAATAAAAGCACTGCTGAGGCTATCACGAAGGCTAATCAGGAAGGAAGAAGAGTTATCCTAGTTGGAACGACAACTGTTCGGGCGGTAGAAACAGCCTCTAGAAACGGAATAGTTAAGCCTGAAAAAGGATGGACCGATCTTTACATATATCCTGGCTACGAATTCCAGTCTGGTATGGATTTACTATTGACCAATTTTCACCTTCCAAAATCGACTTTGATCATGTTGGTAAGTGCTTTTGCTGGCAGGGAACGTATTTTAAATGCTTATGAAGAGGCTGTAGAGAAAGACTACAGATTTTACAGCTTTGGAGATTCAATGTTGATAGAGGGGCAATGATGTTCGATTTTAAAATCTTGCACACTGATGGAGAGGCAAGACATGCTTCGATGACTGTTGATGATAAGAGAATAGAGACACCGATGTTCATGCCAGTAGCTACAAAAGGTACTGTAAAAACTCTAATCTCGGAGGATCTTGAAGAACTCGGAGTTCAAGCCTTGATATCCAACATGTATCATCTTTTACTCAAACCTGGTATTGATAAGATAGAGGATGCCGGCGGTTTGCATAAGTTCATGAACTGGGATGGACTTATATTTACAGACAGCGGCGGATTTCAGATGATTCGTAGCGACTTTGATCAGAAAGTAACATCCAAAGGAGTGACATTTGATTCCGATCAGGATAGTAAAACCTATGAGATCACACCAGAAAAATGTATCGAATTACAGAAGCGTATCGGATCCAATATTGCGATGTGTTTAGATTATTGTCCTCCTTATCCCGCAGATAGAGGAGAATTGGAGAAATCAGTGATAAGGACCAAAGAATGGGCCGAACGTTGTAGAAAGCAAGGAGAGAACATCTTTGGCATCTCTCAAGGCGGAACCATTCCTGAATTGAGAGAGAAGAGCTGTAAAGACATCGTAAATCTAAATTTTGAAGGTAACGCAATAGGAGGTTTATCCATAGGAGAGCCCACCGAACTCATGTACGAGAATACGAAGATATCTACTAGTGTCTTTCCGAAAAGTAAACCTAGGTACTTCATGGGCCTTGGTTCTCCTATAGATATCTTGGAATGTGTCGAGATAGGTGTCGATATCTTTGATAGCGCATACCCAACGAGAAATGCTAGACATCGAACTATTTTCACCAAAAAGGGAAACATCAGGATAGACAAGAGAAAATTCGGAGAGCAGCAAATTCCATTGGGTCTAGATTGTGACTGCCCGACCTGTAGAAACTATAGCAGGGCTTATATACATCATCTCTGCAAAGCCGACGAACTGAGCTGGATGAGACTAGCTTCTCTCCATAACGTGAAGTTCATGATGGATCTGATGGAGGAGTGCAGAAAAGCAATCAGTGAGAACCGATACGAATCGTTCAAAAAAGATTTCATAGAAACTTATAAAAGTTGTTGACAAAGGAAAAACCTTAAAGCTTAGTTTATATTCCATCTTTTCCATGACAGTTCAGTGGATCGGTTTTCTATTGGCGATGGTGGTAATAGTAATCGGCGCTAATTACAACCTCACACTCTCACTTTTAGGAGGAAGTATCATATTAGGAGCGTTTACACTTGCCCCAATAGAGATAGTCGAACAGTTTTATATTACTATCACCACTCCCAATACCATCTTTTTGATATTCGCTTTGGGCATGATCCCGATGATTGGAGGGATTTTACAAGTTAGTGGACGCCTAGAAGACATAATCAACAATCTCCGCATCGGTAAACGCCCTTTTTTAGGCTCAACGCCTGCTTTCATAGGTCTTTTACCAATACCTGGAGGAGCTTTATTTTCCGCCCCTTTGATCGATAAAGCCGGAGAAGGCCTGCCAGGCCACATAAAAGCGGGAATAAACGTTTGGTTCAGACATATCATATACTTCATCTATCCGATATCCTACGCTCTTATCGTGGCTTCAGAGGCCACCGAATTACCTATCTTCAATATCGTACTTTTCCAGGTGCCCTTCTTTCTTTTTACCATAATATTAGGTTACGTCTTTTTGTTGAGGAAAGCCGACGGCGAGATGAAGTACGACTCTGAAATGGACATCCGGGCTCTTATGCCCCCTATGGCGGTGCTTTTAACCGCACCAGTAGTCTGGGCTGGACTAGACTATGGAATCGGAATCGAAGCACGTCTAGAGAACCTTTTTGTCCTTATAGCTGTAGGTTTGAGCTTCCTATTGGCGACATATCTCATAAAAGATTCACGTAAGAATATCCTAAAGAAAGCTGCAAAAGAGATGGAACCTTGGAATTTTATGGTGTTGATACTAGCTCTTTACTTTTTCTTCAACATATTCCGCTCGTCGGGAGTTGGAGCCATGATAGCTGATTTAGCTGTTCCAGGCACGGCTCTCCTTGTAGGATTCGGATTCCTTCTTGGTTTTGGCACAGGTAGAATCATGCTACCCTCGATGATAATAGCACCTGTGTATCTCTCAACCGTTGGTTCTTTCTCACTTTTCGCATTCCAGGCGATGTACGTTTCCATATTTGCCGGCTACATAATAACTCCTGTGCATCCCTGTATAAGCATTTCCTTAGAATATTACGACGGTAACATGGCTAAATTTTTGAAGCTGATGTTGCCGATGCTAGCGATCTCCGTAGGGATCGCAGCAGTACTGTATCTGCTCTTTGGTTGAAGGTCCCACCGAAATATCTAAAAGTATAAGTCGCATCTACCATCGATGAGCGAATTAGATATAGTCGAGATCGAAAGGTTGGAAGAGAAGACCCCAACGGTGAAAAGTCTATTTTTCGATTGGGAAAAAAGTTTTCAGCCAGGTCAATTCGTGATGATCTGGATACCTAGATTAGACGAGGTACCTATGGCCATCTCCAAAAAAGAGTTAGATTTCATAACCGTGAAAAAAAGAGGTGAAGCCACCCGAACACTTCATCAGATGGAAGTTGGAGATAAAATTGGAATTAGAGGACCATTCGGTAATTCCTATTCCCTTGAGGATGACCCTATACTGGTGGTCACAGGCGGATGTGGTGGAGCTTCGTTAATAGAAGCAGTTTTTGAAGCTGAAAGATCGGGGAAACACGTGATAAGTTGTGTGGGTGCTGAAACTGAAAGAGAACTGTTGTTTAGGGAGGAATTTTCCCGCCTAACTGATATGAAAATAGCTACTGATGACGGTAGCGCGGGAAGAAAAGGATTGGCGACGGAGCTTGCAGTTGAAGTTATAGATGAAGAAAATATAGGATCTGTCCTGACCTGCGGACCAGAAGTGATGATGAAAAAAGTTGTAGAGATGTGTTCTGAGAGGAACATACCTGTTCAGGCATCTTTAGAACGGTACATGAAATGTGGGATAGGAATATGCGATTCATGTACTATCGATGGAAAACAAGTGTGTATCGATGGTCCAGTTTTCCGTGGAGAAGAACTAGTAGAGATGAAAGAGTTTGGAAAGTTGGAGAGGAAAAAAGACGGCAGATTGAAAGAAATATAGATACTAAATTTTATTAATGGGTTAAGCTTGATTATCTCTCGTCAAGATGCGGGGGTACCCGAGTTAGGCCAAAGGGGCAAGGCTTAGGACCTTGTGGCGTAGGCCTCCAAGGGTTCAAATCCCTTCCCCCGCACTTTTTAACATTATGTACAGGATTTATTTTTTTGGTAATATTTAATATATAAAAATTAAGAACCCCTTCCTATTTGTCAAAATAAAAAATATTTCATACTAAATATAATAACGCTAGAAACCACAGGTATTATGAGATTATCCTCATTAATCATCTCTTTCCACCCCGTTAGGGATACCCCCTCAATGAACATGGCTATAAATGCCGCAGTAAATGCTAAAATAGGATGAACGAATAAAGACGCTCCTACACCGCCAAGAATTCCACCGATCAGATTACCTTCGATGTTTTTAACATCGCTAAACGGATGTTTGATTTTTCCATAATGTGCTCCAATAAAGTGAGATGTTGAATCACCTACAGCTAATATTACCAGTGAGGCAGCGATTACAGATCTTTCAAAGAACAATGAAACGAAAAAAGCACCTAGAAAAAAGAAAAAACAGCCTTTACCGGGAAATTTACTTTTCACATCTGATCTTTCGAATACATTCAAAAACCATGCGATAATAGGAATCTGGTAATCTTTAGAGATCAACACCAAGATCGCTCCTATCACTATGAAAAAGAAAAACACCCTTGATATAGAGGGCAGGAAATAAAACCCAGAGAAAGGTACTCTAGAACCTAGTGTTAGCATTATGCTTCGAGAAATCAATATCACTAAAGATAAACCTAAAGCTACGTGGAAGATCTGTCGTTTGATCTCCTGATTTTCTGATATCTTCTTCCAATTCAATACCGAAATGCCTACAATCCAACCCAAAAGGGCACCAAAAACGACGTCGCTCAAATAATGTGCTCCAACGTAAAGTCTAAAAAATCCAACAATTGAGCCTAAAAATACCCAAATATTTTGGAACTTTGGAAGAACTTTCATGAATATCGGGACCGCCGAAAAAGCCACGGCGGTATGACCGCTTGGAAAAGAATATTTCCAGATATCAGTTTTTATCTCTATTATTTTTATGTCTGATGGTCTAGGTCTAGCAAACACTTGCTGGAATCCAATCGAGAGCAAAGCTGCGATAAACATAGATAAGAATAACAATAGAATATACTCTTCTTTGTCCTTTTTCCAAAAAACCAGTGAGAATCCTAAAAACAATAAAATACTTCCTACTAACTCAATCGTGAAGTTCTCTATTGACTTTAAAAAATTTGTAAGCAGAGGAAGCCTGATCGTAGGTATAAAATTAGCTAAATAAAAATCGAAGAAAAAGCTTACCATTCCAAAAGAAATTATCACACCTAGTAAGATGAACTTCCTCTTTTTTTCCATATATAGGCCCCTGTATTATTGTAGGATGATATATTTTATTCTTTGATACTCCCATCTCTTTTTTAGATTTAAGTCTTCTGTTTTTTTGGCAGATATTTCCAAACGAAAAACATTAATATGGATTGCTCGTAAGAAAAGAATGTTAAAAAGAGCGACATGCCACTGTGGCTTAGGGGCAAAGCGATTCCTTGGTATGCAACAGGGTCCTCCCTGATTGTGCCTGAAGAGGAATAGATCGCGGGTTCAATTCCCGCCAG
>Ga0207421_10005483_pt1 | contig 14187 bp, 15 predicted proteins | sample SodLakKL_010_SED_4_FD_187542 | JGI IMG/M metagenome (GOLD analysis project Ga0207421, IMG submission 187542) | Alkaline sediment microbial communities from Lake Tanatar, Kulunda Steppe, Russia - 8KL_010_SED (SPAdes) (version 2) | ecosystem: Environmental > Aquatic > Non-marine Saline and...
AATTTCAGCCCGGGCCAGGGATGGGGCGTCATTTATACCATCTCCGACAAAAACATGTTTTTTCCCCGTTTTATTTTCTCTTTCTAACTGCTCGATAATTTCTACTTTCTGATCGGGCAGCAGCCCGGCAAAAACCCGGTCAAGCTTAAGCTTGTTTCCTACCTCTTCGGCCACCTGCTGCTTATCGCCGGAAAGCATATATATATTCCTAACACCAAGTTCCCTCAGGCGCCTTACAGCCTCGGCCGCATCATCATTAAGCTCATCTGAGACCACAATGCTGCCGGCATATATGCCGGCGACAGCTAAATGAACACGCGAATTATAGTCATTGTATCCATTAACCCGGATATGACGCTTGCTCATCAGTTTATTGTTACCCATTATTATTTCTTTATTGTTATAAATAACCTGCACTCCATGCCCGGGCATTTCATAATAGTGATGCAGATTCCTTTCAACGATTCCATCCTTGCCGGCCTGAAATATGGAATACGAAACGGGGTGGGACGAGTAGTATGCTGCTGCGGCTCCATAGCGCAGAAGTTCTTCTTTGCTGAAATCACCCGTTGGATAGACTCCCTTTACTTTAAAAGCGCCGCGTGTCAGGGTCCCTGTTTTATCAAAAATAACCGTATCTACCGCGCTTAATGCTTCAAGATAATTGGCTCCCTTAACCAGTATACCCTTTCTTGACGCCCCGCCGATACCGCCAAAAAAACCGAGAGGGATAGAAATTACCAGGGCACACGGACAGGAGATAACCAGGAAAACGAGAGACCGGTATACCCAGGCAGAAAGCTCCTCCCCCGGCATTGCCATTGGAGGGATAAAAGCAATCAGGAAGGCGGCGGCAACAACAAGTGGAGTATAATAGGCGGCAAAACGGGAAATAAACTTTTCCGTTTGCGCTTTGCGGGCAGAAGCACCTTCAACAAGAGATAGTATGCGGTTAACTGTCGATTCTTTATATACCCTGCTAACCTCAATATCTAATAACCCGGCCTGATTCACAGAACCGGAAAGGACCTCATCGCCCGGGGCAACTTCGTGAGGTAAAGATTCGCCGGTAAGTGCAGAAACATCAAGGTTTGATGCGCCTTTTAATACACGGCCGTCAAGAGGAACCCTTTCCCCGGGGCGAACCATTATCACATCACCAACTTTTACCTCTTCCGGAGAAACTTTTCGGGTCCCACTGCCCTCCATGAGATGTGCATAATCCGGCCGGATATCGATCAGTTTTTCTATTGAACTGCGTGAACGGTTGACGGCATGGTCCTGGAGCATTTCCCCTATGCGGTAGAATACCATAACAGCAACACCTTCAGGATACTCTCCAATAGCAAAAGCGCCCAGTGTTGCAATCGACATCAGAAAATTTTCATCGAAAACCCTGCCCCCTGCTATGTTCCGGGCAGCCCTGAGCAGAACCCCTCCGCCAAAAATGACATAGGCAGTCACAAATACTGCAAATTCATGCCAATCCTGCAGGGGGAGAATAAGGCCAATGGCAAATATTGCTGCTCCACAAAAATATAGAACGATCCTGGCCTGCTTACTATACCTGCTGCTGGTTAATGATTCCCTGCAGCCACAAATACTTTCCATAACACATTCGCTGTTAATAAAACTCATGGGATTTTATTCCGCCTCATTTTCATTACTCATTGATATGGCTTAATCCCTGGTGAAAGATCTCTTCAATGTGCTGATCGTCAAGAGAATAATACATGTTTTTACCCTCCCGGCGAGGTCTGACCAGGCGGGCCTGTTTGAGTACCCGCAGTTGATGCGATATAGCTGAGTGAGTCATATTTAGGAGATGGGCAATATCACAAACGCACATTTCCTCTTCAAACAGGGCCCAAATTATTTTAATCCGGGTTGAATCCCCAAAGACTTTAAATAACTCGGCAAGATCATAAAGAGCTTCTTCGGAAGGCATCTTCTGTCCAACCCGCCGAACTATTTCTTCATGAACAATATTGGAATCACACTGGATTTTTTCTTCCTTTTTGCCAGGCATGCCACTACCACCTATATAACTTCTTATGAACTTATGAGTATCTGTTCATATATTATATTATTGAGCAGCCTGCTCGTCAAGCCATATTTGCCTTTAAAACTGGGTTTTTATGAAAATTAAGCCTGCAAAGCTAAAAAAGAGCGCTGAGATTATCCACACACTGTTTAATTGATTGTTCACGTTTTGATTTTGACCAGACTACAATTTCAGTTCCGACTACCTTTGCTCCCCTTGATTCACACTCTTGTTTCATTTTAGCTACGGCCCCTGTGCCCCCGGTCCATAATAAGGGAAGCTGCTTGGTAACGAAGCAGGCTGCCTGACGTTCCTGCAGCGGTGGAAGCTTTTCCAGGTAAGCCTTCATAACCGGATTGAGGGAAAAAGCCTGGACCGGTGCGCCAAGAATTACTGCTTCGTAATTATCCGGAGCTGGCACATCAATCAGTTCAAATTTTCCCGGCTGCGCAGGGGTGCTGCCGCTTATTGTAATCTGTTCAATTGTTGCGTTGTGACCTTTTGCTTCCAATTTCTCTTTAAGTCTGACAGCTACCGATTTTGTATTGCCCGTTCGCGAGTAAATAATAATACCGATATTCATTTGTTTGATATCCTCCAGTTCTTGTTCCAACCGCTTCTATTCAGTTAAAAGACGCCTCGATTTAATCTCGCCCAAATCGAGATGATAAGTTAAAAAAGCCGCAGTGACGCAAGCCAGCTCTTCTTTTTGACTATCTGAAAGACGAACCAGGCTTGCCTGCGACAATGGAGCCTTGATCAGGCGGCGCGCAACAGCCGCCGTTCCGGGATCCATCTTTATCGCATCGGCAGCCTGGCAGCAGCTGCACATCAGCCCCCCCTGGCGGGGGCTGAAAGCTAAAGCTTTCTCTGACCCACAGTTAGTACAGGAATGAAGATGGGGGCTATATCCTGAAATATGAGCTAATTTTAATTCAAAAGAACGGCACAAAAGAAAGCGATCGGTATTTTTTTCTCCGAGCAATTTCCATCCTTCCAACAAAAGTTGGCAAATTTCAGCACAGGGCTGTTCACCTGATACCAGGCGGTCGCTAAGCTCGGCCATATAAATTCCATAAGGGTATAAATCAGGATCTTCCCGAAACCAGGAAAAGCTCTTAATCGTATCCTGTCCGGTAATTATCGGCCAGGTTTTACCCCGGTGAAAAGTGAAATGTCCATAATTAAAAAGATCAACACCGGCCGCCAGCTTACTTTTAATCTTGCGGGCGCCGCGGGCCACGGCTTCAAATTTTCCTTCTTCCAGCGTAAGCAGGGTAACCAGGCGATCGGCTTCGCCAAGAATCCTGGTCCGTAAAACAATTCCATCCGCTTTAAACATACGCTGTTCCAATGCAACTATCTCCTTCTTTGAAAGACAATTAATGCTCGGCTGTCGAATTATAAAAGGTTATCAGGTGTAACCGAGGCGGCGCAATTCTTCTTCCCGATTACGCCAGTCAGCCTTGACTTTAACCCTTAAATCAAGAAATATACGCTGACCGAAAAGTGCTTCCAATTCAGTTCTGGCCCGGGTGCCTGCCTCTTTCAAAAGGTTTCCTCCCTTGCCAACTATAATACCAACCTGGGATTTGCGTTCAGTAAATATTTCTGCCCTTATATCAAGCAAATTCCCATCATTGCGGGGTTTCATTTCTTCAATTACCACGGCTATCGAAAATGGTATCTCCTGCCGGGTCAGGTGGATTACCTTTTCGCGAATGATTTCTGCAGCAATGAATTTTTCCGGCTGATCGGTAATCATATCGGGAGGATAAAACTGCGGCCCTTCAGGAAGCAATTCCAGGGCAGCATCAACCAGGGGTTCCAGGTTAATTTTTTTTAAAGCTGAAAGAGCGAAACTGTCTTTAAAGGAACACAACTGCCTGTAACGCTCACTGAAATCAACCAGTTTATCCTCAGAAACAAGATCAATTTTGTTCAATATTAAAAAAAGAGGACTTTTAACCGAATTCAGGATATCGGCAATGTAACGATCACCCGGACCGGGAGGTTGGCTTGCTTCAACCAGGAAACAGACCAGGTCAACTTCTTCCATTGTCATGCGAGCTATCTGAACCATGTTTGTTCCAAGCATATGCTTTGGCTTGTGCAGTCCCGGGGTATCGATAAAAATAATCTGGTATTCAGACCTGGTTAATACAGCCCTGATTTGATTCCTGGTGGTCTGGGGGCGATCAGACATAATGGCCACTTTTTCTCCTACCAGGGCATTTAACAGGGTCGATTTTCCGACATTAGGCCGGCCAATCAAGGCTACAAAACCAGAACGATGCATAATAATCCTTTCCTTATCGGGGCATGACGGTCTTAATATCAAGCACCGGGGTGCCGTCGATTAAATCGAGTCCGCGGACAGTCAGGATATTTTTGTTTACGTCCACCAACTCTACTGTTGATTGAGCTATAGAATTGGGCCTCAGGGGGGCTCTGCAGGCAAAAACACCGTAAACTTCGTTACCCCTGCCGCTGCGTTTTTCTTTCAAGCTATAACCTCTGGCCATGTGCAGGTAAGAAATGACATTAATCTTTTCCTCTTCTTCTAAACGATAAAGCCCTTGTTCCAGTTCCGGCTCTATAATTACCTGCGAGAGCAGTTCCCTGTAGTTTGCGGGAATTGTCTGCGGCTCTTTATAACCGCTGACCACATAGCCAACCGGATAAAAAGATACGGACACACGCCATCTTTCTGCACTGTTTTCTACTGCTTCTTTACTGACCGGATTTTTGTCCCAGGCTGATGAACCAAAGGGTTCCGGGAGTAGTGCGGAAAGCTTTGATATGGTTATTTCCCCGTTGAAGTTTCCTGCAATCACTTCAATATTACCGGCTAATTCCCAGAGCACCTGGCGGCAGGCCCCGCAGGGAGTTGGCGGCGGGGAACTATCGGCGGCAACGGCTATCTTCTTAAATTTACGGTGACCGGCATGAACAGCCGTGTATATGGCAATACGTTCGGCACAAACTGTCATTCCATAAGAAGCGCTCTCGGTGTTTGAACCCGTAATAACAGCCCCTTCTTCGGTAAGCAGGGCTGCGCCAACCGGAAACCCTGAATAAGGGGCATATGCCCTTACACTAGAGGCCCGCGCTGCTGCAAGCAGTGTTTCCGCTTTCATTCTTACACCTCATCAGTTATTCATTGTGGGTATATGCCGGCAGTTTAATGAAGCCGGAGGCGCTTATTTCGAAAATCAAGCCTCGTTCTCTTTCCAGCTCATTTGCAATAATTTGCAGCCCGCTTATCAAAAGTTCGGGATCACCGACAGCCTGGATTACAACAGGATTAGCCGGAATCTGATTGTGGTTAACCATGACCAGCGGCCCGATACAGCGAATGGCACTTGTAGCTGTTAACCTTTGATTCCCCACGCTTACTCCCCGGGCGCCGGCGCTAAATAATTCGTTAACTATATCCCTGATATCGGCATCATGAACCAGCGAATCGCTACCTGTGTTATTCTCAGCATCATATACCTGTAGGATTATTCCCGGGCCGACCATTTCAGACAATCCGGCCATGACCCTGGTTTCCTGGAGCCTGATCCGCATAGAGTTAAGATCATCGCTCAGGGCCCGTATCTGTTCATCGAACGTCTGGGGAACAATTATCTGACCCGCTCCATTTTCGATCTCAATATCTATGTTTCGATTGCCATGATAACGATCAGGTGAAAATAACTTTTTAATGTGTTTAACCGTTCCTTCTTCCAATAAATACTCCGGTGATATAGTCAGCTGCCCATTGCTAATACGAATTGTCATATGCTTAACTTCTTCCGTCTGCTGCACCCTTATATCATTATTTATTGCTATTAATACTCTTTCCCTGATCCTGGAGTCGGCTTCTTTATGAATTATTTCCTGTAACCGCCGGCCTTCATTTATAATTACGTCGATTAGTTCATCACTGCCTGTGGCAGTTTCTACCGCATAGTCATATTCAGCCAGGGCATACCTGACTGACGGCATATCATGTACTTCAAGATTGCGGGCCATTTGTTGAGAGTAATCGGAAAGATCGTGGGCTAACTCCTGCTTATAGAGTAAAACTGAATCAGTGCCGGTAAAAAGAGAAATCGTATAGTAGTAGCCAAATGCAATTAAGGAAGTATTGATCAGCAGAATAATTAAAATCACAAGGAGCAGTTTATCTTTAATAAAATGGAGCCGGCCCGACTTTTGAGGTTTAAACATTTTACCCCCTCCATCAATGTTTTGCTTCTCTAGAATCATATCCTAGAGAAGCAATACACCCCTGATTATTTGCCATAGTGGCGGACCGAGAATAACCAAACCGACTAACACAGCATAAATTGTTGTTAATAAAACAGCTCCTGCAGCAACATCCTTGGCTATTTGAGCCAGGCTGTTACGTTCTTCTGTATAAAGATCGATTGTTTTCTCTATCGCTGTATTGAATGCTTCAGCAACCAGCACCAGCATTATGGCCGAAAGCAAAAAAAGCTTATCATATAACGAGGTGTGCAAAAAAAACCCAAGGGCTAATATAATTACTCCGACCAGGGCATGAATAGTCATGTTCCGTTGAGTTTTAAAGCAATACTGCAGACCGAAAAAAGCATGTTTCAGGCTTTGTAAGACCTTGTGCATTTACTAATCACCCGCCGCAAACTGATCAAATACATTCAATGCATCCTGCTCTTTTTCCCTCATTTTTTCCGCATTAATCCCTGCGCTGTGCTCATAACCAAGCAGGTGCAGCAAACCGTGTATGGCCAGCAAGGCAATTTCACGCTTTATATCATGCCCTGCTCTTTCAGCTTGTGCGTAGGCCTTTTCAACCGATATGTATATATCTCCAACTGCAAATTCTTCCCCGGGCAAAGAATGTGGGTCGGAAGAATCCAGGTAGTTGAAAGAGAGCACATCGGTCGGCATATCTTTATTCCTGTAGTCCCGGTTCAGACTTTGAAGCAAATGATCATCGGCTATAACTACGCAGAGCTCGCCTGCAGAAAGATTTTCTTCTTCAAGCAGTTGCTCGAGAACCGAGGTGAGATCTCTTATAAACAAGCCGCTGATAGCAGAATCTTTTTCCAGACATTCAATAGCAACGCTCATTTAACAGCTGAACCCCTTTCAAGTTCTGCCTTCAGAGCCTTTTCCGGGTATTCGATCCGTGAATGATAAATGCCCGACATGATATAGACAAATGAATCTGCAATCTGATCAATTTCTTTCAATCTCAGGTCAGCCTGATCGAGTTGACCATCATCGAGTTTTTCTTTTATCATCCGCCTGATCATCGTTTCGACCCGGTTGTTTGAAGGCTTGGAAAGGGAACGCACCCCGGCCTCAACAGCATCGGCAAGCATAATGATCGCTGCCTCTTTACTACGGGGTTTCGGCCCTTCATAACGAAACTTGTCGGCAGACACTTTTTCCCGATCACTATTTTCAAGGGCTTGCTGGTAAAAAAAGGAGATCATGCTTGTGCCATGATGTTGAACAGCTATATCCAGTATTGCTTCGGGCAACCGGTACTTAATGCCCATTTCCATCCCATCTTTGGGATGAGCACCGATAATCAAGGCACTCAGGTTTGGCGATAGCTTGGTATGGGGATTTTCTCCCGACAGCTGGTTTTCGGAAAAGAAATATGGCCGCCTGAGCTTGCCAATGTCATGGTAATAGGCTCCTACCCTGGTCAGCAGGGCATTGGCTTTAACCGATTCCGCTGCCGCTTCTGCCAGGTTGGAAACCATCATGCTATGGTAATAAGTTCCCGGTGCTTTCATAAGCATCTGCTTTAGCAAAGGATGATTCGGATTGGATAATTCCAGCAAGGTAATAGCAGTAGTCACCCCGAAAAGACTTTCCAGGAAGGGCAGCAGACCAATAGCGACAACTGATGACAGCAAGCCATTTCCAACTCCTGCAGCCATACTATAGCCAAAGCTAACCAGTGAATCATACTCCAGGCTGACATTGCCAAAGAATAAATAGGTGGCAATTATAACAGCAGCATTAGTTACCGCAACATAAAAACCGGCCCGGACTAAATCGCTGCGCTGGCTTAAACGGGTAACGGCATAAATTGAAACCAACCCGCCCATTAAGGCAACAAGAATAAATGAGAAATCTCCACCTGAGACCAGGCCGACCAGCAAGGCTAAAACAAGGTTTATGATCACCGCCAGTTTATAGCCAAAGATAACAGTAATTAGTATAACTCCCATCGCCACCGGGATCAGGTAACCTGAAAAATAATTAGCCGCCACTATAAAAAGCAGGGTAATGATAATGATCAGTCCCATTAGCAGCATTAATTTAGGACTTTTAATAACTTCATTTACAAAAATGTGCATATAGATACCGACCAGGACAAAAATAATGACCAGCAATAGAAATAACCCGGTGTAACCCAGGTAATCAATCTGCTGACCCATAATCAACCCCAGGCTTTCAAGTTGGGCAAGCTGTCTTTCAGTTACCGGTTCACCTTCACTGACAATCAAAGTATTGCGTAGAATTACTACCGGCTCAACACTACGCCTGGCTTCTTCCCTTTGTTCCTCAGTAACCTGGGCGTTATAAAACATATTTTGATTTATATGCGGCTCAATAACAACCTCGGCAATTCTTTTCAAATCGGAATTAAAAGGGTACAGGGCAATCTCCCGGGAGAGACGGCGCATCGCAGAATCTGTTTCATCTTCATAAATGCCCTGCTCAAATATTTCCCGTATAGAATTGTTCGTGCGCTCCTGCAGATCCCTTAAGGTGTCTTCGTCGGTGAGAAGCGCTTCAACCCTGGTGGCAGGAAGTTCTTTAGGGATCTCATCCTGCAGCAACTTCAACTTTTCCTCCCTTTCAAGGTCAGGATCATCTTTTATTTTTAAAACCGTATCAAAAAAAACACCGACTTCCCTGAGAGCACTTTCCAGAACAGCAGGCTGATAATCATAAACCTCGCCCACGTTATCAGCAGCTTGCTCCCTGAGCTGTTCGGTGGTATATTCATCTATAAAATCACGGGGGGCGTAGATCGTGCGTGGACTCGGGCGGCCCACGGTGAGATCAAAACGGGCAGGCATGCTGACCACAACCAGCAAACCGTAGATAACGAGAAAAAGAACTATAACCAGGACAAGTTTCTGCAGCCTTATATTATCTTTAAAAGAAATAGACCGGTTAAAAAGATCACCGAGAGCTGTTTTTTTCTTCATCATTAACCCTTTCTTTCTTGGCTTCGTAAGCTTCATAGGCCTTAATAATACTCTGGACCAGGGGATGCCTGACGACATCCTTGTCGGTCAGGTAAACCAGGGCGATGCCTTCAATCTCGGCCAAAATCTGCCGGGCCTGTTCCAAGCCGGAATAGCGACCTTTCGGCAGGTCTATCTGGGTTATATCTCCTGTAATAATCGCTTTTGAGCCAAACCCAAGTCGGGTTAAAAACATTTTCATTTGCTCAGAAGTGGCATTTTGACCCTCATCGAGAATGACAAATGAATCATCAAGAGTCCGCCCCCGCATGTAAGCAAGTGGTGCAATTTCTATTATACCCTTCTCACGATACTTCTGAAAGGTATCGATCCCTAACAAGTCATATAAACCATCGTAGATGGGTCGCAGGTAAGGATCAACCTTATCCTGAAAATCTCCCGGTAGAAATCCTAAATGCTCACCTGCTTCAACTGCCGGTCGGGTTAATACAAGGCGCTGCACCTGCTTATTTTTTAAAGCATCTACAGCCATGGCCAGGGCCAGGTACGTTTTACCTGTTCCTGCCGGACCGATAGAAAGAACAATATCATTGCTGCGAATTGCTTCTAAATAACGCTTTTGACCGACTGTTTTGGGACGAATCTGCTTGCCCCGATGAGTTACCAGGACCAGATCGCTGAACAGGGAACGTATCATAGCCACTTCACCCTGCTCAGTCAGTTTCAAAGCATATTCAAATTCTCGGCCAGAAAGAAGATGGCCTTTGCGAATGTGGGTCAACAATTCCTGAAACATACAGTAGACTGTTTCTACATCTGCCGAGTTCCCCTCAATAACCAACTCATGACTCTTTGGGATCAGGCGAACATCAAAGCGATCTTCAATTAGTTTAAAATGACTATCATGCTTGCCAAGGAGCTGAACTGATTCATCAGCGCTGTTTAGCAGAACAGTCCGGCTCGATATATTTTCTGTCAATAAAAAACATGCTCCTTTCATACAGAAATATCTGATTCGACAATAAGAATTATAAACTTAACTGATGATATGATCAAGAAACGAAAGCTGTTTAGCGCTTTCGGCGAAGAGCAAGTGGAGGGTCGATTATTTCATGAAAGATAAATGCAGCTACCAGGGATTCTTTTTGGCTCAAAGCCTGCTGCAGGTTAACAGGTATTGACGAAGACTGTCCGGCCCCACGCGCAATAACCTGTTCAGACTTGTGCGTTTTTTGTTTAGCTGTCTCTATGCCGGGCTCCTTTACTGTTTCCGAAATCGCGATGCCCGAACTCACCCGGGCATCGCGATCGGTTTCAGGTTCATCTAATGACACAGATCGAAAATAAGTATCTTCATCTTTTCGGGGATGCAGCGACTCTTTTGGCGCGAATCTGTCAGCATCAACCGGTACTCTTTGCCTTTCAACCTGTCTGCCACCTCTGAGAGCCCTGCCCAAAAAGTTTAAGATGTTAAAAACGATGATTATGATAATTAAAGTTATAATCCCTTCCATAAGCAAATAGCCTCCTGCTTAGATATTCTCATCTTCCTGTTGACCTTCCTGGCCCAATTTACTTATGTTCTGGCGCATATCGGTATCAGCCATAATGTTTTTAAGCTGGTAGTGATCCATTACACCCAGGTTGCCATCACGCAGGGCCTGGGCTAAAGCCCGTGGAACTTCCGCTTCAGCTTCTGTAACTTTAGCTCTCATTTCCTGGACTGAAGCTATCATCTCCTGTTCATGGGCAACAGCCATCGCCCGCCGTTCTTCAGCCTTGGCCTGGGCAATACGCTTATCAGCTTCGGCCTGATCTGTTTGCAGTTGTGCGCCGATATTTTTGCCAACATCGACATCAGCAACGTCAATAGACAGTATCTCGTAAGCAGTCCCGGAATCGAGACCTTTCGTGAGAACAGTATTAGAAATATTATCAGGATTCTCAAGAACCACCTTATGGCTACCGGAAGACCCGATCGTGGTTACAATTCCTTCTCCGACCCGGGCAATAATTGTTTCTTCACCGGCGCCGCCAACCAGACGATCAATATTAGCCCTTACAGTAACTTTCGCCCGCGCTTTGACTTCAATTCCATCCTTTGCTACCGCCGCCACCACGGGAGTTTCGATAACCTTGGGGTTAACGCTCATTTGAACTGCCTCAAGAACATCACGGCCGGCCAGATCAATAGCCGCCGCCCTTTCAAAAAGCAGCGGTATTTCAGCACGCTGAGCGGCGATCAGGGCATTAACCACCCTGTCTACATTACCTCCGGCTAAAAAATGACCTTCCAGTTTGTTAACATTTAAATCAAGGCCTGCCTTGGTCGCTTTAATAAGGGGAGAAACAATTTTAACCGGGACAACCCGCCGCAAACGCATTCCGATCAGGGCAAAAATACCAACCGGAACCCGGGCAGCCAGGGCCGAAATCCACAGGCCCAGGGGTATAAAGCTAAAAATAACAACAATACCGATAATTATTAAAGCAATAAATATCAGGGGAATAATAATCTCTTCCATTTTCAACCTCCTCAATTTTGTACTAAGCCACAGGGACGGTTCCATCGTCTTCCCTTCGGCCTTCGCTGCGCTCCGGGACGCTCGAACCGTCCCTGTGGCGCCGCTTATTCAGTAATCTTTTGCTTTAGGGCTAGGATTTTTCAGCTTGATTACGTCGAACGATAACCCGAACACCTTCAACCCTGTCAACAATAAGCTTTTCACCGGCGGGGATATAAGAACCATCGCTAACTACATCAATACGCCGGCCATCAATTGTTGCCGCACCCGAAGGGCGCAGAGAAGTTTCAGCTACACCCTCTTTGCCAACCAGGTTCTTTTGATCTAGAGGTGCTACATATCCCAAATCAGCTGTTTCTTCTTCTGAGAGAATAATATGGCGCAGCATTCCCCTCCGGGAAAAAAACCGAAAGGCAAATACTGCAAACACTGCAGAAAGGGTAACAGCTATAAGCAGCATAATCATCCCGGTCTGAACTGAAACAGCTGCCAGGACAATTGAGGCAATAGTTGAGATCAGCCCCCCAAGACCAAACACGCCCAGCCCGGGCATAAATGCCTCAACCAACATAAGTGCAATACCAAAAACAAACAAAATCAAAACCCAGTATTCAGCCATCCCGGCAGCAATGTTACCGCCAAAATAAAGCGCGAAAGCTGCCATACTAATTATACCGGCAGCACCAAAACCGGCGCTGATCACCTCAAGAATTAGACCACCGATACCGATCATCAATAAAAGTGTCCCGACAAACGGATTGGTGGTCCAGCTAACCAGGGTATCGGTAACTCTCGATTCAACAATATGCACTTGCGCTTCCGCTTTACCGACACTCTGCAGCAACCCGGCAAGGTCAGCTACAGTTCCTTCACTGTAACCAACCTCGAGCGCCTCTCCCGCTGTAAGTGTCAACAAAGCTCCCTCTTCAACGAGCCCTTCTATTGCGATATCCCGGCGAACCATTGCTGATGCTATCTGTGGGTCACGATCCCTCCGCTCGGCCATACCGGCCATCTCACTTTCCCAAAAGGAAATGGTTTTTTCATCAACTTCACCCACACCCAGTAATCTCGGTTCAGCAGCACCAATAGTACTGCCCGCTGTCATGTATATTTCATCAGAAGCCAGGGCCAGGTAAGCGCCGGCAGAAATGGCATTTGGCCGGATATAAGCATATATCGGCCTGTCGTAATCATCCATCAAGCGCCTTATTTCTTCAGCGGCGTTAATATAACCGCCCGGAGTGTCAAATTCCATTATAACTGCTGCAGAATTAATGTTCTCGGCTTCCCCAAGCGCATGAGCTACATAGCTTACGGTCCCCGGATCGATAACACCCTTGATCTCTATCAAGACTACCAGACCGTTATCTGAATCGCCGGTACCAACAGGTGCAATTAGCACTAATCCAACAGCCAGGAAGGCTATCCATATTAACAATCTTTTGCAAATTGGCAACCAGGTGCTCTCCTTATTTAAAAGCCCAGCCGTACAGGCCGGACTTTTATTCCAAATTATTTTCGACTAATTGTCGGACTTTGCCACCATCGGCTTTACCCTTAATTCGGGGCATAAGCAGGCTCATCACTTTTCCCATCTCCCGCTTTGATTCTGCCCCACTTTCGGCAATCGCTTCTTTAACCATCTTAACCAGCTCTTCATCAGATAGCTGTTCCGGGAGATATTCGCTTAAAATCTCTATTTCCTGCTTTAGATCATCTACAAGATTCTGACGACCGGATCTTTCAAAATCTTCTAAAGCATCCTTTCTCCTTTTTACTTCCCGGGTCAGGATAGCCAACTCTTCCTTGTGATCAAGGGGAGCCTTTTTTTCAATAGCGGCGTTTTGAATCTCAGCCCGCAACAGGCGAATTACCGATAGGCGAAATTTATCTTTAGCTCTCATCGCATCTTTTTGATCCGATGAGAGCTTCTCTGCCAAGGTGCTTTCAGTCATAAACATGCACCCCCATCACTACAGCTTAGCGGCGCCTCTTGCGCGCAGCCTCAGCCTTTTTCTTGCGGCGCACACTTGGTTTCTCGTAATGCTCACGCCGCCGTGCCTCGGATAGAACACCGGCTCGAACACATTGTTTCTTAAACCTCTTCAAAGCTTTATCAAGGTTCTCATTTTTCCCGATTTTAACTTCCGTCATAATTCTTCCCCCCTCTCCTTAAAACCGCTGCCTGAGGGCCTGTTTCAAAATTTCTAAACACCCTTGCCCTTGGCTATGGTTTGCAACAAAGGTCTTCCTCCCAGGAGGTGGAGGTGAAGGTGAAAAACAATCTGCCCGGCATCCGCGCCACAATTGATTACCACCCGGTAGCCCTTCTTATCCAGCTTGAAATCCCTGGCCACCTGGTTCGCTACCGTATGCATGTAACCGATCAGAGCTTCGTCAT
>Ga0207421_10005484_pt1 | contig 14186 bp, 13 predicted proteins | sample SodLakKL_010_SED_4_FD_187542 | JGI IMG/M metagenome (GOLD analysis project Ga0207421, IMG submission 187542) | Alkaline sediment microbial communities from Lake Tanatar, Kulunda Steppe, Russia - 8KL_010_SED (SPAdes) (version 2) | ecosystem: Environmental > Aquatic > Non-marine Saline and...
GGCGCTCCTCGCGCCCGGCATCGCGTTGGCCCCGTTGCTCGTCGCGCTCGGCGTGGCGCTCCTCGCGCTGCGCTGGGCCGTCGCCGTGGCCGCTGCCACCCTCGGCGCGTCGGTCGTCGCGCTCGGCGTGGCGCTGGCCGCGCTCGGCGTCGCGCTCGGCCCGACGCTGCTCGCAGGCCTCGGTCCAGCCCTCCTCGCAGACCTCGGGCCGCTCGCGGTCCTCGCCGGCGCGCAGCTGCGCCCGTTGGGCCTCGGCCTGCGGTGGCGCCTCGGCCTGCGGTGGCGCCTCGGCCTGCGGCGGCGCCCCGGCGTCGTCCTCGGCGAGCACCGGCGCGGCGAGCGCGAGCCCGAGCGCGAGCGCACCGGCGCCTGCGAGGGCTCCCAGTCGTGTGAGGGTGCGTGGCATCGTCGTCCTCCGTCCGCCGGTCCGGGCCGGCCTCGATCGTCGTGCCCACAGCATCGGCGCGCGAGTGAAGACGACGCTGAGCGCAGCCTAAGAGCAGCGTGAGAATCCGCCGCTCAGCCGGTGCCGAAGAGCCGGTCGCCGAAGTCGCCGAGCCCGGGGACGATGTAGCCGACGTCGTTGAGGCGCTCGTCGAGCGCCGCGGTGACGATCGCGACGTCGGGGTGCTCGGCGGCGAGCCGCGCCACGCCCTCGGGGGCGGCGACGACGCACACGAGCTGGATCGCCGTCGCCCCGCGCTCCTTGAGCAGCGACGCGGCGAAGGCCGCCGAGCCCCCGGTCGCGAGCATCGGATCGAGTAGGAGCACCGAGCGGCCGTCGAGCGGGGGGACCTTGAGGTAGTAGGAGACCGGCTGCAGCGTCGCCTCGTCGCGCTCGAGCCCGGCGTAGCCGACGCCGACGTCGGGCAACAGCTCGGTGGCGGCCTCGAGCAGGCCCAGGCCGGCGCGCAGGATGGGCACGGCGACGACGCCCCCGCCCAGCACCCGCGCGGAGGTCTCCTCGATCGGCGTCGCCACCGAGGTCGTCACCGTCGGCAGGTCACGGGTCGCCTCGAGGATGAGCACCGTCGACAGCCGCCGCGCGAGGTGACGGAAGCGCTCCGGCTCGGTGCGCTCGTCGCGCAGGCCCGTGAGCAGGTGCGCGGCGAGGGGGTGGTCGACGATCGTCAGCGGTGGCGATGGGCGCTCCATGGTGGCGCATCGTAGCCGCTGCCAGGACCGTCGTACGATCGCGCTCGGAGGCCTGCGTCGACTACACTCGCCCCAGCGCAGCACCGAGCACCGCAACCGCAGCAGGCCAGGCGACGTCTTCCCCTCCTCGTGAGCGCTGCCCCCTGCGACCCATGGCTGCCCGACCACCCAGGAGGTAGGCCCACGATGTCACGAACGCGATGGATGACCCTTCTCGCGCTCCTGCTCGCCCTCGCCCTCGCCGTCGCGGCGTGCGCGGAGGACGAGCCCGCCGAGGAGCCCGACGACGACCCCGAGGACGACACCGAGGAGGTCGACGAGCCCGACGACGACGAGGACGAGGAGGCCGCCGAGGAGCCCGAGGACGACGCCGTCGACGCCGACGACGTCATCGACGAGGAGATCGGCGTCTCCCTCGACGACCTCTGCGAGCAGAACAGCGACGTCGAGGCCCCCGAGGGCTTCCGCATCGGCCTCATCACCGACATCGGCTCGATCGACGACGGCACCTTCAACACCCTCGCCTTCCGGGGGGTCAGCGCGATCGAGGACTGCTTCGACGTCGAGCTCGACCTCATCGAGACGCAGTCGGAGGCCGAGCTCGAGCAGAACATCGACGCGATGCTCGAGAACGACCCCGACGTCGTCGTGACCAACGGCTTCCTCATCGAGGACGCCACCGCCGCGGCGGCCGAGGCCAACCCCGACGTCGACTGGATCGGCGTCGACCAGTTCCAGGAGGAGTTCCCCGAGAACTACGTCGGCATCCAGGCACGCGAGGACCAGGGCGGCTACCTCGCCGGCACCGCGGCGGGCCTGCTCACCGAGTCCAACGTCATCGGCGTCATCGGTGGCCCGGAGTCGGTGCCCCCGATCCCGCGCTTCGCCAACGCCTACCAGGTCGCCGCCGAGCGGGCCAACCCCGACGTCACCACCCAGATCGTCTACCACGACTCCTTCACCGACCCCGCCGCGGGCGCCTCGACGGCCACGGCGATGATCGGCGAGGGCGCCGACGTGATCATGGGCGCCGGCGGCGCGACCGGCTCCGGCGGCATCCGTGAGGCGGCGGACGCCGGCTCATGGGTCATCGGCGTCGACGTCGACGAGTACTTCACGACCTTCGGTGAAGGCGAGACCCCCGGCGCCGACCGGCTCGTCACGAGCTCGCTGAAGCGCATCGACGTCGGCATCTTCGAGCTCGCCGTCGAGGCGATCGACGACAGCTTCGACGGGCGGCTCTACACGCTGACCGTCGGCAACGGCGGCATCGCCTACAGCCCGACCCACGACGCCGACATCCCCGACGAGGTCCTCGACGCGCTCGAGGAGGCGCTCGAGAACCTCTCCGACGACGACTACGACACCGGCGTCGACCCCGTCACCGGCGAGCTCCTCGAGTAGCCCGCCAGCCGACCGTCTACCATGCGGTGGCGCCGGGGCCTGCGTCCCGGCGCCACCCGCATGTTGGAGGACCCTCCCGTGGTCGAGGCTGCCCCTGCTGCCCGGCGCCCGGTCGTGCTCGAGGCGCGCGGGATCACGAAGCGCTTCCCTGGCGTCGTCGCCAACGACGGCATCGACTTCGCGCTGCGCGAAGGCGAGATCCACTGCCTGCTCGGCGAGAACGGCGCCGGCAAGTCCACCCTCGTCAACGTCGTCTTCGGCCTCTACGAGGCCGACGAGGGCGAGCTGCTCGTCCGCGGGGAGCCGGCGCGCTTCCGCTCCTCGGCCGACGCGATCGCCGCGGGCATCGGCATGGTCCACCAGCACTTCCAGCTCATCCCCGTGCTCACCGTCTGGGAGAACGTCGTCCTCGGCGCCGAGCTCACACGGGGCCCGCTGCTCGACCGCGCCGCCGCGCGCGAGCGCGTCGCCGAGCTCAGCGAGCGCTACGGCCTCGCCGTCGACCCCGACGCCCGCACCGGGGACCTCTCCGTCGGCGCCCAGCAGCGCGTCGAGCTCCTCAAGGCCCTCTACCGCGAGGCCGACATCCTCATCCTCGACGAGCCCACCGCGGTGCTCACGCCCCAGGAGGTCGACGGCTTCTTCGAGGTCGTGCGCAGCCTCCTCGACCGTGGGATCTCGATCGTCTTCATCACCCACAAGCTCCGCGAGGTCCTCGCCGTCGCCGACGAGATCACCGTGCTGCGCGGAGGGCGGGTCGCCGGCGCCGCCGACCCGGCCACGGCCACCCAGGCCTCGCTCGCCGGGCTCATGGTCGGCCGCGAGGTGGTCTTCGGCGTCGACAAGTCCCCGGCCAGCCCCGGCGAGGTCGTGCTGGCGACCGAGGGGCTGACGGTCACCGACGAGCGTGGTGTGGCGATGGTGCGCGGCCTCGACCTCGAGGTCCGCGCCGGTGAGATCCTCGGCATCGCCGGCGTCGAGGGCAACGGCCAGCGCGAGCTCGTCGAGGCGTTGACCGGGATCCGCCAGCCACTGTCGGGGCGCATCACGATCTCTGGTCGCGACATGACCCGGGCCACCCCGCGGCGGATCGCCGACGCCGGCGTCGGCCACGTGCCCGAGGACCGCGGCAAGGACGGGCTCGTCGCGAGCTACCCCCTCGACGACAACCTCGTCCTCAACGGCTACCACCGCCAGCCCTTCAGCCGGCGCTTCGTCATGCGGCGCGGGCCCATCCGGGAGCACGCCGAGCGCCTCATCGCCGACTACGACGTGCGCACCCCCTCGGCGGCGGTGCCGGCGGGCACGCTGTCGGGCGGCAACCAGCAGAAGCTCGTCATCGCCCGCGAGCTCTCCCGCGACCTCGACCTCCTCGTCGTCGCCCAGCCCACGCGCGGCCTCGACGTCGGCTCGATCGAGTTCATCCACCGTCAGCTCGTCGCCAAGCGCGACGCCGGCGTCGCGGTGCTGCTCGTCAGCGCCGAGCTCGACGAGATCCTCAACCTCGCCGACCGCATCGGGGTGCTCTACCGCGGGCGCTTCGCCGACGTCGTCGACCGCACCGAGGCCACCCGCGAGAGCCTCGGACTGCTCATGGCCGGTGCGCGCACCACCGAGGAGGTCGCCTGATGTCGCAGGCTCCACGCCAGGGCGAGCAGCCGCCGGAGGGCCGCGGGCCCGCCGATGAGCGCCGCGGTGCGGCGGCGCTGCTCGAGACCTACCACCGGCTCGCGCCGGTCACCGTCCCCCTCTACGCGCTGCTGCTCGCGCTGCTCGTCGGCGCGGGCGTCATGCTCATCGCCGGCGCGAACCCCTTCGAGGCCTACGGGGCCCTCTTCGCCGGGGCGTTCGGCAACCCCGAGCGGCTCGTCCGCACGCTCGTGCGCTCCACCCCCTACGTCGTGGCCGGCATCGCCGTGGCGCTCGCCTACCGGGCGGGGCTCTTCAACATCGGTGTCGAGGGCCAGCTCCTCATCGGCGGGCTCACCGGGGTGTGGGTCGGCACGATGAGCGCCCTGGCCGGCACCCCCGCGGTGCTCTACGTGCCGCTCGTCCTGCTGGCCGGCGCGCTTGGCGGTGCGCTGTGGGCCGGCATCCCCGGCGTCCTCAAGGCCCGCACCGGCGCCCACGAGGTCATCGTCACGATCATGCTCAACGCGATCGCGCTGCGCATGGTCGACTGGGTCGTGACCTCGCGGGAGCCCAAGATCCTCCTCGACCCCGACGCCTCGACCCCCCGCACGCCCGACATCGTGCCGGCGGGGCAGCTGCCCGACCTCGTGCCGGGCACGGCGATCCCCGTCGGCCTCCTCCTCGCCGTCGCGATCGCCGCGGGCGCCTGGTACCTCGTCTCGCGCTCCACGCTCGGCTTCCAGATCCGCACCGTGGGAACGAACCCCTCCGCGGCGCGCTACGCGGGGATGAGCGTCCCGCGCATCATCATCGTGTCGATGCTCATCTCCGGTGCGGTGGCCGGCATCGGGGGGATCATCGCCGTCAACGCCGGTGACAGCGCCCACCTCACCCCCGGGCTGCTGCGCAACGTCGGCTTCGACGGCATCGCGATCGCGCTCATCGCGCGTGGCAACCCCCTCGCGGTCATCCCCGCCGCCCTGCTCTGGGGCAGCCTGCTGTCCGGCGCACCCCTCATGCAGGTCCAGGCCGACCTCTCGATCGACCTCGTCCGTGTCGTGCAGGCCAGCGTCATCCTCTTCGTCGCCGGCGACATGATCGTGCGGACCCTCTTCAGGATCAGACCGGAGCGTGGCGCGGGCGGCAGCCCGACGCCCGCGGCGACCGGTTGGGGGGCGCAGACCTGATGGCCCAGGACACCGCCCCGCCCCGCGCCGAGGAGCACGAGCCCGAGGTCGCCGTCGACACCGCCCGCGGCGGCCTCACCGGCCTGTCGCGCCTCGAGATCATCGGCGGGCTCTACCTCCTCGTCGGCGTCGCGCTGGCCTGGCTCGGCGTGGGCCTGCCGGCCGACGCGATCGCCCTGCAGTTCGGGGTGGGCGAGATCGCCCCGAGCCTCGATCTCAACCCAGCGGTCTCGGTGCCCGTGCTCGCCGGGCTCATCGCCGCCTCCGGCCTGGTCGGCATCCTCGACCGTCGCCTGCCGCGCCTGGCGGTGCCCGCGCTCGTCGCCGGGACGGTCCTCGTCGTGCCGCTCGTCCTCATCGCGACGCTGTCGCAGTCGGGCGTGCCGCAGACCAACGTCATCACCCTGCTCGGCGAGTCGCTGCGGCTGGCGACGCCGATCGCGCTCGGCGCGCTCGCGGGGCTGTTCTGCGAGCGCGCGGGCATCATCAACATCGGCATCGAGGGGATGATGCTCGCCGGCGCGGGCATCGGCTTCGTCTTCTACGGCCTCGTCGGGCAGGCCGCGGGCGGCTGGCCGCTCTACGCCGCCGTGGTCGTCGCCGTCGCCACCGGCGCGATGATGGCCGCGCTCCACGCGCTGATGACGATCACCTTCCGGGTCGACCAGATCGTCTCCGGGGTGGCGATCAACCTCCTCGCGATCGGGATCACGAGCTTCCTGCGCCGCCAGGTCATCATCCCCGAGGGCCTCGGGGGCGGGGTGACGCTGCCGACGATCGACCTGCCCGGGCTGTCGTCGCTGCCGGTCCTCGGCCAGCTGTTCACCGGTCGGCCGATCTTCCTGTCGATGTTCGTGATCTTCGTCCTCGTCCAGGTCACGCTCTTCCGCTCGGCCTGGGGCCTGCGGGTGCGCTCGGTCGGGGAGAACGCCCACGCGAGCGAGACCCTCGGCATCGACGTCGTCAAGACGCGCTATCAGGCGGTCATCATCGGCGGGATGCTCGCCGGGCTCGGCGGGGCATGGTTCTCCCTCGAGACCGTCGGGACCTTCGACGACGTCATGACCAACGGCAAGGGCTTCATCGCCCTTGCCGCGCTCATCTTCGGCAAGTGGCGGCCGTGGCCGGCCTTCGGCGGGGCGGTGCTCTTCGGCTTCAGCGAGGCCTTCGGCGCGCGTCTGCAGCTGCTCGGCGCCGAGGTCGCCGGCTACCCGATCCCGGCGCAGTTCCTGCAGTCGCTGCCCTTCGTCGTGACGATCATCGTCCTCGCCGGGGCCATCGGCCGCGCGGTCCCACCCGCCAACGTCGGCAAGCCCTACGAGCGCTCCCGCTGAGCCACCTCGGCGCTAGCATGCGTCGCTGAGATCGGCAGCGACCGACGAGGCGAGGAGCGGGCCGTGCGACGAGCGAAGATCGTGGCGACGCTGGGGCCGTCGCTCGACGACCGTGACACCCTGCGGGCCGCCCTCGAGGCCGGCATCGACGTCGTGCGGCTGAACTTCAGCCACGGCACCCACGACGACCACGTCCGTCGTCTCGAGATGGTGCGCGAGCTCGCCGTGGAGCTCGGCCGCAACATCGGCAGCCTCGCCGACCTGCAGGGGCCGAAGATCCGCCTCGGGACGCTGCCGCCCGAGGGTCTCGAGCTCGTGACCGGCAGCGAGGTCTTCCTCCAGCCGGGTGCCGAGGAGCTCGCGTCCTACGAGAGCGGGGGCCAGGTCGCGCTGCCGGTCGTCTACGAGGCGCTCGCCGACGACGTCGACGAGGGCGCGCTCATCCTCGTCGCCGACGGCTCCATCCGCCTGCTCGTCACCCGCGTCGCCGACGGCGGGGTGTGGGCGCGCGTCATCGCCGGGGGGCAGGCGAGCTCGAAGAAGGGCGTGAACCTGCCCGGCGTCGAGGTGAGCGCGGCGAGCCTCACCGAGAAGGACGTCGAGGACCTCGGCGCCGCCGTCGACATGGGCGTCGACTGGCTCGCGCTGTCGTTCGTGCGCAAGCCCGAGGACCCCGAGACCGCCCGCAGGCTCGTTGGCGAGCTCGACGGCGACACCCCGATCGTCTCGAAGCTCGAGCGCCCCGAGGCCGTCGAGCGCCTCGGCGAGCTCGTCGAGGCCAGCGACGCGGTCATGGTCGCCCGCGGCGACCTCGGCGTCGAGATCGGCCCCGAGCGGGTCCCCGCCATCCAGAAGGAGATCATCTACCGCGCCAACGCCGCGGCCAAGCCGGTCATCACCGCCACGGAGATGCTCGAGAGCATGATCACCTCCCCGCGGGCCACGCGCGCGGAGGCCTCCGACGTCGCCAACGCGATCTTCGACGGCACCGACGCGGTCATGCTCTCCGGCGAGACCGCCGCGGGGCGCTACCCCGTCGAGGCGGTGCGCACGATGGCGCAGATCATCGAGGTCGCCGAGTCCTCGCCCCACCTCGTGCATCCGCGGCCGGAGTGGCGCGGGCCCAACACCGAGACGAAGGTCGCCCGGGTCGTCGCCGAGGCGGCGGTGCAGGTCGCCAGCGACGTCGGTGCCCGGGCGATCGTCGTCTACTCGATCAGCGGCGCGTCGATCCAGGTCGTGAGCACGTTCCGCCCGCCGTCACCGCTGCTCGGGCTCACCCCGGTGGAGTCGACGCGGGCGCGCACCGCCCTGATGTGGGGCGCGGAGGCCGCCCTCGTGCCGCTCAAGGAGCAGCAGGCCGACCTCTTCGCCACCGCCGAGCGGGTGCTGCTCGACGGCAAGTGGGTGCAGCACGGCGACAAGGTCGTCATCGTGTCGGGCCGTCCCGGCGGCGCCGGCAGCACGAACCGCATCATGGTCCACCGCATCGGCGATCCCGTGCAGGTCTAGGAGGCCTCCATGCGCATGGTCGTCATCGGCGGCGACGCCGCCGGCATCACCGCCGCGAGCCACGTGCGCCGCGCACGCCCCGACGCCGAGATCGTCGTGCTCGAGCGCACCCCGTACACGTCGTACTCGATGTGCGGCATCCCCGCCTACATCGGCGAGGAGATCGCCACCGCCGCCGACCTCGTCGTGCGCTGGCCCGAGCAGCTGCGCCAGGCCGGGATCGACGTCCGCACCGGCGTGGAGGCCGTCGCCGTCGACGCCGAGGCCCGCACCGTGGCGACCCGCGACGTCGCGACCGGTGCGGCGGCCTCCGAGGCCTACGACGTCCTCCTGCTCGCCAACGGCGCGCACCCCGCGCTGCCGCCGCTGCCCGGCGTCGAGCACGCCCAGGTCGTCCATACCCTCGACGAGGGCGAGGCGCTGCGCACGCGCCTCGACGCCGGCGGACCCGACCAGCGCGTCGTCGTCGTCGGCGCGGGCTACATCGGCCTCGAGCTCGCCGAGGCGCTCGTCCACCGGGGCCTCGACGCCCGCCTCGTCGACCTCGCCGAGCAGGTCATGCCGAGCCTCGACCCGCCGATCGCCGCGCGCGTCGCCGAGGCACTGGAGCAGCACGGCGTGGCCCTGCACCTCGGCGAGGGCCTCGTCGAGGTGCGCCTCGCCGACGACGGCAGCCGTGAGGTCGTCACGACGGCCGGCCGCTACCCCGCCGACACCGTCGTGCTCGCGCTCGGGGCGGCGCCCAACGTCGAGCTCGCGGCGTCGGCGGGATGTGCGCTCGGCGACAGCGGGGCGGTGGCTGTCGACGGGCGCATGCGCACGTCGGTGCCGGGGATCTGGGCGGCCGGCGACGTCGTCGAGTCCCGCCACCTCGTCACCGGCCGGGGTGTGAACATCCAGCTCGGCACCCACGCGAACAAGCAGGGCAAGGTCGCCGGCATCGACATCGCGAGTCAGCCGGGCGACGGTGCGGCGACGTTCCCCGGCGTCGTCGGCACGGCGATCACGAAGGTCTGCGCCACCGAGGTCGCCCGCACCGGCGTGAGCGCCGCCGAGGCCGAGGCCGCCGGGCTCGAGGCCGCCGAGGTGCGCTTCGAGGGCACCGCGAAGGCCGGCTACATGCCCGATCCCGGCCACGTCGAGGTCGTCATGCGCGCCGAGGTCGGCAGCGGGCGCATCGTCGGCTGTCAGCTCGTCGGCGGCCCCGGCGTCGGCAAGCGCATCGACGTCGCCGCGACGTGGGTGCAGCTCGGCGTGAGCGCGCCGCAGGCGCAGTTCCTCGACCTGTCCTACGCGCCGCCGTTCGGTGGGGTCTGGGACGTCCTCGCTGTCGGCGCGCGCAAGCTCACCAAGGAGCTCGGGCTCGACCCCCAGCTCTAGCGGGCCCTCCGGCGGGCCGTGCTCACGGTCCCGCCGCCGTGGGCCTCGCCGGCGCGGCCCCGTGGCTCGCGGCGGCGCTCAGCGGTCCTCTGCGAGGTGGCCGGGCGTGGCGCCCGCGACCTTGCGCAGCAGGGTGACGAGGGTCGCGAGCTCGTCGTCGGAGAGCGCGGCGAAGACGGCGTTCTGGCGCGCGTAGTGCTCGGGGTAGTGCGCCTCGAGCAGTGCGACGGCCTCCTCGGTGAGCCCGACGCGGATGCGGCGGCGGTCGAGGGGGTGGCGGCGCCGCTCGACGAGGCCCTTGCGCTCGAGGGTGTCGATGAGCCCGGTCACCGATGGGCGGCTGAGCAGCAGGCGCTCGGCGAGCTCGCAGGGCTCGAGCTCGCGGCCGGGGGTGTTGCGCAGCGCCTGGAGGACGTTGAAGCCGCTGGGGGAGAGGTTGACGGCGCGCAGCTCGTCTGCCTGGTCGGCCAGCGCTGCGCTCGAGGCGCGCAGCAGCCAGATGAGCGCCTGGATGACGAGCGGGGTCGCGTCGGGGTGGGTGGCCTCCTGCAGCGCGAGGCGCTCGAGCTCGAGGGCGGGGGTGTCGGGGGCGACCGGCTTGCGGGGTGTGGCCCCAGCCTCTGGGGTCGTCTCGTCCACGCCCACGCTCCTGTGCTCGACCGCCCGAAGTGTAGCGGCGGGCCTCACCGCGGCCGACGTCGCGGCGGCGGTGGCGGGACGGTGCGACCTGCGACGAGGTCGCCCTCGTCGATGACCGCATGGCTGCCGTCGCGGCGCTCGATGGTGAGCACCCCCTCGCGCCAGTCGCGCAGCCAGCCGACGGCCTCGCTCTCAGTGGGCGCCCCGGCCTCGGGCTCGGGCAGCCGGAAGCGCACGCTCACGCGCTCGCCGACGTCGTCGGGGCCGATGCGCACGACCATCCGCGGCCGGCCGCGGGCGAGGGGCCGTCGCCGTGGGGCGTCACCGCTGCCGCCGGCGGGCTCGGCTCCGCCTTCCAGCCCGCTGCCGCCGGTGGGCTCGGCTGTGCCCTCCGGCCGGCCACCGTCGGGCGCCGCCGGGTCCTCCGACCCGCCGCCGGTGGACGCCGCCGGGTCCTGCTGCCCGCCGCCGGTGGGCTCCCCGCTCATGCCGAGGCCTCCCGGCGGGCGGGCAGGGCGGCGGCGACGTCGGCGAGGACGCCGCCTGCACGGGCGCGCACGCGGACCTCGGCGAGGTCGTCGAGTGGGGTGGGCTCGGCGTTGACGATCGCGAGCGGCACGCCGGCGCGGTGGGCCCGGCGGGGCAGGCTCGCCGCGGGCTCGACCGAGAGGCTCGAGCCGATGACGAGGACGACGTCGGCCCGCTCGACCAAGGCGCTCGCCTCCTCGAGCACGCCGGGCCAGAGGTTCTGCCCGAAGCTCACCGTCGTCGTCTTGACGATCCCCCCGCAGGATGGGCAGCGCGGGTCGGCCTCGCCGGCGTCGAGGCGGGCGAAGGCCCAGGCGTGCGAGGCGGTGAAGCCGCAGCCCTGCGGGGTGCCGGCGCGGGGCGCGGTGCCGATGCAGGTCACTCGCCGGGTCGAGCCGTGGAGCTCGACGACGGTCCGCGAGCCAGCGTCGGCGTGGAGCCCGTCGACGTTCTGGGTGACGATCCCCGCGAGGTGGCCTTCGGCCTCGAGGTCGGCGAGGGCGAAATGGCCGAGGTTGGGCCGCGGCGGGTCCTGCCAGAGGGCGTGGCGCCGCCGCCAGGCCTGCTCGCGCAGCGCCGGCGAGGCCACGTAGCGACGGAAGGAGAAGTCGCGGGGGTCCTCGCGTGTCCAGAGACCGTCGGGGGAGCGGAAGTCGGGGATACCCGATTCCGTCGAGATGCCGGCGCCGGTGAAGGCCACGCCCGCGCGGGCGTCGGCGAGCAGGTCGGCGAGGGCGTCGGCGCTCATGGGGCTCATGGGGTGGGGGCGCGGCTCAGGTGGCGCAGCGCGCGCAGATGCCGAAGATGTCAGCGCGGTGGCCGGTCACGGTGAAGCCGCGGCGCTGCGCGACGTCGCCGACCCAGCGCTCGACCTCCTCGGCGGTGATCTCCTCGATGACGTTGCAGACCTCGCAGACGAGGTGGTGGTGGTGGGCGTCCCCGCACAGGCGGAAGGCCTGCTCGCCGTCACGGTCGAAGGTGTCGAGCATGCCGGCGTCGGCCAGCGAGGTGAGCGTGCGGTAGACCGTCGTGAGGCCGATCGGCTCGCCGGCCTGGCGCAGCTCCTGATGCAGCCCCTGCGCGGTGACGGCGTCGGGTCGGTCGCGCAGCGCCTCGAGCACGGTGAGCCGCTGCCGGGTCGCGCGCAGCCCCGCGCCGCGGAGCTCCTCCTCGGACGCTGTCGACACCGCCCACCCCTCACCGTCCGGGCTCAGACCGTCGCTGCCCTCCTGCTGCTGCCGACAGCGTAGCGCTGGCGCGCCGCACGCAGGACCGCAGCGGCGAGGTAGCAGCCGACGGCGAGCAGCACGATCGCCGAGCCGGTCGGCACGTCGGCGTAGAAGGCGCCGATCGCACCGGTGAGCGCGCAGCCCACGCCGACGAGGGAGCCCCCGAGCATCGTCCCCCGGTAGCTGCGCGACAGCTGCGAGGACGCGGCGACGGGGATGACCATCATGCCGGCGACGAGGAGGATGCCCAGGGCGTACATCCCGCCGACGACGATGAGGGCGACGACGACGGTGAGGATGAGCTGCAGCCCGTCGGTCGGTACGCCGGAGACCCGTGCGGCGGGCTCGTCGAAGGCGATCGAGACGAGGGGGCCGTAGAGCGCGACGATGACGACGAGGACGCCGAGGCACAGCGCCGCGATCGCCCAGACCTGCCCCCAGGTGAGGTTGTTCGGGCTGCCGAAGAGGAAGCCGACGACGGAGTTGAGGCCGCCGCCGGCGCGTTGGGTGAAGAGGTAGCCGAGCGCGATCCCCCCGTAGAAGATCATCGCGAGGGCGAGGTCACCGCCGAGCCGCCCGCGGCGCTCCATGCGGAAGAGCGCGTAGGCCGCGAGCAGGGTGAGCAGGAGCGCGCCGACGAAGGGGTTGGTGCCGGTGACGAAGGCGAGGCCGACGCCGGCGAAGGCGACGTGGCCGACGCCGTCGCCGATGAGGGCCTGCCGGCGCTGCACGACGAAGGCCCCGACGAGCGGCGCGACCGCGCAGACCAGGGTCGTGGCGATGATGCTGCGCTGCATGAACTCGTAGCTCAGCGCCTCCACAGCCGCTCCTCGCTCGTCTCCTCGCGCTGCGGGCGGGTGAGGTCGGTGACGTGACCGGCGCGCACCTCGAGGACGCGGTCGGCGAGCCCCTCGAAGCCCTCGGGGTCGTGGCTGATGTAGATGACCGAGACGCGCTCGACGTCGACGAGGTGCTCGAGGGCCTCCCTGAGGACGTGGCGGGCGTCGGCGTCGACGCCCGTCGTCGGCTCGTCGAGCACGAGCAGGGACGGGTCGGTCACGAGCGCCCGGGCGATGAGCGCCCGCTGCTGCTGCCCGCCGGAGAGCTCGTTGATGGGCTGGCGCCTGAGCCCGGCGACGCCCATGAGGTCGAGGACGTGCTCCATGCGCTCGCGATGGTGCGGGCGTGGTCGCCGGAAGAGGCCGAGGTGGCCGGTGAGGCCCGTGCGCACGACCTCCTCGACGCTGACGGGCAGCACCGCCCCGGAGCCCGCGCGCTGCGGCACGTAGCCGACGCGCCACCAGTCCTCGAAGTCCTCGACGCGCTCGCCGAAGAGGCGGACCGTGCCGTGGGAGGCGTGCAGCAGCCCGAGGCCGAGCCGCATCATCGTTGTCTTGCCGGCGCCGTTGGGGCCGACGAGCGCCACGAACTCCCCGCCGCGGACCTGCAGGGAGACCTCGCGCAGCACGGGCACGCGGGTGTAGCCGAACGTGACCTGCTCGAAGCACAGGGCCGGGGCGTCCGAGCGCTTCGGCTCGCAGCCCCCGCCCTGGCGGTCCTCTCGACGACGGTCCAACGTGCTACTCGCAGCCCAGGGCGGTCGCGGTGGCGTCGATCTGCTGGCGCAGGAGGTTCATGAAGCCCTCCTCCTCGAAGAGCTCGTCGTTGTCGACGACCTCGAGGGAGTAGATCTCGAGGAGCTCGACGTCGGCCTCGTTCGCGACGGCCTCGGCGTCCTCGCGGCCTTCGATCGGCTCGGTGAGCACGTACTCGATGCCGTCCTCCTCGATCATGTCCACGAGCTCGGCGATGCGCTGCGGCGAGGCGGGACCATGGCCGCCGGCGCCTGAGACGCCTTCCTGATCGTAGCCGAAGGGCTCGAGCATGTAGGCGTACGCCTCGTGGCTGACGACGATGTAGTCCTGCTCGCAGGCCCCGCCGAGGCTCTCGACCATGTGCTCGTCGACCTCGAGGAACTCCGCGGCGAGTGCCTCGGCGTTCGCGCGGAAGCCCTCGGCGCTGTCGGGGTCGACCGTGGCGAAGGCCTCGGCGACCTCCTCGGCGACGAGCGCCATCGCTGCGGCGTCGAACCACGCGTGGGGATCGAACGACCCGTGGTCGTCGTGGTCGTCGTGGCCGTGGTCGTCGTGGTCGTCGTGGCCGTGGTCGTCGTGGTCGTCGTGGCC
>Ga0207421_10005485_pt1 | contig 14186 bp, 13 predicted proteins | sample SodLakKL_010_SED_4_FD_187542 | JGI IMG/M metagenome (GOLD analysis project Ga0207421, IMG submission 187542) | Alkaline sediment microbial communities from Lake Tanatar, Kulunda Steppe, Russia - 8KL_010_SED (SPAdes) (version 2) | ecosystem: Environmental > Aquatic > Non-marine Saline and...
ATGCGCGGCGGCGCTTTGCGCCTTGATTCCGCGCAAGAGAGATTCAACGGATGTTCCCTTGTCCCACAGCGCAGCGCTTGCCCGACACGCCCATATTTCCGCGTGCATCCTTTCCCCATATGCCGCAAGATGCCCCAAACTCAGGGAGCATTGCCGCCATGTCACTTTACCGCATCATCTATTCCTCGCGCCCGTTTGGCTATGACAGCAGCATGCTCAACGGCATCCTGATGCAGGCCCGCCGCGCGAATGAACGCGATGACATCACCGGTGCCCTGATCTGCCGCGAAGATGTGTTTTTGCAACTGCTCGAAGGCCCGGAAGACAAGGTCAAACAGACGGTCGAGCGGATAAAGCGCGATGATCGCCATATCGAGGTGCGGATGCATCTCGAGAAAGAGGTGCCAGAGCGCATGTTCGGCCAATGGGCTATGCTGCATGACCCCGCCGTGTCGTGGATCTGGACGCAGGCGGAAATTGATGACGACGCGGTCGAGCGCGCGCGTGCAGCCGAAGTAGAAGGGTTTTTCATCCGTCTGCGCGACCAGGCCGACGCGCCCGATGCTGTCTAAGGCGTAATATCTACGCCCCGCTCTGATTTGGCACTGAATCCGCCCCTCCCCCCTGTTCAGAGGGGGCGCGCGCGGCGCTGTGCATCTAGGGTAGCCCGAACCTCAGGCTCTACGCTGGCCCCTTGGATGCGTTCGCGCCAATGCGTCCATATGGCCGCCAAGCCTGTTTTGAGCGAGCACTCAGAAAGGACAGACTATGTGGGACTTTTCATTTCGGCGCGCGATTGGTTTGATGATGCAAACCCTGCCCTTCGTGTTGCTGCGCATGGCGGTCTATTTCGGCGCAGCGTTGGCCTATGTGTTGGTGACGGGCACAGGCGCGGGGATCGGCTGGGGCATCGGCGCGATGGGGGATGACGGGTTCCGGGCATCGGCCACTTTCTTTGGCGGGCTGACCGGATTCGGGATCGTCCTGATCGTCATGTACTGGTTGCGTGAATACATCCTTTATATGGTCAAGGCGGGCCATATTGCCGTGATGGTCGAGTTGATCGACAACCGCCCCATGCCGCAAGGCCGCAGCCAGATTGGCCATGCACAGGCCATGGTGCGCGAGCGCTTTGGCGAGGCCAGTGTGCTGTTCGTGATTGACCAGCTGATCAAGGGGGTCTTGCGCGCGATCACCGGCCTAATCCGCGGGGTGTTCACCTTGCTGCCCATCCCCGGTGTGCGCCAGCTTATCACCATTCTGCGCGCCTTTTTGCGAGTGGCGGTGGGCTTTATCGACGAGGTGATCCTTGCTTACGGCATGCGCACGCGCTCGACCGACCCTTACGCCTCGGCGCGTGCGGCACTGGTGCTTTATGCGCAGAACTACAAGCCCATGCTGAAGAATGCCGCATGGATCACGCTGTTTGTGTATGGACTGATGGCGGTGCTGTTTTTCGTCATGCTGGCCCCTGCTGCACTAATCAGCAACCTCTATCCCGGTGGCATGTCGGCGATGGGCGTGGTGATTGCCTTTATCCTTGCATGGTCCGTCAAGCAGGCCGTGCTGGAGCCGCTGGCGGTGGCCTGTCTGCTTCAGGCCTATTTCCGCACGATTGAGGGGCAGGTTCCAAACCCTGAATGGGATGCGAAACTGGATGGAATGTCCGGCAAGTTTCAGAAACTGAAGTCCCGCATTGGCCCAGAGAGCCGCGCGGTAGCGGAATGAACCGGCACCTGCTTGCGGGTTTGTGCTGTCTGATGGCCTCGGCGGTCGGGGCGACACAATACACCCATGACCGAATTCTGGGTTTCTCTGAGGATGGACTCTATTTCGCCTTCAAGACCTACGGGCTGCAGCGCGGCTCTGGCCTGCCGTATGTCAATGTCTACGTTGTCGATCTGGTGCGCGACGCGTGGGTCAGCGGCACGCCCATCCGCGCCAGCCTTGGGGAGGATGCAATGGCCGAAGTCGAAGCGGCCCCTTTCGCAGCGCTTGAGGACAAACGCGCAGAGGCGATGCAAGCCGCCGCCCCGATCTTGCACGAGTTGCGCATCCGCCGCCCCGCAACAGTGCTTTTTGCGGCAGGCATCGGACAGGCGCATCTGGACCGCGACGTGACAGAAATTGTCTTTCCAAACCCTGATGATCCGACACGCGACCCTTGGGGGCAAATGACACTTGCACTGACCAGCATATCGCGCCCCAGTACATTGGAATATTGCGAAGATCCGCGCGGCTTTCGACTGGAACAGCTTTCAACGGATGCCGCACCAATTGTGCTGCATGAAGACCAGCGCGTTCCGGCCTCGCGGGGCTGCGCTCAAGCGTATCGTCTGGATGCTGTGGTTGCCGCCGGGTATCCGAACACCGAGACTCCGCTTGTTGCCTTCATTTCAGTCTGGCGGCAGGGGTTTGAGGGGCTTGCGCGCGATGTGATTGCCCTGCCGGTACCAGTTGCACAATCCCATTTCGTGCGCCCGATGGCAGCGCCCTAATGGTCGGGGCAGCACACGTGCTGCTTGACGTAGAGCGGCAAGGTTTCGGAGTTTTCAGACCAGGCGGTTCGAGGTGCGAAGTCGCGCCTTATTCAGCGTAGACCCGCAGCCGCACCAGTTGCGTCAAGGACAAGCCAAGGCTGTTGAACGCTGACAGTGATAATTGGCTGCCCGATCCCGGCTCTGCCCCCGATGGGCGCAATTCAACGCCAAGCGATGCGCCGCCATCTTTCACTTCCACACGTCCACGCCTCTCGGTTGTGACAAGGCCAGTCTTCAACCATAGGCCGGACTGCGTGGGGCTGCCCAATGCCGCGAGAGTTTCGCCCAAAAGCTGCGCGCTTGCCCCGGACGGGGCAAGAGCAGCGGCGCGTTCTTCTGCGCTGGTCTGATCCAGCGATTCAGGGCGCAGCCCTGTTTGCCCAAGGCTTCCCACCAGTGTTTCGCTGGGCCGCGTTTCTGGCCGGGCTGTTTCGCTGTCAGGTGCTTGCACCGCAACATCACCCGTGTCTGGCTGTGCTCCGCGCCCGAAACCGGGCAGTTGCTGACACGCCGCCAGCAAAGGCAGCGCGAAGATAATTGCAAGAACAGGTGATCTATGTGTCATACGCTGAACATAATGCGAAAGGACACCCACAGCAATGCTCTTGCCCCTTGCCGTGCGCACTTGTGATAGCTAGTTTCCTACACATGAATGCACCCCTTATCGACCCGTTTGCCCGCCCGATCTCATACTTGCGCGTCTCTGTGACGGACCGCTGCGATTTTCGCTGCGTCTATTGCATGGCCGAAAACATGACCTTTCTGCCAAAGAAAGAGCTTCTGACGCTGGAGGAGTTGGACCGCATCAGCACCACCTTCATCCGGATGGGTGTTGAAAAGCTGCGCATAACGGGGGGAGAGCCGTTGGTGCGCAAGGGGATCATGACCTATTTTCAGGCCATGGCCCGACATCTGGACTCGGGCGCCCTGAAGGAGTTGACCCTTACCACCAATGGCAGCCAGCTGCGCCGCTTTGCGCGTGATCTGGCGGATTGCGGGGTGCGTCGGGTCAATATTTCGCTTGATACCCTGGACGACAAGAAATTCGCTGACATTACCCGCTGGGGCCGACTGGCGCAGGTGCTGGACGGCATTGATGCCGCACAGGAAGCGGGCTTGCGCGTCAAGATAAATGCTGTGGCCCTAAAGGGTTTTAACGAGGATGAGTTGTTCACGCTTCAGAAATGGTGCGCCGAGCGTGGCATGGACCTGACCTTTATCGAAGTCATGCCAATGGGCGATCTGGGCAACGAAGACCGTCTGGACCAGTATTGGTCGCTCAAAGACCTGCGCGCCACGCTGGCCGAGCAATTCAGCCTGACCGATCTGACCGAGCGCTCGGGTGGACCTGCGCGCTATGTCCAGGTGGAAGAGACAGGCCAGAAAATCGGTTTTATCACGCCCATGACCCATAATTTCTGCGAAAGCTGCAACCGCGTGCGCCTGACCTGCACGGGCGAGTTGTATATGTGTCTGGGGCAGGAAGACATGGCCGACCTGCGCGCGCCCTTGCGCGCAGCGCCCGATGATGCCGTGCTGGAAGCGGCCATTCGCAGCGCCATCCTGCGCAAGCCCAAGGGCCATGATTTCGACTATTCGCGCCAAAAGGTTGATGGGCAAGTATCACGCCACATGAGCCATACTGGCGGCTAGGCTGCGCAGCCCTGCGCGCGATCAGATATTGCGCAGCGCCTGCGGCAAGGTTTCGGCAAAGACAGCCAGTTCAGCGGGCGGCCCGGCAGAAACACGAATGCAGCGGTCATGCGGTGCGACAAAAGGCATACGCACAAACACATCGCGTGACATAAGTTCCTTCACCAGCCTGCGGGCGTAATCGCCATCATGGCCGCAATCCATTGTCACGAAATTCGTGGCAGATGGCAGGGCGTGCAGACCGTTATTGGCGGCAATCTCGCTCAGCCCCTGACGCGCGGCGGCAAGTTCGGCTTGCACCTTTGCAAGCCACGCCTGATCGTGCAGCGCTGCCAACGCGCCTGCTTGCGCCACGCGCCCCACGCCAAAATGATTGCGGATACGGTCAAACATGGCGATCAACGGGGCCGTACCGATTGCATAGCCGATCCGCAACCCTGCCAGTCCGTAAAGCTTGGAGAAGGTGCGCAGGCGGATCACGCGGGTATCTTCCGGGTCAAGTGGCGGGGCTGTGCCATCGGGGGCGGCGTCGATATACGCCTCATCCAGCGCCAGCAACGTGCCTTCGGGCACCGCGTCAATCATGCGCTGGACAATCCGCGCGCTGTGCCAACTGCCCATCGGATTGTCGGGATTGCAGAAATACAGGAGCTTGGCCCCGACCTGTTCGGCGCGCATCAGCAGCGCTGCCGGGTCTTCGTGGTCATCGCGGTAGGGCACCTTGTGCAGCGCACCCCCAAAACCCGCAACATGGTAATTGAACGTCGGATAGGCCCCGTCCGATGTGACCACGGCGTCGCCGGGTGCAACCAGCAGACGGACCAGATTGCCTAGTATGCCGTCGATCCCCTCGCCCACTAGAATATTCTCTGGTGCGATCTGGTGATGCGCGGCCAGCGCCATGCGCAGATCAAAGCACTCACTGTCGCCATACATCCATGCCCGCGGCGCAGCGGCCTGCATGGCGGCAATCGCTTGGGGCGACGGACCAAAGCCACTTTCATTTGCCCCCAGCCGCGCCCGAAATGCGCGGCCCGAGGCGCGCATATGCGCCTCTGGCCCCACAAACGGGACCGTTGCAGGCAGGTTTCCGACCAATTCCGTAAAGCGTGCGTTACTCATGACCCTAGGGATAGGCGAGAGGCAAAGCCGGGGCAAGCCAGAGTTTCACACAAGCGCACCCTTGCTCATCCGGTCAAGAAACGCATCCGCATCGGCCAGCACTGTCTTGCGGCGCCCCTCGTCCATCCGGTCAAAGGTGCGGTACATCTGCGCCATACGCGGATTGCCTTCAAAGCGGTCGCGGTGCCGGATCAGGAAATGCCAATAGAGCAGATTAAACGGGCACGCACTCTCGCCGGTCTTGTCCTTGACCTTGTAATGGCAGGATTTGCAGTAATCCGACATGCGGTCGATATAGGCACCCGAACTGACATAAGGCTTGGACCCCACAACGCCCCCATCGGCAAATTGCGACATGCCCACGACATTCGGGGCCTCGACCCATTCATAGGCATCAGCATAGACGGCCAGATACCACTCGTGCACCTGCGCGGGGTTGACCCCCGCCAGCAGCGCGAAATTGCCCGTGACCATCAGCCGTTGAATATGGTGGGCATAGGCCAGATCGCGCGTCTGACCAACAGCTTGCGAGATGCAATTCATCCGCGTCTCGGCCCCCCAGTAGAAAGCGGGCAGTTTTCGCTGGTGGTTCAGCGCGTTGCGGCGCGGATAATCCGGCCCTTCCAGAAAATACACACCCCGCACAAACTCGCGCCAGCCGATGATCTGGCGAATGAACCCCTCGACCGAGTTCAGGGGCGCTTGCCCGTCCAGGTACGCTTGCTCGACCCGCTTGCAGACCTCTAGCGGTGTCAACAACCCAGCATTCAAATAGAGGCCAATCACCGCGTGATACAGATACGGGTCACCCTCGATCATTGCATCCTGATAGGCACCAAAATCGGGCAGCGATTGCGTGACGAAATGTTCCAGTGCATGCAGGGCCCCTGCCCTGTCGGTGTGAAACTGAAACGGGTGCAGCGTGCCGAAATTGTCAGGAAAGCGTGCCGCGACCAGTTCAAGCACCTCTGCCAGAATCGGGTCCACCTCAATCTTGGGCGGGCCTGCGCGAAACATATCGGGTTTGGCGGGCTTGCGGTTGTCGTGGTCAAAATTCCACTTGCCGCCAACGGGTTTGTCCCCGTCCATCAGCAGGCGCGTTTTGCGGCGCATATCGCGGTAGAAATACTCCATCCGCAACGCTTTGCGCCCCTCGGCCCAAACTTCAAATTCCTTATGGGTCGCCAGAAAGCGGTCATCCGGCAGCAGCGTCATCGTCAGCGGCACGTCCTGCAAGGCATGGATCAGGCGCCACTCTCCCGGCTCTGTCGCCAGAACGAAGCGCGCGCCGTAATCTTGCGCCCGGCGAAGCAATTCCGCCGGGATGGAGCCTGCATTCTCAAGGTCACCCAGCTTTGTATAGGCAACCTGCCAGCCCTCTGCGCGCAGATGGGCAGCAAATTTGCGCATTGCGGCAAACAGAAAGGCAATCTTCTTGGGATGGTGCGGCACATACTCTGCCTCGGCCGCGACCTCGGCCATGACCACGACGTCGGTGTTCTTATCCGCTTGTTGCAGCGCCGAAAGGCTGTCGGTCAACTGGTCGCCCAGCACCAGCACCAGCCTCACCACGCCACGGCCTTTCCTGCCCAATCAAAGAACTGCCCGGACTCCTCTGGCCCCAAGCGGTCAATCACCTGCAACAGGTTGGCCGCTGCGTCTGGTGCGGGAACTGCGGGGTGGCGGCCAAGGTATTTCTCGGTAAAGGACGTGGCGACAGTGCCCGGGTGCAGCGCCACGCAGACCGCCTGCTTGTGGCTGCGCCCCAATTCTATCGCTGCGCCCCGGATGATCTGGTTCAGTGCAGCCTTGGCGGCCCGGTAGCTGTGCCAGCCCCCTGCCCGATTATCCCCGATGGAGCCGACCCGCGCAGATAGGGCGGCCATCACGCAAGGTGCGTCGCGCGGCAGCAATGCAACCGCGTGCTTCATCACCAGCGCCGGACCAATGGTGTTGAGCGCAAATTGTAGCGCCATGCCCTCACCAGTCAGGTGCTTCAGGGCTTTCTCAGGCGCATATCCGGCGATTTCTAGCGCACCTGTGGCGATGATGATGCGCTGGAAGGGCCCTTTCATCGCGCCCAGATGCTGCACGATTGAGGCTTCATCCGTCACATCCAGCCCATGCACACTGCGTGACAGCCCTGTGACTTGCCAGCCTTGCGCCGTCAGTTCGCTGCATAACGCGCTGCCAATCCCGCCCGATGCGCCGATGACCAAAGCCTGTTTCATGCCGCCTCCTTGTTGACGCACAAGCTAGGGGGCGCGTGCGGCCTGTCCAGTGGCGTCACGGGCCAAGTTACTTTGCGGCGCTCAGCGCCTCGGCCCAGCGTCGCGCGATAGGCGACAAGATGACGGCCATGGGCACCGCAATGCACCATGCGACAAACCACGCCTGCACCCAGCGCAACGGGAATCCTGCATCCATGCCAGTATTGATAAAGGTGATAATGCCAGAGATCACAACCGACATTATTGTGCCCATTAACAGCCCTGTGAGTATGCGCAATTTCATTCTGTGACTTTCATTTTCCCATAACACAATCATAGTAATGAATGCGTTATGGGCAAGGAAATTGGCCTGTGCGATTTAGCCCAAGGCGCTGTTACATCTTGCACAGGTGCCGGGGTGGCTATGGGTGCCGACATCGGGACTGATCTTCCAGCAGCGTTGGCATTTCTGACCCTCGGCGCGTTCAAAGATCACGCCAATGCCATGCACTTCGGGCAAGCGGAATGCCTCTGCCGGGATCGGGTCTGCGGTCAACGAGATGTCGGAGGTGATGCAGATATCCGCGAAATCCAGCGATTTCAGCGCTCCCATGACCTGTTCGTCGCGCACATGCACCACAGGGGCTGCCTCAAGCGAGGCCCCGATCACCTTGTCACGGCGCTGGATTTCCAGCGCAGCGGTCACCACACGGCGCGCCTGACGCACCCCGGCCCATTTCTGCGCCAACGGCATGTTCAACCAATCGGCGGGCGTGTCGGGGAAATCCTGCAAATGCACAGAGGCATCCTCGCCCGGAAAGCGCGACAGCCAGACATCTTCCATGGTGAACACCAGAATCGGCGCAAGCCATGTGGTCAGGCGGTGGAACAGAATGTCCAACACAGTGCGTGCTGCGCGGCGGCGCTGGCTGCCCTGCGCATCGCAATACAGCGCGTCCTTGCGGATGTCGAAATAAAAGGCCGACAGATCCGTCGTCGCAAAGGTAAACAGCTTCTGGAACACACCCTGAAAATCATAGGCCGCGTAGCCCTTGCGCACCTCGATATCCAGTTCCGACAGACGGTGCAGAACCCATTGTTCCAATTCCGGCATATCTGCGGGGGCCACGCGCTCGGCGTCACTGAACCCGTCCAGATTGCCCAGCATGAAGCGCATCGTGTTGCGCAACCGGCGGTAGCTGTCCGCCACCCCTTTCAGGATCTCTTTGCCGATACGCAGATCAGCGGTGTAGTCACTTTGCGCGACCCACAGGCGCAGGATATCCGCACCGTATTCATCAATCACCGCTTGGGGGGCGATGGTGTTGCCAAGCGATTTGGACATTTTCATGCCCTTCTCGTCCAACGTGAACCCATGCGTCAGCACCCCGTGATAGGGCGCGCGGCCCTTGGTGGCGCAGGCTTGCAGCATGGAAGAATGGAACCAGCCACGGTGCTGGTCGGTCCCTTCCAGATACAAGTCCGCAATCCCGTCGGGCGCACCGTCGTCGCGGTCGCGCAGAACAAACGCGTGGGTAGAGCCGGAATCGAACCACACATCCAGCACATCGAACACTTGGGTATAGGCGGCGGGGTCATACAAGCCCTCTAGCATCCGGTCCTTGAACCCGTCCGTGTACCAGATATCCGCCCCATGGCCTTCAAACGCGGCCTTGATTCGGGCATTCACCGCCGCGTCACGCAACAGGAAACCTTCGTCATCGGGTTTCGCGCCGGTTTTGACAAAGCAGGTCAGCGGCACACCCCATGCGCGTTGGCGCGACAGCACCCAGTCAGGGCGCGCCTCAATCATGGAATACAGGCGGTTGCGCCCTGTCTGGGGTGTCCATTTTACCAACCGGTCGATGGATTCCAGCGCGCGTGCACGGATCGTGTCGCCATGCGTGCCCATACCATCATTGAGCGGCTTGTCGATGGCCGCGAACCATTGCGCGGTGTTGCGATAGATCAGCGGCGCTTTGGACCGCCAGCTATGTGGATAGCTGTGGCGCAGCTTGCCCTTGGCAAACAGCGCACCCGCATAGGCCAGTTGCTTGATGACAGCGACATTCGCGCCGCCTTCCTTGCCATCGGGCTTGACGATCACCTCGCCCCCAAACAGCGGCAGATCAGCGCGGTAGCTGCCATCTTCCAACACGTTATAGGTCATCGGCAACCCGTGTTTCAGCCCGATCTGGTAGTCATCATCGCCATGGCTGGGGGCGGTATGCACGAACCCTGTGCCAGCTTCATCGGTCACATGGTCACCGGGCAGCATAGGCACATCAAAATCCCATTCGCCAGTCGCGCCCTCAACCCCGCGGAAGGGGTGCGCAAGCGTCAGTGCGGCCAGTTCCTCGGCGCTGACGGTGCGCAGGCGGGTGGCGTTTACCTTGGCAGTCGACAACGCACTTTCGGCCAATGCATCGGCAAGAATGACCTGTGCGCCAACGTCTTCTTTCGCGCCGTCCAGAAGCTCGGACACTTCATAAAGGCCATACTCGATATCAGGGCCGAAACACACCGCGCGGTTTTGCGGGATGGTCCAAGGCGTCGTTGTCCAGATTACAACCGACATACTCATTTTCTTGCCAGAAATACTCAAATCCGACGCTAGCGGACCATAATCAGTGACAGGAAATTTTACCCAGATCGTATGCGAGGTGTGCTCGTGATACTCCACCTCCGCCTCGGCCAGCGCGGTTTTTTCCACGGGCGACCACATCACGGGCTTGGACCCCTGATAGAGCGAACCGTTCATCAGCAACTTCATGAACTCATCCGCGATCACAGCCTCTGCGTGGTAGTCCATCGTCAGGTAGGGGTCATCCCATTTTCCCGTGATGCCAAGGCGTTTGAATTCCTCGCGCTGGATGTCGATCCAGCCTTCGGCGAAGCGGCGGCATTCCTGACGGAAATCGACGATATCCACCGCGTCCTTGTCCAGCCCTGCGGCGCGATATTGCTCCTCGATCTTCCATTCAATCGGCAGACCGTGGCAATCCCAGCCCGGCACATAGCGCGCGTCGCGTCCCAGCATTTGCTGGCTGCGGGTGATAAAATCCTTCAGCACCTTGTTGAGCGCGTGGCCGATATGCAGATGGCCATTCGCGTAAGGGGGGCCGTCATGCAGGATGAAGGGCTTGCGCCCCTCGGCGGTGGCGCGCAGCCGGTCATACACGCCCAGCCGTTCCCAGCGCGCCAGCCATTCCGGCTCTCGTGCAGGCAGGCCGGCGCGCATCGGAAACTCGGTCTGCGGCAGGGTCAGCGTGTCTTTATAATCGGGATAGTCGGTGGTGTCAGTCATGGTCGGATACCTTGCGAATTAGGAAAAATATGCAAGCGCCAAAGGGAACCCGGCACTCTGGGCGCGTCAGAGTGCCGGGAGGCTAATTCGCTGAATGATCCGTATGCCGAACATGGGGTGCGTTATAGGAGGCAAGTTGCAAAGGGTCCAGAGGGCGCGCGCCTGCGCGGGCATCACGCGCGCCCTACATGGCCACTCAGTCGCGCAACAACTCGTTAATGCCGGTTTTCGAGCGGGTCTGTGCATCCACCCGTTTGACGATCACCGCGCAATACAGATGAATGCCGTTCTTTGACGGCATGGAGCCTGCAACCACCACCGAATAGGGCGGCACCTCGCCAAAAGTCACAGCGCCGGTTTCGCGGTCCACGATCTTGGTCGATTTGCCGATAAAGACACCCATCCCAAGCACCGAACCTTCGCGGATAATACAGCCCTCGACCACTTCCGAGCGTGCGCCGATAAAGCAATTATCCTCAATGATTGTGGGCCCTGCCTGCATCGGTTCCAGCACGCCGCCAATGCCGACACCGCCTGACAGATGCACATTCTTGCCGATCTGCGCGCAAGACCCGACTGTGGCCCATGTATCCACCATCGTGCCGCTGCCGACATGCGCACCAAGGTTCACAAAGGACGGCATCAGCACCACACCGGGCGCGATATAGGCGGATTTGCGCACCACCGCGTTGGGCACAGCGCGAAACCCTGCGGCTTTCCACTGTGCGGCGTCCCAGCCCTTGAACTTGCTGTCAACCTTGTCCCACCAACCGCCGCCCTGTGGGCCGCCCGACTGTGGTTCCATATCCTTGATACGAAAACCCAACAACACAGCCTTCTTGGCCCATTGATTGACATGCCAGTCGCCCGACTCGCTACGTTCAGCCACGCGCAAGGCGCCCGAATCCAATGCCTCCAGCGTGGCTTCGATGGCGTCGCGTGTGGCACCTGTTGTCGCCGGAGTGATCGCGTCGCGCCCCTCCCATGCGGCCTCGATTGCGGTTTCCAGCGCAGCGTTATCTTTCATAGCAAGCTCCATGGGTCTGGTCATCTGTTGGGCTTCGCTATAGCGTCGCACGGATCAAACCGCAATTGGCCCACGCGACCGGAGGCTTATTTGACCGACCAGACCAAGAAGCGCCCCTTTCCCGATGCAAGCGAAGACATCCGCTACTGGGATGAGGCCCCTGACACAGCACAAACGCGCCATCCTGCCTACAAGCTCGCCTTCGCCGACAGCGATTTCATGCTGCGCGACGAATTGCGCCCCGTCCGGCTTCAACTGGAGCTGCTCAAGCCGGAACTTCTGATGAATGAACGCGGCATTCAATCCACGATCGTCATGTTCGGCGGCGCGCGCATTCCCAGACCAGAACATGCCGAGGGCGCAAAGACCAAGACCTTGTCCGAACTGTCACGCTTCTATGATGTGGCGCGTGAGTTTGCGCGGCTGATGACGCTGCGCTCGGTACAAAGCTACGGGCGCGAGGATGTCATTGTGACAGGTGGCGGACCGGGCGTGATGGAAGCGGGAAACCGTGGTGCGAAAGATGCAGGGGGCGTCTCGATCGGTCTGAATATCGTGTTGCCGCACGAGCAGGCCCCAAATACCTATGTCACCCCTGAACTATGCTTCAACTTCCATTACTTCGCCATCCGCAAGATGCATTTCCTGATGCGCGCGAAGGCGATAACAGTATTTCCCGGCGGATTTGGAACCCTCGATGAGATGTTCGAGACCTTGACCCTGATTCAGACCGAACGTATGCACAAAATGCCCTTCATCCTGTTCGGACGCGATTTCTGGACCCGAATCATCAATTGGGAAGCCCTGGCAGAGGCTGGGACAATTGCGCGCGAAGATCTGGACCTGTTCCATTTCGCCGAAACGGCTGAAGAAGCAATCGCGATCATTGACGGGTTCAAGACCGCGTAGCCACCCCTGCCTCTTTCTTTTGGGACGCAGGAGGCGCGATTGGAAAAATGTCGATTCCAACGCACATAAATCGAGATTTTGACCTTTACTCAGGCCAAATTTCCCCCTAAACGCTGCGTCCAAGGCCCCTATAGCTCAGCTGGTAGAGCAACTGATTTGTAATCAGTAGGTCCGCGGTTCGAGTCCGTGTGGGGGCACCATATCCTATGTAGTTTTCGCCAAATCAGCGCTGGTGTCAGAGTGTGATTTGGCGTGTTGCGGAGCGAAAACACTCCACCACCATAGGCGATACACCATCCATTCCCCGTTGCAGGTTGCCCGCGTCGCTGCGGCAAGCTGATTGCCTGACAGGTGAATTTGCGCCATCCTGCGATCAGCCTGCAAATGGTCCCCTGCCTTGATGCACTGTCTTGAACCTGATCTGAATGTGCTGCGTGCGCCCAACCCCTCGCCCATGACGGGCGATGGCACCAATACCTATATCGTTGGAAGAAAAGACCTGTGCATCATAGATCCCGGTCCCGATGATGAAGCCCATTGTGCAACATTGCTGCACTTTCTGCGTCAAGGCCGTCAATTGCGCAAAATTCTTGTCACGCATTCGCATCTCGATCATTCCCCGCTGGCGCGCAAGCTTGCCGATCATACAGGGGCAGAGATTCTGGCTTTTGGTGATAGCCTCGCGGGGCGCTCCGCGCGTATGAACGCGCTTGCGCAGACAGGGGATGCGGGCGGTGGTGAAGGCGTTGATGTCGCGTTCCGTCCGGACCAAACGCTGCGGGATGGCGACACAGTTCAGATCGAGGGCGATATGATCCGCGCGATATGGACACCGGGCCATTTTGGGAATCACTTGTGTTTTGAATGGCGCGGGGCCGTGTTCAGCGGAGATCATGTGATGGGCTGGTCGAGCACATTTGTATCGCCGCCCGATGGCGATATCGGGGCCTATATGCGCTCTCTCGACCGATTGACGAAGGAATCGCCCCGGCGCCTCTATCCCGGCCATGGCGCACCGATTGATGCCCCACTCCAACGGATTGCCGAATTGCGCGCACATCGCCTCGCCCGCGAAGAGGCTATCTTTGTGCGGCTTGCACATGGCGCACGCACACTCCCGCAGCTTGTCGCCGAGATTTACACCGACACGCCTACTGCGCTTCACCCCGCTGCCGGGCGGAATGTCTTTGCGCATTTGATAAACCTGCACGAACGCGGACAGGTAAAATGCCATCCCACCCTTGCGCCAGAGGCGATTTTCGCACGAGTTGAAAGAGAATGCTGAATTGACATGGAATCGCTCTGGACGCGCCAAAGAACACTTGTTATAGCGCTCACGTGTTCCGGCGTAGCTCAGCGGTAGAGCAGTTGACTGTTAATCAATTGGTCGTAGGTTCGATCCCTACCGCCGGAGCCAA
>Ga0207421_10005486_pt1 | contig 14184 bp, 6 predicted proteins | sample SodLakKL_010_SED_4_FD_187542 | JGI IMG/M metagenome (GOLD analysis project Ga0207421, IMG submission 187542) | Alkaline sediment microbial communities from Lake Tanatar, Kulunda Steppe, Russia - 8KL_010_SED (SPAdes) (version 2) | ecosystem: Environmental > Aquatic > Non-marine Saline and...
GAAGGCGAGTTGGTGCTTGAGCACACCATCGAAGTCTCCGAGTACGCCACCATCACGAACGTGGGCAAGAAGCCGAACGCATTGACGTTTGTCATCACCGATTCCGATGGGGACAGCATGACCGACAATTATGCCATCACGATTGAAAAAGGGACACTGGAAGTGACGCCACGCCCCATTACGGTGCGCTTGGTCGATCAAGAGAAAATCTATGACGGTGAGGCTCTGACCTCGACTGAAATCGAGATTGTCAGTGGCTCATTGGTCAATGATCATGATCACACCATCGCAGCGTCGGGCTCACAGACCGATGTCGGCGTGAGCGATAATGCCATCCTTAGCATGAATATCTTTGAAGGCGACTCTGATGTGAGTGACAACTATGCCATAACGACGGAATCCGGAACGCTTGAAGTGACGCCGCGCCCGATCACCATCAAACTTACCGACCAGGAGAAAATCTATGACGGCGAAGCCTTGACGTCCGATGCCATTGAAGTGATTGACGGTTCGTTCGTTGAAGGCCATCATGCCAGTGTGAGTGCATCGGGGTCCAAAACCAATGTCGGCATCGCCGACAATGAGCTCCTGGAAGTCCGCATCTATGACGGAGACGATTCGGTGAGTCACAATTACGCCATCACCAAAGTGGATGGACTGCTTGAAGTCACTCCGCGTCCCATTACCATAAAAACGGCTACCGACGAAAAAATCTATGACGGCACTCCGCTCTCCAACGAAGGGTTTGATATCATAGAAGGCTCACTGGTTCTGGACCATCGGCTCGATGTTACGGACTATAGTGAGATCACCAATGTCAAGACCATCGACAATACGCTTGCTTTCAATGTTTTAAACGATGCGGATGAAGACTATAGCTACAATTACGAGATTACGGTTGTCAAGGGAACCTTGGAAATCATCCCCCGTCCGATTACGATTTCGACGGACAGTGCGTCGAAAGTCTATGATTCCGAGCCGCTTTACAACGAATCCTTTGAACTGAAGAAAGGGTCCTTGGTATTGGACCATGCGCTTGAGCTTGTGAACCGAACCGAAATCACCGACGTCGGCACGCGCGACAATCATCTGGAAATCAAGGTCGTCAACGGTGACAGTGACGAGGAGACGTTCAATTATGCCATCACGCTGGATAAAGGTTCCTTGGAAATCACCCCACGCCCGATTACCATCTCGACAGGTAGTGCGGCAAAAATCTATGACACTCACCCGCTCTATAATGAATCGTTTGATCTGATCGAAGGCGATGTGCTGTCGCATCATACAATCGGCGTCAGTGACCGCACTGAAATCACCGATGTCAAGAAAGTCGACAACGTAGTGACCTTTGAAATCACGGACGATGAAAACAGGGATCAGACCAGGAATTATGCCATCACACCGGATAAAGGCACCCTTGAGATCACACCGGTCCAACTGACACTCCAAACCCAAAGCGACAATAAAATGTATGACGGGGAGCCCTTGTACAACGCGTCGTATTCCATCATAGACGGCGAACTGATCCTGGACCACACCATCGACGTAATCGATTATACCTCCATCGTGAATGTCAAGGAAACATCGAATACTTTGAGCGTCGCCATCATGGATGAAGGCGGGGTGGATCACACCGGCAATTATGAAATCACCCAGGACAAGGGCACCCTGGAAATCACCCCGCGCCCCCTCACCATCGAGACATTCAGCCGATCGAAGGTCTATGACGGCACCCCGATCCATGAACAATCCTTTGAGATTATCGAGGGCACGCTGGTCGATGGCGAAACCATCGACATTGCGGATTATACAGAGTTCTCTGATGCGATGAGGCAAGACAACGTCCTGTCTTTCACCATCTACGATGATGAAACGGATCGAACCGGAAACTATGCCATCTCGCTTGCAAAAGGCGAACTGATCATCACGCCGCGTCCCCTGACCATTTCAACCGCCGGCGATTCCAAAGTCTACGACGGCACCCCGCTCACCAATCCCGCGTGGGATGTGACCGGTGGTTCGTTGGTGGACGGGCATAGCATCGATGTCGATGTGACCGGCTCCATTACTGAGGTGGGAAAAACCAACAATACGTTTGAATTTTCGATTCTGGATTCGAACGATGCGGACGTCACATGGAATTACAGCGTATCAAGAAACCATGGCGTACTGGAGATTGAATCCCCCAACATCGTATTGGTCATCCAATCCGCCACCGACGCGAAAACCTACGACGGCACCCCGCTTACCAACGATGAATGGTCTCTCTTGGAAGGACAGGTGCTCCAAAGCCATACCTTGCATGTCGATGTGCATGGTGAAATCACCGACCCAGGCAAAATCGACAATGTGTTCACCTATATAGTGACCGACGAGAACGGCACTGATGTGACGAGCGACTATTACGATGTGTACGCATCACCCGGAACGTTGACGATATTTGAAGACAGCGGCAGCGGCGATAATGCTGCGGGCGGCACTTCCATATCATCCAGCGGCCTATCGCCCTCCGGGCCTGGAGGATCAATATTCCCGCCACTGTTCCGTGTGCGTACTGGCGCGGACGATTTGCTTTATCTGCGCGACCGTTCATACGGTGATTACACCTTGAACGGCTTTTCAAGCCCGGTGTTGTATGAGGATGAAGACGGCGTCAATCCGCTCAAATTCCCATACTTGGCGTCCGGCAACGCCCTGGATGCCTATACCATGGAATTTGAAGCACTACAAAGCGGTCTTTCCTATTACCTTCCATACTTTGCGAAGGATGGATACCATGACAACATAAACGATGTCTTCCTTACCCACACATATGGATTGGATTACATGGTGAACTATATTCCAATCGGGGATATGGACTATGAAGCCCATACGCTTGAAGGCACCGAATACGAAGCGTACGAACAGGCTTACAGGGATTTTGTCTATGCGCATTATCTCGATGTGCCGGCAAACACGAGAGACGGACTGCTCGACATCGCCGAACGAAATGATCTGTCCAAAGACAGCGACACGTTGCTTGAGGATGTTCAACACTATATCATGGGCAGCGCAATCTATAACAAGGAACATGCGACCATTCCTTCCAATGCCGATTTTGCGCTATATTTCCTGGAACACTCGCGCGAAGGCATCTGCCAGCATTTCGCGATGGCGGCCACAGTGATGTATCGCTCACTCGGCATTCCGGCGCGATATACGACCGGTTTCACAACCTCCACTGAAGCGAATGAATGGGTTGAAGTGGGCGGCTTGCAGGCTCACGCCTGGGTGGAAGTCTATATTGACGGATACGGCTGGCAAGTCGTTGAAGTCACCCCGGGCGCCTCAAGCGGAACCGGCGGGACGGCCGATGGCCCGGGATTCGAAGGGGGCGGAAGCGAATGTGAAGGCGTAAATTGCGAGGACCCTCCGCTCATTTCCATCACATCGGGCAATGCGTCCAAATCCTATGACGGTGAAGCGCTTTACAATGAAGACTATTTCTATCAAGGCGACTTGGCGGACGGCCACACGATTGAGATGGAGTTTTACAAATCCATCACAAATGTGGGAGAGATCCGCAACAAGTTCGAGGTCGTTATCCGTGACGAAAACGACAACGACGTCACCGATCAATACCGCATCCGAAAAATATACGGCTCGCTTGTTGTGGTGCCGGACAACGACAAACCGATATTTGAAATTCAGCTTTATGACATCAAACAGACCTATACCGGTGAGCCCATCCGACATGACGGCGACGACTATTGGATTCCCTCACAAAACCTGCAGGAAGGCTACCACGTCGAGTTCGATATCGAAGGGTCCCGGACGGATGCCGGGTTCATCACCACACAGGTCGTTCGTTCTTCCATGCGCATCTACGATGCAAACGGCATGGATGTGACGAATCGCTACAACATCGTCTATTATGACGGATCCATCGACGTGCTTCATCGTAGGTTAAGTCTGCGCTCCTATTCGGCGGAAAAAACCTATGACGGCGAACCGTTGACGCGGGATGAATTCTATCTGAGGCAAGGCTCGCTTGCCGAAGGGCATGAACTGATCGTGGACATCGACGGATCGCAGACCGATGTGGGCGACAGTGAAAATACCATCCAAAGTGTGACCATCATCGATTCGGATGGCAACGAAGTGACAGAAAACTATCATATCAATGCTTCTGAAGGAACGTTGGAAGTACTGGAAGATTGAACACAACCAAGGGAGGAAATACAATGAGTTTACCAGCATCGCATTACATCACCCGGGGGGCGAACGTCTCCAAAACAGCGCGCATGAAAAGCGGCATACGCGGGATCACCATGGTGTTTTACACCTTGTGCAGCCTGGCGTCGAAACTGTTCGTATTCACCTATCCGCTATTCGCCTTGGCCGATTACCATATCGCGGGTCAAATCAACGATACCAACTCAATGGATTTGAACGACGCCTTCAAGGATTCAGGGTACATTAAGAAATACCGGTCCGCCATCCAGTATGCATGGCTTAGCACACTCGTCTTATTCATGGGTGTCTTACTGATCGGTCTCTTGTCGTTGGGCACCATTCAACTGGGCTTTGCTCTGGATGAATTTTTCGGTTTTCCCCTGTATTATTTCGGATTGTTTTTTCAAATCCTGGGCATCGGCCTGCTGGTCGCTTTCATCTTCGCCAAAAACATGTACTTCGCACCAGTGGTCTTTTTGATCCAATCGCGCACAATGACCCTTTCCGAAGCCTTACGACAAAGCAGCATCATCATGTCCGATGCGGGTCGCTTGAAGTTTTTCCATATCCAGCTTTATCATCTGGGGAAATTCATTCTCTATCTTCTGGTCGCTTCGGCGATCGTTTACGGTGTGTTTTTACTGGAGATGATGCCGTTACTGATCGTAACCTTGATTGTCATGGCCGTTTTGCTGCTGAAGGCTTTGCCGAACATTGTGCTTTCAAACAACGTGGCTAAAACACGCTTGTTCAGCGATCTGATTCACGAGACGTCGTTCGTGGACGTTACAGACGATGCGTCCGTCGAGGCCATCACAAAACAGCTTCGAAAAGAGGATGTTCTGCTCAAACTGTTTGACGATATTCCTTCAGAGGAACCGAAAGCGTCCGACTTGGAAAAAGCAGGGGCGAAATAACATGGTTTGGAATATCCTGAATACAGGTTTTGCCATTATCGCCGGTTTTCTTGCGATCAATCTGTTCGGTTATTTCAAGCTGACCAGGGCGAACCATGCCAAAGAAGAATCCGGATTTGAGTACCGGGACAACCCCAAGCTTGATAGCATCCAGGCGGCCGGCAATCACAACAATGTGTTCAAAAACACGCTGAGCACCAAAAAGATCATCGACCGCTATCTGATAAGCCATGACGATCATCAGCCCTATCTGCTTTGTCATCTCACCGGATCGTCTGATGATATGAAATCCGTTGTAGTGAACGAATACGACCAACACAAACACCTTGTCAACATGCGCTTGATAAGCGATGTGAAGAAACTTAGCGAGAACCCTTTGATCAAACTTGATCGTGCGACGCGCTTCGTCAACATCGTGTCTAAAGATGAATCGGCCATTATCGAACACATAAAAAACAAGTCGAAAGCGAACAATAATGTGGCGCTGCGTCAATCTCTGATGCTGTTTTTCCTCCTGATCCCTTTGAGTTATCTCATCTTGTATCTGATGGTCAATGCCTATACCGAATATCCGTTCGCCTGGTATATAAATGCTCAAACCATTGGATTGGGTCTTGGCTTAATCGCATTCACTGCGGCCCTAAACTATGGATTTTCATTGTTTGTAAGCGTCATGCGCAAAAGAAAGGGGGGTGCGCTCGATGAGTGAATATCGTCTGATTACAAAAAAGCAGCCCACGACCGGGAGCCGATTCCCGATTCAACTGCTCGAGTACATGATTTTTGAAAACACCTCTGCAAAGCAAAGGGAACTGATTTTGAAACTGCATAATCAATCCGCGTTCGAAATGGACGACATCCTCATAGAAATCCGCCAGCTGGATGCATCCGGTGAAATCATTTATGCCGCCAGTTATGCTTTTGAGGACATTGCCATCACGTCGCAGAAGAACTATTTCATACCGGACAAGAAGATCCGGCTGTATGACGAATGCGAATCCATTGTGTACCGTCTTTTGAAAGCCGAGTCCTCCAGCATGACTTGGGAAATCAACAATGCATGGAACAAAAAAACACAGCCAAAGGCCGAAGAGGCACCGGAAACGGAGCCCTTGATCACCAAGTCATACACCCCCGTTCCGATCACGCTCCCCGTGTTGTTTCCCGTGATCATTGTGATGCTTCATGTCATCATCCTGATATCGGTGTTCTATGCCGCGAACATTCAATGACAGAAAGGAATGCATGCCATGCGATTCTTGACCTGCCCCTCCTGCGATCAGCTGTTCATCAAAGTCCATGATCAGGGCAATGCGATCACGTGCTGCGAAAAGCCCGTGGAGGAAGTTCCGTTGCAATCCAATCTGGATCCTTCCGACCCGCACTATCCGACCATACGAAAAATTGGCAACTTCGTCACAATCAGCGTCAATGAGACCCATCCCATGAATGAGACCCACCACATATCCACAATCTTCCTTGAAACCAACCAGGGGTATCAATTGAAACATGTTGAAGGGGACGAGCCCAAAGCGGATTTTATCCTTGCCAAAGAAGAAACCATCACGAATGTGTATGTGTATTGCAATGTGCATATGATTTCAGCATTATACTAAAGCCGTTATAATTCGAAGTCCAGATGGTTCAAAGGCAGTTCGTTTCTATTGTGAACCACTACTGAGAGTGGGTGCCATTCGGATTTCATTTTATCGTTAAAGCATTCTTGCACTTTGACCGAGAATGCTTTTTTTACGATTATCAACCGAATTGAACTCACAACATATGCATTAATAAATGCTTATTTTTTAATGCCAAGTGATTAAAATACGATTAAATCTCGGTTTCATCATATTTAGTCTGACACATGGAAACGCTTTTATGGTAAAATAAACACATCGAGGGGGATGAGTGTATGCAACAGAGCCGTTTCAATAGTAAACCAAAGCACATATTTTTTTATGTGCTTTTTTCAATGGGGGTCAGACAATGAGTCGAAATCTCAAGTTGGATTTTAATGCACGATACGAGAAGGTTGGAAATAGTCATGCTCAGGAGATCTATTCAAAACCTTTGAAAGAACAGTATGAACATATAAAGAAACGAATCCCCATCAATCGCCAGAAAGATGAACTCGAGGAGTTTCTCAAAAGGCTCTTTAAACCGGGAATGGTTGGTGACTTTTATATTGCGGCACCGAATTTCGAGGTGGAAGCAAACGAAAGCAAATCCGGAATACAGTATTTCAACAATGTGGTAATCTGGCCGGAGTATTCGCGCAACATGGAAAACATTCTTCCGAATCAACGGACTATGCTGTTCATTGGTGACATTATGATGAATCCCAATGGCAACAATAAGATGATCATAAAATCCCTGGATCTTTTCCCCTCTGATATCCAAGGGCTGGGCGAAAAGAAGCTGGAGGGTTATTACCCCATAATCAAAGTCACTTCCACGCAGTGGATCGGCTCAGGTTCGGGTAACGGCGATTGTTTTACAAGCAGTTTCATGAAGCAGTATGTGATTGATAACGCCGTAACGGATGAACCGGGTCAATTTAAAAAATATCTTAAAAACTGGGAACATTACATCCTCTTTGAGGATGCGTTACTCGATGAAAAACTTAAACATCGTTATGCTGTAGCCGATGTTACATACCTGGAAGGTGCCCATGAAGTATCGCGACGTCATTACCAAAACAACCGAAAAGCATTAAAACCGTTGCTTCTGGACGACCTTGATTTAAAGGTGTTTGGTGACCGGATCATCATTAAAAAAGCGTTTGAGGGTGCAGACCCGTTTCCACTGATCAAAGTTGTGCACGCTGTAAAGAAGAAGGATATTGATGAATCCGGAAACCGCAAGATTTCATACAAGTCAAGATTGAATGCCTTTACGCGTGATAATGTCGCTTTGTCAAAGAAACCGTCCACAACCGCTAACGGAAACGGAAATGCCAAGCCAATTCAGCTGGGTAGCCGTTTTTTGAGCGTGTTCAGAAAAGAGATCGAACCGGATCTGACTCAACTTGATGAAGCGGAAACGGATGCGATACACTCATATGAAACGTCATGGCAAAATAAAGTTCAAAATCAAGCCTCAGAACAACTGAAACAACTGAAGGAAAAGGAGCGCCGCCAACAAGAAGCCCGTGCAGAAGAAACGCTGAGCGCGTATGAGCAAACACTGCCAGATCCAGACCAAGCGCATAATCCAGAAACCCTTCCAAAGACTGTGCAGAAGCTATTGGACGATGAAAGAAAACGCTTGAAAAGGACGAAACTTGAGAAAGAGAAGAAGCTAAGAAAGTCTTTTAAAAAATCACAATCGAAATCGGATAAGGAAAAACACCAACAATCACTCATGGAAAAACTCGAAACGATAGAGAAGGACCATGAAACGACGCTTGAACGACTGTTTTCAAAAGATTCGGTCGCCACATTGTTGAAAACCCATCGGGACAAAAAGCTTACGGAAAAAAGAGAGGCCTTGAACAAAGAAATCCAGCGCACATTGGAAACACTCGAGAAAAAGGAATGGCCGCGCATTTTGAAAGAAACACAAAATGCGCATCATCAAGAGCATGACGATGAAATAAAAGCGATTCGCGATACGTTTGAAACCAAACGCTCAAAAAAAATAGAAGACGAGACAATGATTGCCTTTACCATGTATTTCAGGCCGTTCTCTGAATCATTTGACATAAGCGAAAATGTTTTGAGCGACCAAAAACATCTTGTTTTCAGCGATGTTGCCGAGCGTTCGAAACTTAATAGGCAACGTGACGCATTGACGAACCTGAAAAAGGGGAATATGCGTAATCCGTTTATCGCAAGCTATCTGACCGCTTCAAAAGCATTGAGCTACAAGGATGTTGACAAGCAAAAGCTCAAATGGCACCTTGAAACGCTTAACGAGAAACAAAAGGAATCGATTCAAAAAATACTGGCGTCCAAGGGCATCTTTCTGCTGCAAGGGCCACCGGGAACCGGAAAAACACAAGTCATCGCCGAAGCCGTTGCTCAACTCACCGCACAAGGCAAGAAGGTCGTCGTAGCGAGCGAGACGCATAAAGCCATTGACAACGTTTTTGAACGTCTGCCGAACAATCCGGGGATCCGACCGCTCCGGCTTGTCGCTCACGACCGCAAAGAAACACGGTATGAAGTGCACCGACTGGTCGACAACCTTTATGACAAAATGAAGGGGATGATGCGTGATTATAAACATAGGTATGACGCCATCCAAGTCTCACTCAATGAATTCAAGAAGAGCTATAACGATGTAAAGCTTATGATTGAACGCTACGAAACAATCTCTGAAAAAAGCCGTGTCGACCAAGATATGATTCGCGACCAGGAAAAGCAGCTGAAAGCGCAAAAGCAACACTTGAAACAACTTGCTAATGATAAGGTTCAGTATAATAAAGAAATCGACCGACTACATTCCATGAAGAACGAATCCTATTTTTATTACGATCAAACAGAATCGGTCGAAGCGTTAAACCGGTTGAAAAAAGAGGGCAAATCACTTATTTCCAACACGGAATGGATCAACGAGAATAGTGCCGAAAACCCAGATGATTTTCTGAAACAACTACTTGATCAGGATTTTGAATGGCTGGAAATTATAGATTGGCTGGAGACCAACACTGAGACAACCGAAAAATACAATAAACTCTACCAAGAATTTAATGACTTGTATGCCGAACGGTCAAAACATCGCAAACGTCTGTTGCAAATACGTAAAGAACTTAATGCGATAGACGTTCACCCCGATTTGGACAAGCTTATGTCGTTCGTCAGTCAGGATGCACTGACAGGTAATTCTTTCAAGACAAAGTTTACGGCATTTCAAGAACAATTCAATGCATTAATGGAATCGTTCCGACAATCCCTTTCCGAAGAAGCTGAAAACGTCGAGCTGAACATTTTAAACCTTGATGCTGAACTAAAGAAGGCCGAGAAGGAAGTTGACATGACCTTGAAGCGAATCAAGAGACTCGACACAAATGACGATGTAAAAACGATGAAAAACCTCCAATCAGACATCAATCAAAGGATTGCAGCACTATTCAATCAATGGAACATTCATGCGGATTATGATTCCTTCGAACAAGCGTTGGAAATCCTTGAACAAACATACTCGGAGAAACAAGAAACGTTCGATTCGGACCCATTGATGAAAGAAGGAAACGTCAAAATTTTTGAGAAAGTGGCCGACTATCTAGAAGATAGGGACGTTCGCGATGCCGACCGTAAGACGTATACCAACACGCTGTTTGAGCAGGTGAATCTGATAGGCATCACCTGTACTTCAAGGGATTCTTTCGATGGCACGCATTTGGAGGATTTCAAGCGATACGATATCGAATCGCTTGACCTCAAAGAGGCAGGCATCGATGTCGTCATCATCGATGAGGTATCCAAATCGAGTTTCTTGGAACTGCTTATTCCCCTTCAATATGGGCAACAAATCATTCTCGTCGGGGACCACAGGCAGCTGTCGCCTTTTTATCAGCACCGTCACATGAAAGCAACGGATTTTGACCAGCTGGACAACGAACTTCTGAACGAAAAAGCGAACCATAAGTTTAAAGAAATCTATGAGGAGAGCTACTTTAAAACCCTTTTCATGGCGCTTGACCAACCTTTTAAAAACATGCTTGAACGTCAGTATCGATCCCATAGCCAAATCATGGATGTTTACAACCATTTTTATGATGGCAAGCTTAAACTGGGTTATCAGCATCAAGACAAGGATAAGCAGCATGCGGTGCGCCTGAGCATTGAAGGGATCGATTTCATGACGCCGGATACGAGCGCATACCTCATTGACAATGTATCCCATGAAAATCGTGAAGAGGGATCCACGTCAATGAGCAATGACGGCGAACGCGATGTTGTGGTAAAGCTTCTGGATATCATCAATCAATCCTACATCGAAAAACAGGGTAAAGAATCGGTCAGTGTGGGCGTGATCACCACTTACGGAGACCAGGCAAGGAAAATCAAACACGCTATCAGAAATCAGCCGCATAAAGGAAAGTATTCCAGTTTCAAGAAAGCCCATGAAGACCGCTTCATCATAAGCACGGTGGATGATTTTCAAGGGGATGAGCGCGATGTCATCATCGTTTCCATGGTTCGAAATCCCAAGAACCGCCGCAAAGCCGACCCATCCTTCATCAAACAGTTTGAGCGGATCAATGTCGCCTTTTCACGCGCTCGTAAACTGCTGATCATTGTCGGGTCAAAGGACTATCTCTCCGAATATGGAAAAATCAATCTTCCCAACCTTGATGGAAACAAGCACAAAGACCAGAAGAATTATCCGGTCTATGAGGAAATCTTTAAGACCATCTCCAGGCATGACGGCATTTTTGCCGCTGATGTGCTTATGAAAGGAGGCTCTAGCTAATGCGCCATGAACTGAGAACGAGCCTGCATTTTCCTATCTATGAACTGAGACCGATGTTAAGCTATTTCAAAGTTGAAAAACCTTCGGGGCTCAGTTATATGTTACTGCTTTTTTTCTCCGAACTGAGGCGAAGCACCATAAAATTGCCGAATCTGTTCGCCAACTTCGGCATTCCCGAATCGTTGCACGCCCTCTTGGCCAAGGAAATCGAAACGCTTGTTGAAAGCGGTGTGGTGAAGGTTAAAAACAACACTTATATACCCCAGGATTTCAATGAGTATGCCTTGAATCACTTCTCCTTGACGCCTCTTGGCAAGGAACAACTCAAAAAGCAACGAATTCCGACCCAGGCCAAAGAACGTTTTGAAAAACAACTGTTTTATCTTCCGCATTACGAACAGTACGCGCTTTCCATAAACGGAAAGCTTGGGAATGCATCCGACAGCCCTTTGCCACGAAGCCTTTACGATCGTCACGAGAAGTACTCGGAAGAATCATTGAAAGCTTTTCTTAAGAACACTCCGAACCGCGAGGTTCGACCAGATAAACTTTCGCAAGACGATGTGCTTCACGAAGCAAAACTACCCGAAGGTTTCGGCGCAACCTTAAAGCAGGAAAAATACGATTTCACACTGAGCACGGACATGGTGACCGCCGATATTGTCTTTGAGGACGAACATAAAACCAAGTTCTTTAATGAAAACTATACCCCTGAGATTCTTCAAGACGCTTTAAAGCTCAAAAAGAAATTCACTTTCCCGGAAGGAATCAAAGCTTTCAACCGTGACCTTGGGACACTGGACGTGAAATCAATCGATTTTCCAAAAAATTTTAAGACAAAACTTAATAAGCATACACTGACTTTTGTTCCAAAATCATCCCCGCTGCATTCCAAAGAAAATGTCGCTCAAGGAAAGCGGATCGATCAGGCACTGGGTGAAACGTTGAAGGGTGCGCATATCTATTGGGATAAAACAGGAATGACGGCCTATCTGGGGTGTGAAGTCACGATGAAACTTCGTAACCTCGAAAAACGTATTACGGTGCCGCTCACCGTGGTGGCAAGGCTTGATGAAAGTCAGGTCATAGCTTTGAAAAAGGCTTTTGAGAAACTATTGAACGAAAGCGAACATTCAAAGGCGTTCGCCCTGGCTATGGCGGCGGACCGCATCGATTCGGAGGAAGACTATGTGAGTCAGCTGTTTCATCACATCACGCCATCCATGTCCGTGGATGAACTGGACACGTTGCTTAAGGCTCACGGGGACATTCTGAAAGACAAGCCTTTCGTGCGAGAACATCTAATGAAAACAGCCTCAAAAAAACTCAACGATTTGAATCCTGATTCCCTTGAACACACATTGTCCGAAATCAGAACGCTCAATGATCATCTGGGGCATCAATCGAAAATATCGCCAGAGACAATACTCGAGCACTACCAATACGAATCCAAACAAAACGCCCTTGACATTTACAACACGCTGAACCGCTACGGATTCACCAACAAGGTAGTCTTTGAGACGCTTGGTATACCTGAACGCCTTATGAAGTCCATTATCGAGGGAAATCCGATACCCGTGGATTCAAAGGAGGCCGATGCCTTCAATCGTTTCAATGCGCTTTTTCACCCCATGCGCAAGCAGTTGAAGATGACCTCGCCACACGATTATGACAGCAGTACTCTGCAAGCGTTCCCGGATGGACACATCAAAACCTTGAACCAACTGGAAAATGCCTATAAAAAGATCAGCCCGCATGCTAAGGCCTCAGCGGAAACCTTTGAGGTTCTTGAAAGCTATATGAGACAGTTTAAGAGTATTAAAGAAGTGTTGATACAACTCAAGGACCAGCGTCAGCGTTCGCAGTCCGCTTTTGAACCGATCCGAATCGATTTCGAGATGATGTCCGAGGTTGAAATCGTTATGACAATCGCAGTGAAGCTCGAACGGAAGCTGACCAAATTGACCAAACTGAAAAACACTCGACTCGAAGCATTGATTGATGTCGCACTCAAATCAAAACAGATCACTTCAAAAGCGCATAAAACACTGCATCGGTTCAGAGTCCAACGAAATCAGGTACTGCATCACGGCAAGGCCATTAGCCTCTCAAGGGACGACCTCGAACAAATCATCGAAATCATCAACGGAATGGAGGCCCCCTCATGAGTCAACGTGTGATCATCGACTATGAAAGCATCGGGATGCAAACCATCGCTCAGTGCGAAATAACCGAATCGACACTGGAACGTCTGCAGACCAAGTTGAAGGAACTTAAACGGGATGAAGCGGAATTTCTCGGAACGAAAGAAAAACGCCTCATCAGTCACATTGAAAGCGAAATAAAAACCATTCAGTCCGAGTTGAATCACGTGCGGAGCACTGCGACATCCACCAAGAAAAAAGGCGTTAATGAAGATGCTACCGGAGCACAAAAACATAAAGCCGAGCAGGTGCTTAGAGACGCACAAACCCTCACCGAACGCAGCCAGTCCTTGTCAACGGAGAGTTTTTACACCGTGAAAGCGAAGGTACTTGAGAACCTGGCCGCTTACGCAAAAGAAAAATCAGATAGCGGTGGAGCCCTTGGAAGCCGTGAACTGAACCCTGAGCAACTTAAAAGAATCAATGCA
>Ga0207421_10005487_pt1 | contig 14184 bp, 13 predicted proteins | sample SodLakKL_010_SED_4_FD_187542 | JGI IMG/M metagenome (GOLD analysis project Ga0207421, IMG submission 187542) | Alkaline sediment microbial communities from Lake Tanatar, Kulunda Steppe, Russia - 8KL_010_SED (SPAdes) (version 2) | ecosystem: Environmental > Aquatic > Non-marine Saline and...
CCCGCCGCAGACAGCGCAGGCGCTCCGGGGAACCTGCCGGGCGTTCCCTCCGAGTCGACCGGCGACGAGCCTGCTAGAGGCGGCAGCGAACGGGGCCAGGAACAGGACGCCGCCGGCACGCGTGAGGCAACCGCCGGCGCCGGAACCGCAGAGAGCCACGGCGCGACCGAGCCGGACGAGATGACGATGGCGATGACGTTCAAGGCCATCCACCACTTCGCGGAGCCCCAGCTGGTCTTTTCGGAGGCACGCGGCTGGGCGGACTGGCTCGGCATCGTCGGTGAGGTGAGCACGCCCGCAATCCGCAAGCTCATGCGCGACGAGCTGCTTGACGTCGACTTCTTCGGCGGCTCCGACGGTGGGCCAGCCGAGCGCCTCGCCGAGATCGACGAGACGTCGATGTTCTTCGCCGAACGGATGGTTCTGGTCGGGGTGCCCGGCGACGAGTGGATCGCCGAGGAAGCAGGCTGGGAGTTCGTCCCGCTCACCGAGGCCGCCGAGAAGGCCGACTGGACGCTCGAGCGCGATCCGGTCTAGACGCCGAGGGTGAAGTTCGCCCGGCACTCGTTGCAGTAGTGGAAGATATTCTCTTCGGCGTCGGGGGCGATGTCGCCGACGACGTCCCCGACGCGCTCTTCCATCGCCGCGATCGTTGCCACGCTCGCGAACTCCTTGCCACAGCCGGCACACCGTGCCATCTCTCCCTCTTTCAGCAGCGTCCACGCCCCACCTGCGTTGTTCTCCGGCAGCAACGAGAGGTCGAGTCCGGCCTCGACGCTCATGACGTCTTCGACACAGGCCTCCGCACAGAGCCCGCAGTTGATACAGCGCTCGTGGTTGAACTCGAGGCCGTCGCCCTCACGCCGGAGCGCGTCGGTCGGACAGAAACTCGAACACGTCGGGGTCAGCGTACAGCCGTCTTCGACCTCCACGATCCCGAAGTTCTCGAGGCCCCGGATCACCTCCCGTTCGGGCTCGACGTGTTCGAGGATGGCGCGGACGCTCTCGAGCGCCCAGCCGTGGCTGTCGAACGCCGGGTTCTCCCGCCCGGGATCGTCGATCCGTCCGGTCGCCTCGTGCTCGCCGACGGGAATCGGTGTCTCTTCGAGCGTCGTCACGACGAACTGCGAGAGCTCCTCGACGAACTGTTCGGGGGCGTCTGGATCGGGCGCGAAGAACGCGACGCGCTCGCCCAGTCCGAGATCCCGGGTGGCGACGTTGAGGCGTTTGACCAGCTCGGCTTTCGGATCCGGTCCCGAGTGGAGACAGCTCCCGCCACAGCCGACGATGGCGACGCCCGACGCGCCGGCCGCGAGCGCGTGTAGGACGTGTGCCTCGCCTGCCGTGTCGGTGCAGTTGACGCTTACCGGGAGGATCGGCGGATACTCGAGGTCGACCTTGCCGGCGGCTGCCAGCCTGCCGTACTCGTCGAGGGCCTCCTGTGCGCGCTCGGAGCAGACGAACGCCACCACCGGCGTCTCGATCCCGCTGTTGGAGCCGAGCAGGTTCCGGATGAAGCTGCCGTCGGCGGTCGGCGCGAGCAGCGCTTCGACCTCGCGTGCGAGACGCTCGTTGCTCGGCTCGGCGAGCATCGTCGCCCCCGTTGGACAGGCGCTGGTACACGCGCCACAGTTCAGGCAGCTGTCGAGGTGAAACTCGACCTCGTCGACCGCGGCGCGCTCGACTGCGCCGTGCGGACAGGCCTCGACACAGATGTTACAGCCCTGCTCGCCGAGGTGACCCGCCGCACAGACGTCCATCGTCAGATCGAGGTGGTCCAGCGACTCGAACCCGCCGAGCAGCCCCTCGATCTCGTTGACCGTCGCGGCGTCGAGCTCGCCGGTGTAAAAGCCACGCTGGCCGCCGACGGTGCCGTCGTCGCCGTCGGGGTAGACGACCTGGTCGCACTCGAAGGTGCGTTCGACGCCGTCCATCTCGATCGCGTCGGTCGGACATACCTCGATCCACTCCCCCCGCGGGGCGTCGGGGTCGATATCGACGGGCCGGCGTGTTACCATCCCGTCGGGACCCGCGTGCACGCACTTCATACAGGAGATGCAGTCCTCGGTCACCTGCGCCTGCACAGTCACCTCGAACTCACCGTAGGTCCCCGAGACGTCGACGACGCGCCCGCGTTCGATCTCGACACCCCCGAGGTCGGCGTCGACGTCGTTCAGCTCCTCGCCGTCGGCGACGAGCGTCACGTCAGCCGAGGCCGAAAGCGCCGCGGCGGCGCTCGCGTCGCCCACGACGACGACGTCGTAGCCGGCCTGGTGGATCGACGCCCGCGGCATCGGAACCTCCCGTCTGCCAGCCCGAGCGGCGTTGACGAGTCTGGCTGTCTTCTCGGTCGCCGCCGCCTCGTCGTGGACCCAGCCTGCACCCTCGCGCTGGTTGACGAACGTCACGTCCTCAGGGAGGACGCCGTGCTCCTCGGCGACGGTCAGCAGCCGCTGTTGCATCTTCGGCTCCGGACACGTGACGTACAGCTCATCGAGCTCGTACTCGTCGATCACCTGCTCGAACGCGCCCAGCCCGTCCTGACAGAGCACGCTCGAACTCGCCGCGACCTCGACGTCACCGACCCCATCTCGGGCGGCCTCGAGATCGATCTCACACGTATCCGCACACGAACAGAGAAACGCACCCTCGTTCATCTCTCCCGCCTTTTGCAGGGGAGGCTCATAAATCTGTCATCGGTTGGCTAGCTGTCGAGTCGACGCGCTCACAGCGCAATCGCCATCACAGCGGTGTGACCGCTCTGACAACCGCCACACGACTGAAGTCGTGGCCTTCTGCTCAATTCGTGTTACAGCAGCTCGAGCGACGTCTCCGTCAGTTCGACCGAGACGTCCTGTCTCGTCTGTTCGTTGATCTGCTGGAGGTTTCGTGTGAGCACCCCCAGCACGTCGGCCGGGTTCGGATAAACGAGCATACTCCCGTCGTTATCCTCCATGACGAGCTGGGTATCGGCGAGCTGGATCGTGTTCCCCGCCAGCGACGCCGTGATCACCGGAATCGCCTCCGCCCCGCCCGTGTCGCCCTCGGTGACGAACGTGATGTAGAGCGAGTCGATCCCGATCAGATCCTTGTACTCTCTGACCCGCTCGGCACACTTCACCATGTCGCGGGTGATCGCAGCCTTCTCTGGGTCGCCGTGCTCGCCGTCGTAACAGAGTCTGCAGACACGGAGTTCGACTCTCATACCCCTACCCTGTCGCCCCAAACCAATATACCTTCACACGTCTATCCCGTCCGCGCCGCTCGTGTTTCACGCTGGCCGCTTCTCCTTTTCGAGCACCTGGACCGCCTTGATGGCGGTTTCGGGGTAGCCGCCGTCGTCGTCCTTCTCGGCGGCTTTCACCATGTCCCAGACGACGTTCAGCCCCGTCGTGACGCCCTCGAGCGCCTCCATCTCGCAGCCGGTCTTGCCGGTCGTCTCGACCGCGACGGTGATCGTCACCGTCTCCTCGCCGAGCTCGAAGCCCACGTCGACGTTCGTGATCGGGATCTGGTGACACATCGGGATCGTCTCCCAGGTGTGTTTGACCGCCTGGACCGCCCCGATCCGGGCGGTTGCGAGCACGTCGCCCTTCCCGATCTCGTTCTCGCGTATCGCCTCGACGGTCGACGCTCGCAGGCGGATCCGGCCCCGTGCGGTCGCCCGGCGATCGCTGTCCGGCTTGTCCCCGACGTCTACCATCTGCGCTGCTCCCTCCTCGTCGACGTGGGTGAGCTCGCTCGCACGCGTCTCGTCTGTCATGGCTGGACGATCGGCGGCGACGCTGTTAGTTTCTGCGGTGTTGACGGCCGGTGTTCGGTCACACTTTAGCCACCAGGGCTCGACTTCCAGCCATGGAGTTGCTCGACACACTCGAGGCTCGCGCTGGTACGGTCTGTGTGGTCGGTGCGGGCGGAAAGAAGACGACGCTGTACGCGCTGGCCAAGCACGCGGCGGACGGCGGATCCGAGGCGGTCGTCACCGCGACGGTTCGCATCCCGCTGTTCGACCCGCACGTCCACGAGGTCGTCCGGACCGACGACCCCGCCGGCGCGATCGAGGCCACAACGAAGTGGCCGCTGGGCGTCGTCCCCGGCAGAGACGGCGAGGACCGCTACGGCGGCTACCCCACCGAGGTCGTCGACGCGATCGCCGACGCGGCCGAGCTCGTGCTCGTCAAAGCCGACGGCGCGCGAACGCGCGAGTTCAAAGCCCCGAACGACCGCGAGCCACAGCTCCCTGCGAGCGCGGACGTCGTGCTGGCGATCGCGAGCGTGCAGGCGGTCGGCCAGCCTCTCACCGAGGCGGCTGTTCACCGACCCGAGCGGGTGAGCGCGATCGCAGGGATCGAGCCCGGAGCGCGGATCGAACCCGAACACGTCGCAGCCGTCCTCGCGAGCCCCGCGGGGGGGCTCAAGGGCGTTCCCGACGACGCGACGGTGATCCCACTGCTCAACAAGGCAGACGACGAGCGCTGGGCGTCGGTCGGCCGCGAGATCGCCGCGGAGATCCACGCCCGCGCCGACGTTCCGAAGGTTGTAATCGCGTCGATGGTCACCGACCGCATCGTCGACGTCGTCTGATCACCGCTCGCGCTCTTCGCGAATCGCGTACGACGACGGCGCGACCGAGGGACCGAAGATGATCATCGTCACGATCTCCTCTTCAATGTCGAAGAAGTCGTGCTCGAGCCCCGGCTCCACGTACACCACGTCGCCGGCCTCGAGCGAGTGGGTTTCGTCGCCGACACGGAGCTTTCCCGAGCCCGAGACGACGTAGTAGAGCTCCTCTTCGTTGTGTGGGTTCTGCGGTGCGGCCGTCCCCGGCGGGTACCGCCCGACCTCGACGGTCAGCGGCCCTGCGTCGAGAACCTCGCGGTGGTCGACATCCTCGGCTTCGAGCGCTGTCGCCACTTCGGGTATGGATACGTGACTCATCACTGTCGCTCTGGGTCTCCGAGCTGTTAACGTTTAATTTTCGTGCGGTCACCCGGCCTCGAACCGCTGCTGTGCCGCCTCGAACTCTTCGGGGGTGTTCACGTTCTCGAAGCTCTCGAGCGAGGCCACCCCAGCGAGCTCGTCCTCCTCGACGACGACGTACTCGAGCTCCTCGAGCGGGGCGAGAATCCGCGGGTTCTCGTCCTCGAGAGCGATCTCGCAGGCACGGTGCATCGGCTCGGTCCGGTAGGCCGCCTGCGTTGTCTGGAACCAGCCGTCGGCGAGGCGGGGGACCGCGCCGTCCGATCCGCGGGCGCGCTCAAGGAGGTAGGAGATCAGCGCTGGCTCGACGAACGGCATGTCGCAGGCGACGACGAAGGCGTACTCGCCGTCGGCGGCCGCCAGCCCGTTGCGGATGCCCGCGACCGGTCCGAGGTCGGGCGTCTCGTCTTCCGCGTAGCCGACGGGCAGCTCGTAGCCTGCCATCGCCTCGCGGATAGCTGGCGTCTGGTCAGGCCGACAGTTCACGACCAGCTCGCCGACGGCGCTGGCGAGCCGGTCAGCCACCCGGCGGACCATCGGTCGCCCCGCGAGATCGGCGACGGCCTTGTCCGCCTCGCCGAACCGGGTCGACCGTCCCCCGGCGATGATCACTCCCGTGTGCATACGTCCGGTTCGAGCGTCTGCGGTATGAGTGTTTCATCCTGACGTCCGAGCGTTCAGCGACGCTCGCCCGTCGGTCTCGGAAGCGGGGCAACGGGTGTGGTCACGCACAACTTATCTGTGGGGGGGCTGTCTATCTCATCGATGTTCGTCCTCGTCAACCTGAAAGCGTATCCCTGCGATCCAGTGGCCGTCGCGGAGTCGGCCGAAGCGGTCGCGACCGCACACGGCGCAGATGTCGCGGTCGCACCGCAGACGGCCCACCTCGAACGCGTGGCTGCCACGGGGGTCGAAACCTGGGCACAGCACGTCAGTCCCGTCGGCCACGGCAGCCACACCGGCAGCACGCTCGCCGAGGCCGCCGCAGATGCGGGTGCGGTCGGCACGCTGGTCAACCACTCAGAGCGGCGGCTGGGACTCGCCGACATCGACACAGCGCTGTCTGCGGCCGAGCGCGCCAGCCTCGGCGTGGTTGCCTGCGCCAACAACCCGGCGCAGGTTGCGGCGGTCGCGGCGCTCGGACCGGACGCCGTCGCCGTCGAACCGCCCGAGCTCATCGGGACGGGCACGCCAGTCAGTCAGGCCGACCCCGGCGTCGTCCGAGACGCGGTCGCCGCTGCCGAGGCTGTCGACCCGGCGGTCGACGTCTACTGTGGCGCGGGTATCTCGACCGGCGCTGATGTCGCCGCCGCCGCCGAGCTCGGGGCCGACGGCGTCCTCCTCGCCAGCGGCGTCGCCAAAGCCGACGATCCGACCGCGGCGCTCGAAGGGTTGCTCGAGTACTAGAGCCCCGTCGTCGCTTCGATCTCTTCGACGTAGGCGTCGACGGTCTCGTCGTCGACGTAGTCCGGCAGCTCCTCGACGAGCCGCTCGCGCAGGTGGGAGGTGTAGTGGCCCCGCCCGACGTGTTTGACCAGCCCGCGCGTCCGGAGCTCGCGGTTGTGGGCGTAGGCGTCGGTCCGGTCGCCGTCTCCGCCGGCGGCGAAGTGGGCGTTCAGCGGCGTCGCCGGGCCGAACTCCCGGTAGAAGGCGAGCATCTTCCGCGCTTTCGTCTCGAGCGCGCCGACGTCTGCTTTGCACTCTCTGACCGGGAGCGGCTCGGCCCCCTCGTCGATCAGCTCCGCGTCGTTGCGGAGCGTCGACTCAATCTCCTCGCGGGCGGTTCGGCGTCGCCTGCTCCGTGGCTCGCTCGGGCGCTCGGCGACCGATCGAAGCTCGCTCAGCACCCGTTCTGCGCTGAACGTGTCGTCGTCCACCCGGCCGATCCGTACCAGCGACCGCGACGGGGCTCCGTCGTCACCCTCCGTCGCGTCGTCTCCGCTGCCGTCGCCATCTTCGTCGGTATCGGGCTTGATCGGCTCCTCCGTGGTGTCCTCGCTTCTGGGGTCTGCGGAGCCGTTCGGGCCACCCGCAGCGGCCGCGGGCTCTGCTTCGGGTTCGAACTGGACCACCGCAGCCGCGACGTCTGCGTCCGCCGAGCCGTCCTGTTCCGTCCGTTCGTCCGTCATTCCCTCGCGTGCCGTCTGCTGGCCTGCCGTCCCGCCGTGTGCCGCATGTTGGCCTGCCACCACTTCGCGTCCCGTGTTGTCCGCTGCACTGTCGTCTGCGTCGACGCGTCCGGGCTGACCGGTGGCGTCGCTGTCGCCACCGTCGCCGTCGAGCGGCGTCACGGTCGCTGCAGGGCTCGCGGAGCTGCGACGCATGCGCTCGCGCTCGGTCCGTCCGGGGGCCGCGCCTTCGACCCGGGTGACGAGCGCGTCGACGAACTGGTTGGCCATCTTCCGCATGTCGCGTGCGTCCTGCAGCTCGGCTTCGAGCTCGGCGATGCGGGAGTTCTTCCGGTCGAGCTCCTCGCGAAGCTCTGTGATCTGGCTTTCGCGTTCAGTCTGTGCTTCGCTGATCGCCTCGAGCTCGGAGACGAGGTCCTCGCTGACGCTTTTGAGCTCGGGACGCTCGAAGTCGTCGAGGCCGGGGGTCGCGCCGGCGTCGAACGTCTGTTTGCGGTAGAACTGGACGCGCCTGACCCGCTCGGACCAGTCGGTCATCAGAAAGCCCTCGCCGTCGTTGAGGCCCTCGACCGCGTCGGCGTACTCGGCGTCGAGGATCTGACGGACGACGTTCGTGTCGTTGTTCCAGGTCAGCCGGTGCCAGAGCAGCCAGTCACACTGGGTGATAAAGTCCTTTTTCACGTCGGCCGGCCGCTGGCTGACGCCACAGATACCCAGCCCGTGTTTGCGCCCACGCTTGCCGATCTTGATGAGCATCTTGCCGCACTCGCCGACCGAGCCCTGCTCGGGGATGTACTCGTGGACCTCCTCGACAAGCAACAGAAACGGCTGTTTCTGCTTTTTTGCCTTGGCGAACAGCCGCCGGGCAACGGCGGTCAGCAGCGCCTCTGCCTCGTCCTCGTCGAGGTAGCTCGAGACATCGAGGATGATCGGCACGTTCTGCTCGAGCGCGAGCGAGGCGATCTTCTCGGCGTGCTCGGTCGTGACCTGGATGTCGCACTCCTCGTCGCCGCCGACGTGGAGGATCTCGTACTCCTCTTTCAGCCCGTAGTACTCGCCGTCGATGTCGACGACGAGGAGACCGAAGCCGCTGTCGAGCAGCTTCTCCGCGATGACGCTCGCGGAGTTCGACTTTCCCGATCCGCTCTTGCCGGTGACGAACCCGCGACCGGTCAGAATCTCGACGACCGGGAGGGAGACGTCCGTCCCTGACGTGGCGTCCCCGCCGGGGCCGTCGCTGGTCTCGGCGACAGTGATCTGTGATGGTTCGGCCATGCGCAACTGTCGGCTAGCTCGCCGACGGCGAACATAATCCCCCGTCAGACGGGTGACAGACGCCGCCGTCCCGTCGGGATCTGGGCGGTCACACACCGTGACGGTACAGCCTGGGTCGGTGCGGGCTTCTGGCGTCCTAGCAGACACTACGCTTACTACCTTTGGGCCATAAAAGCTACGTAGCAATCAGGCTGTGGCCGTTCGGCACGGTCGGGGTCGACGCGCTTCATCCACCCATGACGAACTCGGAGACAGAGACAGAGGTTCACGGCACGGGAGAGAGTCGACGCACGTCCAGCGAGCCGCGCGTAGACGTCGAGACGGCGAGCGCGCTGGTCGCAGACGTCGTCGAGAACGTCGGGGCGGTCATCGTCGGCGCGGACGACGAGATCGAGCACATCGTCACCGCGTTGCTCGGGCGCGGGCACGTGTTGCTCGAGGACGTTCCCGGCGTCGGCAAGACGATGCTCGCGCGGTCGATCGCCCGATCGTTCGACGGGACGTTCAAGCGGGTCCAGTTCACCCCCGACCTGCTCCCCTCCGACGTCACCGGGGTGAACGTGTTCAACCAGCAGAGCCAGGCGTTCGAGTTCCGACCCGGCCCGATCTTCGCGAACGTCGTCCTCGGCGACGAGATCAACCGCGCCCCGCCGAAGACACAGAGCGCGCTGCTCGAGGCGATGGAAGAACAGCAGGCGACCGTCGACGGCGAGACCCGCCAGCTCGAGGAGCCGTTCACCGTGATCGCGACACAGAACACCGTCGAGGGCGATCAGGCCTACGAGCTGCCGCTGGCGGAGCTCGACCGGTTCATGAAGAAGGTGTCGCTCGGCTACCCCGGGCCGGACGAGGAGATCGAGATGCTCGATCGGGTCGTCGGTCGCCACCCGATCGAGGAGCTCACTCCTGTCGTGACGCTGTCGGAGTTCCGCCGGGCGCGCGTCGCCGCCGCCGAGATCACCGTCGCGCGCGACATCCGCGAGTACGCGACCCGGCTGGCGACGTACACCCGCGAGCACGCACAGCTCGGCGTCAGCCCGCGCGGGACGATCGCGTTGCTCCGTGCGGCCCAGGGGCGGGCGCTGCTCGAGGGCAGAGAGTACGTCGTCCCCGACGACGTCCAGACCGAGGCACAGGCGGTGCTCGGCCACCGGATCCAGACGGCTCGAGACGAAACCGGCGAGACGGTCGTCGCCAAAGCCCTCGCAACCGTCGATCCAGTATGAAGCTCACGCGACGCGGCTACGCGGCGGTCGCGCTCGTCGTAGCCGCTGTCTTTCTCGGGTGGGGCTTTGGGGCGCGCTCGCTCAACGCGGTCGCCGCGCCGACGCTCGCGGCGCTGGTCGTCGGTGCGTTCATGCTTTCGCGCGCCGACCGACCCACTGCCGAGCTCTTGGCGGTCGAGCCTGGCTTCCCCGGCGAGACGCGCGAACTCGAGCTCTCGCTGTCTGGATTTGGGCTGGCCACGGTCTCGCTCTCGCCCGGCCAGGGGGCGGCCGGCGGCCTGGACCGGCACACCGTCACGCTTCCGGACACCGTCAGCTGCGAGCTCGAGCTGTCGAGCCGGGGCGTCCACCGGATCGGGCCGCCGACTGTCAGCCAGCGCGACCCGCTCGGGCTGTTTGAGCGCGAGCGCTCAGTCGCCGCCAGCACCGAGCTGCTCGTCTACCCCCGGCCGTACGCCAGCGCGCGCGGCTCGGTCGCCGCTCGTGTGCTGCTCGACGAGCTCGAGACCGAGCGCCAGGAGTTCGACCGGATCCGTGAGTACCGCCCCGGGGACTCCCTTCGCCACGTCCACTGGAAGTCAAGCGCAAAACACGACGCCTTCCTCGTCAAAGAGTTCACACCGCCCGAGCGCGACGAGACCGTCACGATCGTTGCGACGGCCCCGAAGCCCGAAGTCGACGAGATGGCCCGCCTCGCAGCGACCGTCACAGAGCTCGCGCTCGCGGGCGGCTACAGCGTCGAGCTGGCGACCCCAGACGGACATCTCCCGCCGGGCCAAGGCAGCGCACACCGCGAGAACCTCCTCGCGCTTCTCGCTCGAACCGGTGGCGGGACGGTCGCACGGACGCCGGGCGAGGAGGCAGACGTCGAGGTCGCGTTTCGCCAGCGGAGCCTCGTGGTCCGGATCGGCGACCGCGAGTACACGCCCGCAGAGCTGCGCGAGGGTGCGCTCGGACCCGAGGGCCGCTCGCCCCCGGAGGTGAGCGCGTGAGCAACGCGTCTGCGGTCGCCGAAGCCGGATCGGTACGACGCACCCGGTCCGCACTCGGGGAGCTACCGGCCGCCCGGCTACTCGCCCTCGGCGGCACGGTCGGGCTGCTCGTCTCGTTCCTCGCGGTGCTGGCGGACGTCGTCGGTACGGTGGGTGACTCGCTGTTGCTGTATCCGGTCGTGCTGGCGACGCTGGTCGCGGCCACGCTGCTCGCCCGGCTGCTTCGCTTCACCGCGGCGCTCGCGCTCGGTGCGGTCCTGTTCGTCGCCGGGATGGGCTGGCACCTGCTGACGGTCGACGCCGAGGTCGAGCTGCTCGTGCTGGCGAGCAACAACCTCGAGCTGTTGACCGGCGAGACCGTCCTGCGCATCCAGCAGGCCGACGTGTGGGCGCTCACCGTTGCGCCGACGCCTGTCTTTCTGACCTGGTTTCTGGCACTCCGTCGGCGATACGTCTCGGCGGTCGCAGCCGGGGGCGGGATGCTCGGCTATCTCGTACTGACCGGCGACGCTGGAACGACGCTTACCCTCCTCGGCGTCACATCGGCCGGCGTCGTCCTCGCGTTCGGCGAGATCGAGACGACCGGCTGGTCCGTCGCCGCCGACCGCGCCGTCGTCGTGCTGGCGGTGATGGTGCTCGCGCCGCTGCTCGTGACGATCGTTCCCGGGGGTGAGGCGGCCCCGATCGGCTTCGCGGACGATCCGATCGAGACCATGGAAGAGAACGTCGTCACAAGCGGCTCTTCGCTCGAGATCACCGGTGAGGTCGACCAGTCGCCCGACGCACGGTTCACCGTCCGCAGCGAGGAGCCCCGTCTCTGGCGGACCGGTAGCTACGACCGCTACACTGGCGACGGCTGGGTCCAGACCTCCGAGCCGTCACCGCTCGCAGACGGCAGCTTCGAGGAGCCGCCCGACCACGCACGGAACCTCACACAGGAGATCGAGGCAGCGTCGTCGCTGGCGCTGTTCCCGGCCGCCTGGCAGCCCGTCGACACCGACGCTGACGGCGCGCTCGTCGGCCCTGACGGGGGGATCGAGCTCGACGGCAGCCTCGCCGAAGGCGAGACCGTCACGGTGACGAGCGCCGTTCCGGACCCGAGCGCAGACGAGCTCGCACAGGCCGGCCAAGAGTACCCCGAGTCGGTCGTCGAGCGCTACACGCAGCTCCCGGAGGACGTCCCCGACCGGGTCGGGGAGCGGACCGAGCAGATCACACAGAACGCAGACAACCCGTTCGAGACGGTGCTCGTCGTCGAGGAGTGGCTCGAGACCAACCGCGAGTACTCCCTCGACGTCGACCAGCCGGACGGGGACGTCACCGACGCGTTCCTCTTCGAGATGGACGCGGGCTACTGTACCTACTACGCGACCGCGATGGTGACGATGCTCCGCCACGAGGAGATTCCGGCCCGGCTGGCGGTGGGCTACTCCTCTGGCGAGCAGGTCGGCGACGACGAGTGGCTCGTCCGCGGGCTGAACTCCCACGCCTGGGTCGAGGTGTACTTCCCCGAGGTTGGCTGGGTCGAGTTCGACCCGACCCCCAGCGCGCCAAGAGAGCAGACAGAGCTTGCTGCCCTCGAGGGCGACGGCGAGAACGGCGCGTCCGACATCGATGACGCGCCGGATGTCGAGCCGGGGCTCGAGGACGAGTTCGACGAGGAGACAGCCAGCGACCCGATAGACGAATCCGGAGACATCGAGGATCTGGGCGAGACGAACGGTGCGATCGACCCGGCGATAGAGGATCCACAGCTCCAAGAGGAGATTCTCATGGACGAACAGCTCGCGCCCGACGCGGCCGTCGAGGAGGCCGCCGCTGAAGAGGACGACACCGGGCTCTTCTCCAGTGAGCAGCTGGTGGTCGTGTTCGTCGCGCTCGCGGGCGCGACGGCGCTGGCTCGCCAGGCCGGTGTCGGTACCTCGCTCGCCCACCGTTTCGCCGTCCGCTTCCAGCGCCGGAGCGATCCCGCGAGCGACGTCGAGCGCGCCGCCGATCGGCTGCTGTTGATCCTCGAACAGCGCCACCGCGAGCGCAGAACCGGCGAGACCGTCCGTCAGTACCTCACCGCGATCCGCGCCGGGGAGGACGCCCACCGGATCGCCACGCTTCGTGAACGGGCGCGCTACGGCGACGGCGTCACGCGGGCTGACGCCGACGAGGCCGTCTCGCTCGTCGAGCGAATCCGCGCCCGCGAGTGAGCCACTCGTCGCCCCGCCAGCGCCCTTCCCGACAGTATTTTGTACGTCGGTTTCGTACCTCCGGGCTGTAATGTCGGAAGTTTGCTCGACGTGCGGGCTCCCCGGAGAGCTATGCGTCTGTGAGGACGTCGCCAAGGACTCTCAGGAGATCACCATCCGCATCGACGAGCGCCGGTATGGAAAAGAAGTAACGATAATCGAAGGACTCGACCCGAGCGACGTCGACATGGACAGCCTGTCGTCGGATCTCAAGTCGAAGTTCGCCTGTGGGGGGACGGTCGACGACGATCAGATCGAGCTCCAGGGGAACCACACCGGTCGCGTCGAGGATTTCCTCCGCGACAAAGGGTTCAACGTCGGCTAGCTGGCTTCGGCGCTGTTCGCTGTGCGCTGTGTTGATCTGCCAGTGCTGACAGCGTCTCTCAGAGCGTCAGCGACCGGTGTGCGCTGTTGCCGAGCGCGTCCGAGCGGCCGTGTGCGCCGGGGGCGACTGCAACTGTCTCGACGCCCCGCTCGGCCGCCTGCTCGAGTACGGGCTTGAAGTCTGTATCGCGCGAGACCACCACGAGCACGTCGATCGTTCCCTCGAGGGCGGCGCAGGTCGCGTCGACCGCGAGCCGGACGTCGACGTCGCCGCTGGTCGTCACGACCGCGAAGCCGCGCGCCTCGGCAGCCCTGAGGAGGTTCGGCGGCGCGTGTTCGTCGAGGTACAGGCGGGTTACCGTCCGGGCTCCCTCGCTGTCGGCGAGTTCGCGGAGCTCGTCGAGGTCGACGTCGAACTCCTCACGGAGCACGTTCGGGCCGTCGACGAACAGCCCGACGCGCGAGCGGCCGTCACGGACTCTGTCGAGCAGACCCATACCGTCCCGGTGGCGACCGACCGGTATATCGTTTTCACTCCGGCAGCGCCTGACTTCCCTCCTCGAACAGCTCGACTGCCGCTTCGACGTCCCCGTCCTCGCCGGCGCTCGCGGCCGCGGTGAAGTACTCGAGCGCCTCCTCCCACTCCTCTACCTCTCCGCGGAAGCTGATGATCGACGGGCGGAGATCGTCCGGCGTCTCCGGATCGTCCTCGATCTCACGGAACGTCCGAAGCGTCGCGTCGATCTCTGCGTCTGCGGCCTCGAAACGCTCGTGGGCCTGCCCGTACTCCTCTCGCTCGAACGCGTCGATGCCGTCGAGGCTCAGCGCCAGCGCCACGGTGAACTCTCCGAGGCCGGCTACGAACTCCTCGAACACCTCGAGTTCGGCGACGCCGTCGGGGTTCACGTGCTCCCAGAACTCACCGCTGTAGTCGAGTTCGTCGGCCTCGACGACGTCGTGGGTTATCTCTGCGTGTACGTCGTGGGCCGCCTCCAGACGATCGATCGCGTCCCCGACA
>Ga0207421_10005488_pt1 | contig 14183 bp, 12 predicted proteins | sample SodLakKL_010_SED_4_FD_187542 | JGI IMG/M metagenome (GOLD analysis project Ga0207421, IMG submission 187542) | Alkaline sediment microbial communities from Lake Tanatar, Kulunda Steppe, Russia - 8KL_010_SED (SPAdes) (version 2) | ecosystem: Environmental > Aquatic > Non-marine Saline and...
GATCAAAAGCCTGAATACCGCTTTTAAATCACCTTCAAAATCAATTTTTTTATCCATGTAGGCTTCGCCAAATTTTAGTTCCGGGTCACAGAGCATTTCTTTTAAATCCAATTTTTCATTGATGATTAACCTGATTGGTGGTTCCTGCTCACCATTTTCACCGTAAACTTCGGTCTTTCCGTCCCAGTAGGTTACTGCAAACGGTTCTCCTTTTATTCGTCGGAAAAGGGTCCTTAGAAGTTGTTTTTGCATCTGCCTGCTCCTTTCATTGGTTATTCTCCCGCGCCCGCCGCCTGATGAAAAACAGTAGATTAAAGAAAGCTATAGGTTCAGGCCAGCAGGTTAAAGGTTAAATGCGAATTCGAAAGAATTGGTTTTTGTAAGTTTTCAAGGCATGGCTCGGCTTCTGGATGCTGTAGCTTTAATATTCTGGGCACTGCTTAAATATTCGCCACTATAATTATATAGTACCTGATCTTAATTGCAACGGGCTTGACACGATCATCCTTGTATTTTTAGTGCTTATCTGAGGATAGATGTGTTATACTAAAAGTCAGATTATAAATTATATTATTTTTAGAAGCGAATATCGTACTGGTTATTGTATTTGCTCAGAGATTTTGACAAAGGAGGATCATATTTAAATGGATGTATTAAGAGTTGCAGCAAAATCAAATCCCAATTCTGTAGCTGGAGCCCTGGCAGGGGTTATAAGGGAAAAGGGGAGAGCTGAAATGCAGGCAATCGGGGCTGGTTCCCTAAATCAGGCCATTAAAGCAATGGCCATTGCCAGGGGATTTGTGGCTCCGGGAGGGATTGATCTGGTTTGCACCCCCGCTTTTGTTGATATTCAAATTAATGGAGAAGAGAGAACAGCAATAAAAATTATTGTCGGGCCACGGTAAGTTTAAATTATTGGATGTTTGCTTTGGAAGTAATTCAGGTAAAAATCTCTGGGCAAATATAATGGTCATTACCTTTCAGCAAGGTTCATAACCTATTAAAAATATTTTGTAGAAGGAGGGGAGGCGGTACTTACAACAAAAAGCCTTGCCTCAAGCTGAACAAACGTTTACAGAATAAATTTAGAATCCTGCGTCTGCGGTGTTAACTGCATCGGAAAACCATCGACTAAGTTCTTACTGATCCTTGCTAACGGGATATCGGGCAGGTAGAATGGGGTGGAGCAGTCGAGAGCGGCACATTGACCAGCAAATTATCCGACCAGGCAGGAGAACCGGTAATGACTGAAGTAATTGATGAACGAAAATTAAAGCTGGGCTATTTGCAGATTCTTGCTGCAGCGATTATATGGGGCACGTACGGGCTATTTGTTCGGGCTCTTGATTATTCACCGGAATATATCCTGTTTCACCGCTTTTTATTCGGGTTTATCGGACTGCTGGTATTTATCTCGATCAGGGGCGGGCTTGTTTCCCTGAGGCCGGCCCTGGCCCACTGGAAATGGATGCTCATCCCCGCTTTATTAACCGGCCTTTCCTGGCTGGCTTATACTTATTCCCTCACTTTTACTACTGTTGCCAATGCCGCTTTTTTGATCTATACCGCTCCCGTTTTTACGGTGCTTTTTGCTCCCTTAATGCTGAAAGAGAAACTGGAGTTAAAAAGTATAGCGGCCCTTTTTGTTTCCCTGCTCGGCACCGGAGCAATCATGGGATACACCGGCCTTTTCAGCAGCGGGGCCAGCCTGCTGGGTGATATAATTGCCCTTCTGGGAGGAATGACCTACGGGTTTTTGGCCTTGTTTTTAAAAAGGGCACCCCGTGAGATACTGGGCCTACCCTCCAACGTGATGCTCTCAGGATATATTGCTTTAGTCCTGCTTCCTTTTGTTATAACTTCCCCGGGTCGGTTCAGCTGGGAGGGTTTTTTGATCCTGCTTGTACTTGGCTTATTCCAGCAGTCATTTGGAGCCACTCTTTTCCACCTGGGCCTGCAGAGTGTCAAAGCCCAGCATGCCGGCATCCTCACCTATATCGATCCGCTGGCGGCCACGCTCATGGCGGCCCTGTTTTTGTATGAAGGCCTGACCTGGGGCTCTATACTGGGCGGCGGCTTAATCATGGCCGGGGGCATGATTGTTATACTTAAGAAAGATGCCAGAAAGGTGGTTAAGGGTCTACCTCCCAGGCATTTTTAATCCAGGTTAGGGTTATATTGGACTTGCTTAACTCGCAGCGGGTGCTTTCAGGATTCCGGGCCGGTTGAGGACTTTAGCCCCGAAGGGTAAGATGGCCAACATGGCCAGCTTCAAGTGCTGGATGCCGAAGGGAATGCCGATGATGGTCAGGGAAAGCAGGGCGCCGATGGTCAGATGAGCGAGGCACAGCTCCCAGCCCAAAAGCAGGATCCACAAAATATTGCCGATTAAACCGCCCACCCCGAAGCTGCCGATTTCCACATCCCGGCCAAAAGGCCAGAGGACAAAACCGGCAATTTTAAAGAACTGAAGGCCGAAAGGGATGCCTACTATGGTCAAACAAACCAGCACCCCGGCGATGGCCCACAGCAAAGCCCCGATAATTCCGCCAAAAATAAGCCAGATAATATTTCCGATAAAGCGCAACACTAACATGGGCTAGCTCCTCCTCTGGATCAACTGATCTATATTGTAGCATAGTTTCCAGCGGCGGCAATTTACGTAGCAAGGGGACGGGGTTGTTGCTACGTCGTGTAGCAAGGGGACGGAGTTATTGCTACGTTATTTCAAAGTACAGTTGAGGTAAACCAGAATGTGGCTGACCTGGGACGGTGGAGATATCACATTCCCGATTTATCCAGCCTGGAAAACGCTATTGACATTAAACAAATTGGCTTAACCTCGATAATTCCCCAAAAATAAGCCAGATTATATTTCAGGCAAGCGCAGGACAAGCCGGGTTATAGTGCTCCTTTAGGTCAACTGATATTTATTACAGCGTATTTTGTTGATCGAATCCTTCCTCATTAATAATTACTGTGCAGATTATTTATATTTTACTTTATGTCCAAACAAAATATGTTAGAATAGTAGCAATAAATTGTTTAATTAGAGCGAACTACAGGTGCTTTCTTGATAGAGAAAAAGCTTTTCTGGACGTTTCATAGATTAAAACGGCGGGTGGTTCCATGAAAAGAAAAATGATTGCATTGGCTTTGTCCATGTTCCTGGTTGGGACCGGGCTGGTTCAGAGCGCAGATGCCGGTTCACCGGCAGAGGATGACCTGGAAACCTTTACTGTCGGCGGAATAGATGTAACCGGGCTTCCGGGTTTGGAAGTTTCAGATCCGCTCAATGATCAGGGGGCAGTAATAGAAATAGCAGATTTTACTGATTTTGCAGGGGTTGTAGCGGAACTTGAGCCTGGAGTTGAGATAAAAAATCCCTATGAAGATGTTAAATGGGATCGCTTTCATCAATATAAAGCCAATCTTCATACCCACACCACTTATTCCGATGGAATTAAACCGCCCCATGAGCGGATCGACGAATACCATGAGCATGGGTACAGCATTCTGTCATTAACCGATCACGATACTGTCAACCCCGATGGTCCTGTGCTTTTTCCCTGGACAGATATAAGCAATATTAACGAGGAGTGGGAAGATCGGGATCCTGAAAAAATGGGCATGGTCGCTGTTCCGGGAGTGGAGATAACCGGAGGGATCCATTTCGGATCTCATTTCAATGACTTTCCCGGGGAAGGATCGAGCGACGAAGAGTATGTGCTGCAACAGATCCAGGAAAGAGGCGGCCTGGCCCAATTTTTCCATCCCGGTATGCATACCTATAATAACCCGGATAACCTGGTCGGCTGGTATGCCGATAAGTATAAAAAGTTTGACTGCCTGGTAGGGATGGAAGTATATAACGGCAGGGATTTATTTCCAAGAGACCGGCAGTTTTGGGACAATGTTTTAATGAAAACCTTACCGGATAAGGTAGTCTGGGCTTTTGGCAATGATGATAATCATTATAGCGCCCCTCACATCGATTTTTTGCTGAGCTGGAATGTGTTTCTTCTTGAAGATTTCGGCCTGGAGGAAGTAAAAGAGGCTTATGCAGGCGGGGGTTTTTTTGCCTGTAACAAGAATTCCCCCAATGCTCCAGATCCTCCTACCATTACAAGCATTGTTCTCGAAAATGATCTTTTGGAAATCAGGGCGCAAGGTTATGACAGCATTACATGGATCGCCGACGGGGAAGTGGTCGGAGAAGATGAAAGCATCGATCTGTCTTCAATTAAGTATGACCATAAATATGTTAGAGCTAAATTGGTTAATGCAGACCGGTTATACCGGGGCAGGATCTTGATCCAGCCTTTTCAATTCAGCCCATCTGAACCAGATGCCAGCAGGACGGTGCATTTAAACGGCCGGAAGATAGTTGAAGAAGAGCTGGCCGAGTTAGACATCAGCCAGGATGACGAACTGGTGGTCACCGTTACGGCAGCCGACGGAACGCCCGTACGGTACTATAAAGTTACAACTTTGGAAAAAGAAGAGCCTACAGTATTAATGGGGGATGTCAATTTAGACGGGGAAATTGATGTGCTTGATGTAGCCCTGTTGATGCGCTACACCCTGGAGCTTGAAACCCTGGAGGAAGAGCAGAAAAAAGCGGCAGATGTCAATGGCGATGGGAAAATCAATGTCCAGGATGTAAGCCGGCTTTTGCAGTATGTACTTGACCTTGTGGATTCATTTGATTAAACCTGTACAAAATGATGTGGCTGTTAATGTTGGTTCGGATAATGAAGAATATAATTATAAGGGCTCTACCAGCGGTTTTAATCCGAGAATAATTTGTTATATCTTATTTACTGCTGCGGGAACTCTCAGCATACCTGGCCGGATGAGGGCTATAACCCCGAATGCTGTTATTGCCGGCATGGACCGCCTTAAAAGGTTGGATTCCAAAGGGGGGTCCCTGCGATGATCACGCAGACCGGAACCCCTGCGATATTCCACAGCAGGGCTCCGATGATTCCGCCAAAAACAAGCCAGATTATATTCCTGGTAAAGTGCAGAACTACCATGGGCCTAAGGCTTTTTTGGATTAATCGATATATATTGTAGCATAATTTCAAGTGGCGGCAATTTATAGGCATATATGCTTATGATATTTCTGATCTTTGGAAACAGAAGAAAGCGGCAGCTCTAATTAAGGAACTTTGGAGTAATGGTTGTGGCAGTGTGAGTATCCAGGTTTTACAGGAGCTTTATGTCAATGTCGGAGGAATTTTGCGCTTAGATAAAGAAAAATAAATCTAACCGGTTTTATTAGCTACTTTTTAAGAAAGAAGCAGGATTTCTGTATGATATGGGGGTTATACTGTGATAGTGAGGGCCTACCGTGAATAAAAAAGGTAACATCACAAAAGCAGAGAAGCTTATCAGCGGGGCAATTGATATGCACATTCATACAAACCCGGATTTATTCCCCCGACTGATCAGCGATATTGAGATGGCCCGCGAAGCGAAGAATGCCGGGATGGGCGGTATAGTTATTAAAAACCACTTTACGACTACTGCTGACCGGGCTGCCGTAGCAAGTGAAATCTCTGGGTTTCCGGTTTTTGGAGGGCTGGTACTTAACAGTCCGGTTGGCGGACTAAATCCAGAAGCGGTAGAAGTATCATTGAAATTAGGGGCGAAAATTATTTGGATGCCGACCATCTATGCTGAATATCAGCTTAAAAACCCGGGCGTTGTTAAAATGTTTAATATGGCTGTTGGCCCTGACACAAAAGGGATTAGCTTGCTTGACCAAAACCTGAACCTTAAAAATGAAGTTAAAGAAATACTGGACCTGATTATAGAATACAAAGCCATCCTGGCAACGGGTCATATATCGAAACAGGAAGCCAACCTGCTCGTTGAAGAAGCAAGTAAAATGGGTGTCAAAAAAATCATCCTCACCCATCCGTTATCTCCGATTATGGGTTATACACTAGATGAAACCCGTGAAATAGTGGCAAAAGGGGTTTCTCTGGTAGAGTTTAACGTCCTTGACACTACAGAGGTAGTTAGCAAGTCTATTTCTGCAAAACTGATAGCGGATGCAATAAAAGTGATTGGAGCAAATAAAGCAGTGATGGCTACCGATGGAGGACAAACCGTCAACCCCAGCCCGGTGAAAATGATGCAGGATTATATCGACACCATGCTCGGCCTGGGAATATCTGAAGCAGATATTAAAACCATGGTCTGCGATAACCCGGCAAAGATATTGGAATTATAATCAATTGCCATGGTACATTGTTATCTTAATTTGCACCCTAACCGTTTGAGGACTTCTATTTCGAAGGGTAAGATAGCCGGCATAGTCCCGACAATTTCGCCAAAAATGAGCCAGATTATATTTCAGGTAAATACAGTACTACCAAGGGCACAATTCCCCGTTTGGGCCACCCTATATTGTCATATTTTGGAACAGTAGTTGCCGGACTGTATTTTGCAGGGCAGCATTAACGCGAGTAGATACGCCTGGCCGTATCGGAGGCGGCCAGGGCCGCTTTGCGCAAAAAGTCCTGGGCTAACCGCAGCCGGGATTGTTTTAAAGCGTATCGTTTTTCTTTATCAGCTTCTATTGCTTCATACATGTAGGTATCCATGGTTACTTCGATTTGAATGGCGTGGACATCATTGTCCGGGTCGCTGTGCATCCGGGTGATGAACCCCCCAGAATAAGGGTCGTTTTTAGCAAATGTTAATCCCAGGCCGTACGGCTTGATACCCTGCTTAAGGGTATTGACAAAAGCTGAAATAATTTCCGGGTGGGCCGAGGTATCATCCAGGGTCCCCACCACAATGTTGTCTCTTTCTTCTCCCTTGTCGTGCACCCGGCCAAGTCCCACCGAGGTCATAGAGTGGGCGTCAATAAGCAGGGCATAGCCCCGCTCTTTTTTGAGCTTTTTTATGAGCGAGGCCAGGATGTCGTGATAGAGATCGTAATACTCCAGGATGCTTTCCTCCTGGGTGGGAGAATACTCTTTTTGCAGGAACAGTTCGTCTTTGACGCTGTAGTATTCTGTAGGGGGGTTCGCCAGATGCCTGGGCACGTGTTTGGATTCAGAACCATTCCGGCTGCGATTCAGGTCCACAAAAAACGGGGCCAACCGGGAGATGACCTGGAGTCCCCCAATGGCTTCAAAAAGGATATCGCTAAAAAGATCTATTTCCAGGAGGGACTTTGCATTTAGCTCGAAGTGTCCCTTATATTTTGCCGGCAAAAGGACACCTGAATGGGGAATTGAAAGGATAAAGTCCGGGTTTTGGGGCCGGAATTCGATTAAATCTTTGGTTGAAAGGACATACTTCTCTTCGCTGAAAACATCAACCACTTTGACCTCTTCAGAATGCCCTTCATAGTGGGCGTAAATGTCGTCCCACTGGTAGGTGGGCTGGGTGGTAATGGTTTGCACCATTGCTGAAGGGGCTTTTGATTTGCCCAGCAGTTCGCTTTCCAGGCGGTCGAGGACCATATTGCTCAAAGAGATCCCGTATAATTCAAGCAGGCCCTGTCCTCCGGGAAAAGCGTTGACTTCGATCACTTTTCCAGAGTGAAGCATGTCAACAGACAGCAGCCGGTTTTCTGGAAAGTTTATTTGTGCTTTCCGGGCGATTTCCTCCTGCCCGGGGGTAAGGGTATGGGGAAGCTGGCTTGCTCCCAGGCTGAAGTTGGTTTTCCATTCGCCGGGCGCTGCTTCTCTGAGCATGCTACCGATAAGTTCCCCGTCAAAGAAAGTTACCACGATGTCGCCCTTTTCTATCTCGGGGCAGTATTCCTGCAGGATGATATGGTCGTACAAATTAAGATACATATTTATAACTTCGGACAGTTCAGGGTCGTCAAAGCCGATCCGGTGCACACCGTGGCCGCAACCGTAGCCGTAACGATCTTTTAAAACAAAAAAGCCGTCATTGCGCGGCAGCTTGCTTAAAGCTTCCATGGCTTCATCCAGGCTGACGGCGGCGTAAGTCAGGGGTTGGGGCAGGTCTGGACAGCGAACCGCAATCTCATATTTGTCATTAGTGGAAAGAGTGGCCTCCACCCTTTCGATTAGAATCCCGTGATCTTCAATGGCGCGAATCAGGTCGAGGTTAGGCGTGCCGGAATGCCTGACATCGTCTGCCCTATAAAAGCACAGGTCTATAGTGCTTAAATCTACCGGCCGTTCATCGATTTTCTTAAGCAAGCGGTAGCATTCAAGGGGATCGCTGTACCAGTTTTCTGGCAGGGCCAGGACCGATGCCTTGGCGTGGGGTTTATCCTCATGAAGAAAAAGATCCTCCATGCTGAAGTGATAGAGGGTATGTCCGCGGGCTGCCGCAACACTTAAGATCTGGTTAATCCCGGTATTGTAGAGGTCAACTTCCAGGCCGGTGTAGCTGAGCCGCCCGCTTTCGAAGGCAATGTTAAGTACTTGATCGTTTTTGTCCATACCAGTAACCTTCCTGTTCTCAAATTTTATTTTTGGTGGAACTGTAACTTGAGTAATGCGATAAAATTATAGCAATGGCAGGTGAAGGTGTCAAACATTTTCGACGAAATTTATGGTTAGTACGTGATAATGTCACCTTGTTAATGACTATGATAGTATGTCATCTACGGAGGAAGGGTGTTACTGCCACAGAAGCAGCTAAACTGCTGTTTAGACATTGCAGTTTAGAAGGTGGAATAAGCATAAAGGGTCTGCAGTTTAATTTACCAGTAGAAAGCTTAAGTGCCGGAATAATAATTTCTTTTCATGTATAGAGTATAACGTTTAAAACAGGTTTGCCTGCCAGGCTTGGTTGCCCGTTAAGTTCAGCCTGTGTTATAAAAAGGCTAAGGCATTACCGGGGGGGTAGGCCAGTATAACGGGCAGGAAAAGGGGTGTAATAAGATTATGAAGAAAAACTGGCCCTTAAGCATACTGGGTTTTTTATTGATCGGTATCCTAATTTTAGCCGGGGTCTTATCCTGGCAGGGATACAGGGGTCTTGAAAACCGGGCTGAAGAGCTCGAACAATCCCTGGCCGCCCTTGAGAGTGAACTGGAACAGCTTAATGAAGAAGTGGCGGAGCTCGAGGAACGGTTGGAGATGGCCAGGCGGGAAACAGAGGAGGAAGATGAGCTTTTGGTTGTCAAAGGGCTGGTCAGGATAAGGGATCTGGATCCTACCATCGAGGTCGATTTGCGCTATGCCGGTGAGGATAATTTTACCGGGCGTCAGCTGTATCCGGTAGCGCTGTGCCTTTTGCAAAAGGGAACCGCGGAAAAACTAATTTCCGCCCAGGCCGAGTTCAGAGCGGACGGTTACAGCCTTAAAATATGGGATGCTTACCGGCCTCTAAGCGTGCAGGAAAAGCTGTGGGAAGTATTTCCAAATAGCAGGTATGTTGCTCCGCCGGAAGTGGGCTCCAACCATAACCGGGGCGCGGCGGTGGATGTGACCCTGGTGGACGAAAAAGGGGAAGAGCTGGTTATGCCCACCGGTTTTGATGAATTCTTGCCCGAGGCTGCGCGCAGTTACCCGGACATGCCGGATGAGACCCGGGAAAACATGGAGTACCTGACAGAGGTCATGGTGGATAACGGCTTTACCACCATCGAAAGCGAATGGTGGCATTTTAACGATGAAGATGTAGGTCAATACCCTTTGCTGGATGTCAGGCTTGAAGATTTCGCCGGCAAATATTTTTCCCGGTAAAGAGATTCAAAAGGTTAAAGCCGGGTAAGGTTGATAGCCGTGTAAGAAAATTGCTATAATTATTTTAAGCAGCAGGCTTTTCCCGGTAATCTTTTTCTCACCCGGCCAGCGCTGTTTTTCTTTCAAAACGGTTGTGCCGAGATTTTCACTTCATGCTTAGAATGCAGAAAGGAGAATTTAAATGCCCGACAATGATAAATTTAAAGAAGGCAAGGAATGTTATACCGACATCCCCCAGGAGACGGAAGGGTTTTTTCTTAAAGGCTCCAACTCGCTTGACTGGGGCATGAAAAACAGGCTGGGCCGTATTTTTAACCCTGACTCCGGCCGGACGGTGATGCTGGCCATCGATCACGGCTACTTTCAGGGGCCTACCAGCGGCCTGGAGCGGATCGACATCAACATTCTGCCCCTGGTCCCTTATGCCGACACCCTGATGCTGACCCGGGGAATTTTAAGGAGCATCGTTCCCCCTTCAATTTCCCAATCGATCGTGCTCAGGGTTTCCGGAGGCTCCAGCATCTTAAAAGAGCTCTCCAACGAGGAAATAGCGGTCGATATCGAAGATTCAATTCGGCTTAATGCCTGTGCTATGGCGGTGCAGGTTTTTGTCGGCGGTGAATATGAACGGCAGTCGATTATCAATATGACCAGGATGGTGGATATGGGTAACCGTTACGGTATCCCTACCCTCGCCGTGACGGCGGTGGGCAAGGACATGCAGAGGGATGCCCGTTATTTTAGGCTGGCGACCAGGATTTGCGCCGAGCTCGGGGCCCATTATATCAAGAGTTACTATGTCGAGGACGGTTTCGACACGGTTACCGCTTCCTGCCCGGTGCCGATCGTGATGGCCGGCGGCAAGAAAATTCCCGAGTTCGACGCCCTGACCATGGCCTACAAGGCAATCCAGGAAGGCGCTGCCGGGGTGGACATGGGCCGGAATATCTTTCAATCGGAAGCGCCTGTGGCGATGATCCAGGCCGTAAATGCCGTGGTGCATAAAAATGAAACGCCGGAAAAAGCGTATGAGCTGTTTCAAACTCTGAAAAATGAATGCTGATCAGGTTTATGTTCAGCTTGAGTGAGGGGTGGAGGTAGGATGAAAGTCTCCCGGTGGTATAACAACAGGGATATCAGGATTGAAGAGGCCCCTGTGCCTGTGCCCGGGCCGAAAGAGATGGTGGTCAAGGTGCACTCCTGCGGCATCTGCGGCAGTGATATCGTTGAATGGTACCGCCTGCCGAGGGCGCCCCTGGTGCAGGGCCATGAACTGGGGGCGGAAGTGGTGCAAACTGGGCCGGAAGTAAAACAATACAGGGCCGGGGACAGGGTTTTTATTGCCCCTAAAGTCCCCTGCCATGAGTGTTATTACTGTAAAAACGAGCATTACCCGCAGTGTGCAAAGGTTAAAGAAAGGCTGCCCGGCGGCCTTGCGGAATATATCCTAGTCCCGGAGTCCTTAATCGAGCACGGGGTCTTTTTGCTGCCAGATCACGTTACCTATGATCAAAGCACCTTTATTGAACCTTTGGCCTGTGTGATCAGGGCTCAAAAGTTGGCCGGTATTAAGGAAGGGCAGAGTATCCTGGTTTTAGGCTGCGGGATGTCCGGGTTGCTGCACATAAAATATGCAAATGTTAAGAATGCCCGGGTTATAGCTACCGATATCAACCCCGAACGGCTAGAATATGCCCGGCAGGCCGGCGCGGAACTTGTTATTGATGGCGCAGATGATGTGGCCCGGAAACTGGTCGATCAGACCGGCAGGAAAGCCGATCTGGTGATGATCTGCACCTCTTCCATGGCTGCAGTAGATCAAGCCTGGGAGGGTGTGGACAAGGGCGGTGCCGTGGTTTTCTTTGCTGTGCCCGGCCCGGATCAGCAGGTTACCGTTCCCATCAACAACTTCTGGACCAAAGAAATCAGGATCCTCACCTCTTATTACTGCAGTCCCGCGGATTGTGCCGAAGCCCTGGAGCTCATTGCCTCGGGTCAAATAGAGGTTGAAGACATGATCACGCATGTACTGCTTTTGAAGGATGTCGAAAGAGGTTTCCAGCTGGTCACTGAAGGGAAAGGTTCTCTCAAGATAATCATCAGGCCCAATGAAGAAGCATGAAATTGTGGTGAATTTAATTTCTCATAACTTATTTAACCACTGAGGCTGTTCCTGATCCCTCTGACGCATCTGAGCTCTTAAGCTTTGGATGCCCTACTGTTTGCAATCACTGCTTTGAAGTTCTGGTTCAGGCGTGGGGTGATTAACTGCCCAGGAAGGCTTTAACGAGCGGATTCACTAGAGGTTAAAGCTATGCTACATTAAAATGACATCTTATTTTAAAGGCTCACTAAATCAATAAGTTTCCTAACATACCCGGCTTTCGGTTCCCGTCAAGGCCAGGGCATGCATGCCATTAGCCAAACCGCTGCAGTTAAGCTCTTGCTCATATCAACTTTATGTCACAACTGGGCACCTCTTGAGTGGCTTGTGCAGGTATCGGGCTGAGTGCAGCACGGTGCATTTTATAAGGGAAAATGTCTATAAGACCCGTTATTTAAGGCTATAATTGCCATGCTTTGTCAAGATATGTCAGAATATTGACATTTTTCAATATGCGTGATATGATACTAATTACCAGGTTCCGGGAGGCTGTTGCGCAGTCCGGGCCCGGCCTAACGGGAGTACCCGAAAAAGAGAAGGGCGCAGGCCTGGATCTAAACCGGTAAAACCCAATCAAGCCGGGTCGTTGTAAGGGGCCGGAGCGGAAAGGCAGCGTGAAGGTTAAAAGCCGGAATGAGGCCTGGAATCATCGGGCCTCCGAAGCACAGAACCCCCAAAAGCCGATCGGAGGCTGAATAAGCTCGGCTTAAGGGGCACAGAGCTCAGCTGCCCGGGAAAGAGGGTTCTGATGTTAGCGCTAAAGGTCTGTTGGAACCTGGTTTAATTATATTCCAAAGAATGCACTTCTCATACCGTTCTTTCGTACCTCAACTATTACTATTTCTTTCGAAAGGTTCGCCTGGCAAAAGGTTTATGCCAGGCCTTTATAGCTCTCTTAATTACGCTACGTTGAGGTCTCGAGAAAATGGAGGTGTAATGAAAACCTCCATGAGTAAAAACAGCACGGGTTTTTAAGTTGGAATTTTTGAAAAATACTTGGCCGAAAGGAAGTGAAGTTAAAATGGGGGATGTTAATTTTACCTACTATGGGCATTCCATGTTTCTTGTAGAAGACTCGAGAATAAATCTGATCATAGACCCTTTTGGTGACAATGTCGGCTATCCATTGCCGGAATTGGAAGCCAAATTGGTGCTTGTAAGTCACGATCACCTTGATCACAATAATGCTGCTATGGTAAAAGGTGTTCGCCACGTGCTAAACAAAATTGAACCTTTTCCTTTTCTTATGGGCTCAGTAAGAATAGGGGGCTGCAGTTCTTATCATGACGATCGCCAGGGCAAAGACCGAGGAGAAAACATTATCTTCAAGTGGAAAATGTCCGGATTGACTTTTGTGCATATGGGAGACTATGGTGAAGCAGGCCTTAGTATGGAACAAGCTGAATGTATTTCTAGAGCAGATGTGTTAATGATCCCTGTGGGGGGAGTGTCTACTATTATATGCCAGAAGGCGCATGAAATTGTAGAGGCGCTCAATCCTTCTATCGTAATTCCGATGCACTATAAAGCAGACGGTTGTAAGATAGATATTAATGATGCCGAAGAATTTGTTTCTTTTTTTGAAAATCCTGTTTTTCATACTTCAACTATTAAAATTTCTACAGACATGTTACCTGAAAAAACTGAAGTATGGGTGCTTGAACCCATTCATTGAATCTTTTAGCAACCTTTCGAAAAGTCGGCATGAATGAGTAACCTTTGAGCAGTAAGCCAGCATAAAATAATTAATAATGATTATTGATTTTTGTAAAAGAGAGAGGAGACGGAGGTCTATAAGGGCATTAAGTAAGAGTATCAGCAAAGTCTAACCCTAATTTCTGTGGCTGGTGCATTAGCAGGTGTTATACGGGAGAACGGGAAAGCTGAAATCCAAACAATTGGGGCCGGGGTCCTTAACCAGGCCATTAAAGCAATCGCTATTGCGAGGGGCTCTGTGGCGCCCAATGGTGTAGATCTTGTTTGTGTGCCTGCTTTTATTGGTGTTCATTTCGAGGAGGAAAAAAGAACAGCGATAAAATTTTTAATAGGTTCTCGTTAATGCGGTAGTCGGCAAAACTGTATTAACTATAACTGTGTCAAAAGTGTTCGTCTGACCATCAGGGTGGAGTTCCCTGTCTCCTGCACTTCCTTGACCACCCTGATCTTCTTTTCTGCCGGTTGGTACTTTTTGGTCATCTTTTACCCCCTCCCAATTTGATTCTAATAAATCTAGCTTATCTGTCCAAGTAGGTCACGGGGCTAGACAGGTTTTGGTGATCAATTTAGGCATGTATGAAGCAAGATAGTGAATTAAGGGGTAA
>Ga0207421_10005489_pt1 | contig 14182 bp, 12 predicted proteins | sample SodLakKL_010_SED_4_FD_187542 | JGI IMG/M metagenome (GOLD analysis project Ga0207421, IMG submission 187542) | Alkaline sediment microbial communities from Lake Tanatar, Kulunda Steppe, Russia - 8KL_010_SED (SPAdes) (version 2) | ecosystem: Environmental > Aquatic > Non-marine Saline and...
GATATCACTATGCCACAGGAGTCAATTTATCTGCAACTTGGCGACAAAATTAACTATACAATTCATATTGATTTAAATGATGGTCTCGGTATTTTTTACCTAAATCTAACCTGGCCCGTTCAGGTTAGTGAACTGAGTGATAAAATTTTCAGCAAATGGGTAAGTTACTTTGATAATTCTTTAACGGTAACAAAAAAAATAATGGCTCGTCATATTGGACGGGCGGATAACATCGTAATGGAAGCGGGCGGAATGTCTGTTTTCCCTCTGTTTTATCAGAAAGATACTAAGGTTCTTCCCATACCAGAGATAAAAATTCATCCCCGGAAGAGATTTATCCATAAAATTAATGACTCCACAGCGCAGTCAAGACTGCCGCTTCCCGAGGGGGCTAAAGCGCAGCTGGGTCTGCGGACGATGGAATTTCGGGAACTGCGTGATTATCAATATGGAGACTCATACAAGTATATAAACTGGCAGGCGACTGCCAGAAATATTACTTCCGAAGGAATAAAACCAGTTGTTAACGAATACGAACGTGCGGGCCGAAAACTCGTGTGGATTTATCTGGACACCTGCAGAAAGATGTGGCGGCCTTACGTGAGTGCCAGGCGTATAGATTATGCCAGTGAAGTTGTAACGGCACTGGTTAGAATGTACCTTGGTAACTCCTGTCGAGTTGGGTATTCAAGTTTTGGCTGCGACCACTTTCAGCTTTTGCCTCCTAAAAGCAGTAATAAGCAGCTTCACAAGATAAATGATGAGCTTCTTAAACTGAAGCCGCCACAAAAATCTACTTCGGTGGTTTCTCTGGCCAATGCTATTCAGCGCAGTAGAGCTTACTTTTTAGGGGAACGTCCGGTTAGTTATGTAATTACTTTTATTGACAAAGATATTAGTGAGCTTCGGGGAGGACTTCAAAAATTAGTCCACCACAGTGGCAAGCCGCGTACAGCCGATGGAGTTATACTGGTTGAATTATCACCCACTACAGCTAGCACGGACGAGAAAATTCAAGAAGTGGTAACCTCTTTTCAAAAAATAGATCATCAAATTAAATTGAATAAAATGGGCGCTGGCGTTAAAAAGATTTCATGGGATCCGCATGAAAACAAGTTAACTAAAATCTTTGCTAAATTAGCTTCAACGTTATGAAATTATATTTACGTAAACCACACTGGTTTTCAGCGACTATTTTGATGATCCTGTCAGGATTTATACTCTACAACTGGTTTTATTTGCTGGTAACCGGAGGTTTTGAGACGGCGGAACAAATTTTCGGTGTCTTTCTCTCCATACATTTGCTGCCGGTTGTGGTTCTGCTGCTCGTTAAACCTTGCTTTCAGAATTTTATTCGCGGTCTGGTTATATCCGCCTTTTTTCCTCTTTTGATTTCTGGCTCAAATTTAATTCTTATGATTGAAGAGTTGTATTATGATGATTTGCTGCAAGTCCTCGCCGGCCAGTATGAGCCCTTATTACAGCATACTTTCTGGCTCATGATTTTTGTCTGCTACCATGAATTTCTACTTGAAATGAGGTTATTTTTTCGCGACTGTAGTTCCCCCGGTCAGCAGAGGGTTGAAGTCCTCAAAAAATTTAATCTGGCTTATTTGTTTTTTGTGCTGACAATATTTTTTCTAATTATTTGGCCGGCATAAGGCTATTATGGTTAGTTTATTGCTAAATTTTTGGTCCTGTTTTTTCTACTGGACGACAACGGTGGAAAAATAATACTTCTTATGAAAGTCAGTCAAAAATTTTTGTTAACATTGTAGATATCGCCTACTTCTAAAATCTTCTGAGGAGGTTTTTTTCTGCGTCGATTAAATTTAATCCTGCCGGCTCTGTTTTTACTAATAATTCTGATGTTGACTGCTAATCCGGTGGGGGCAGGTCTGGTGCTGGGATTATGCGAGGATTACCAGGAAGCAGAAACTACCCGCCAGGACATACAGAAGGATATGGAGCATGCCCGGCGGGCAAATGTTGAGATGATCAGATTTGCGCTGGCCTGGGACGGCCGTCATCTTGGACCTGGTAAATTCGACTGGAGTTTCTGGGACACTTTTTTTGAAGTGGCCGCCGGCGAATACGATATGAAGCTTGTCCCTTACCTGGGTTATACTCCCCGCTGGGCGTCGGCCAAGCCGGGGGATGACTACTGGCGACATCCACCGGCACTTATGGATTATTACCGCGAGTTCGTCGAAGAAGCTGTGCAGCGTTACGGCGATGATGTATACGCCTGGGAGCTGTGGAATGAGCCTGACAGTGATCATTACTGGCGGGGTAGCTCGGAACAATTTTCAGAACTGTTAAAAACTGGTCACAAAGCAATCAGGAAATACAACGAGTCGGTACCCATACTTTTGGGCGGATTGACTGACACTGGCGGGGAATTTCTGGAGCGACTGTTTCGGGAACATGAAGCTGATGAATATGTTGACGTGGTAAATTATCACAGCTACCTGGAAACCTGGAATCCCGACCCACTGGAAAATCTGCCGGATTATCTGGACTGGATTACGGGCATAATTGACGACCACGGTAGTGGCCAGGACCTCTGGATGCTTGAGGTTGGCTACAGTGACTATCGCGAAAACGCCACCGTTTCCGAAGTTTATCGAGCCCGCTGGGAGCACGAACATACGCCTGAATACCAGGCGGAACATTTTCTGCGAACGATGGCACTGTCCGCCGCCGACGGCCGGGTTAATAAGCTGGGTTGGTACAGGATTAATGATCTTCCATACGACGAGCCGGTTATCGGTGACTTCTACAATAATCGCCACTTAGGTATTGTTGACCGTGAAGGAGCGGCGAAGCCGGTAAAAAACCAAATTAAGCTCTGGCAGGATTTATTTGCAGCGGCGAAGCCTCATCAGCAAACCGGGGAAATAGAGGTTGAATTTTATCCTGAAAAGGAGCTGGAAGTGGTGAAGCGTGTGCTTGAGCTTCCTGAACAGCGGACAGCTATTTTTCTCTGGATTCCCAACCGCCGCCAGCCATCTACCGGCGGCGAAGAGCTGGACAGAGATAGCCGCCGAGCTGATGTTATGATAAAGCTTCCCCGGGGTCAGAAAGTAGTAAAGACCAGGGAGGAGCTGGAATTTATTGTATATCCCGAGGTGGGGGATAAAACTAAAATCAGCACGCACCTGAGCTCACCAACTACCGCCTGGTTTATACTGGAATAAGCGGGGCAATACTTTTTTGTAGATCTGGAAAATAATCTGTAAAGTATTGGAGTGCGAACGATATGGAAAATATTACAGTTTCGGAACTGGAAGGCATGCGAGTAGGTCATGCTCAAGATGAAGAGGCTGTGACGGGCTGCACTGTTTTTCTATTCCCTGAGGGTTGTGCCGGTGGGGTAGCGGTTCGCGGCGGCTCGCCGGGGACAAAGGATGCAGTGACGCTTGACTACTCCACGGCTGACTATCCTGTTCACGGTGTTGTGCTTACCGGCGGCAGTAGTTACGGCCTGGAGTCAATTTTTGGTGTGATGGAATTTTTGGAAGAACAGGGTATCGGACTGGATGTCGGTGGGCCGCTGGTTCCCATAGTTCCGGGAGCGGTAATCCTGGATCTTGGTATTGGCGCTGGTAAGATAAGGCCTGATAAAGAGATGGGCTATAAGGCGGCGCGGAAAACGAACACGAATCCGGCCACAGGTTCGGTGGGCGCCGGGATCGGAGCCACGGTTGGGAAACTGCTGGGGATGGATAAAGCGATGAAAGGTGGTTTTGGCTATCACCTTCTTCAGCACCGGGGTGTTAAGGTGGGAGCTTTTTCGGTGGTGAACGCTCTGGGGAACGTAATTGATCCACAAACCGGGGAGACTATTGCTAGCACACGCCGGGGAGGAGGGATCATAACTGATGAGGAGCTATTTTCTCTCGTCGGTCGCAAGTTAATTTCCGGTTCTCACACGACGCTGAGCCTGGTGGTAACTGACGCCGAGTTTGAGCGCAAACAACTCTGCCGGCTGGCTTCCGTTGCCCACGACGGTTTCGCCCGAACGATTAAACCGTCTCACCTGGAACCCGACGGCGACACAATATTTGCAGTTTCTACCGGCGAAGTGAAAGCAGCAGCGGATCTGGTCTCCAGCCTGGCTGTGAAGTCTGTTGAAAAATCGATAATCAGTGCTGTGAAAGGGGCCACAGGTATGGCCGGTGTCTCCGGCGTCAAAGAATTACAGTAGTGACTTAAGTGGTCCCGGGGGGGCAAGTTCGAAATATTGTTTTTCATAAGACTTTTATTTACTATTAAGTTTAACGACAAACAAAACAAAGGCGGGAAAATTATGACTAACAAAATTACCGAAGAAGACCTCAGCGACGAATGGTATTCCCAAAAAATTTCCATTGTCAAGGATGAGCTGAGAACAGACGAAGAGGGACTTTAGTATCCATGGTATCGTACTTTAAGTTTTTAAGTTATTGGGGTAGACCACACTTACTATGGGTTATGTAGTCAGAGAATACGTCGAGGGTTACTGGTATCATATTCACACTCGTGGGCAGCGTGGGGAACCGCTGTTTTTCTCGCCGGAGGACCGCATTCACTATCTCAACCTGCTGGACGATAGACTGGCTCGCCGGGGAGGAAATATAGGTTCTTTCTGTCTGATGACCAACCACGTTCATTTACTATTACGAATGGGCGAGACACCGCTGGGCGAAATATTGAAAGCTGCGCATTCAAAATATGCCAGGGATTTTAATGCCGCTCGGGGCACAGATGGGCACGTAACACAGGGGCGGCCCGGAGTAAAAGTTGTCCTGGATGAGGATTACTTGTGGCACCTGGTTGGATATATCCATAGTAATCCCGTGAAAGCGAAAATAGTGAAGGAACCCAGTAACTATCGGTGGAGTTCATGGTTCTGGTTTTTGGGGGAGGAGTGCAATTGGATAGAGCTTAAGAGCTGGCATTATCCTCCCCAATTTGACGGTGGGGATCGAGCGGAAGTTTTCCGGCGGGCCACTGGCACGAAGAAAAGTGAGTGGCCGGGAGAGCGAAAGTATATTGGAACAGTAGAGCAGTGGGATGAGTTTGAGTGTCGGCGCCAGGCGGGCAGGGAAGCCCAGGCATACAGGGAACGACGGGGCCGGCGAACTAAAAAAGAGATAGCAACTGAAGTTGCAGAAGAGGCGGACCTGGAGGTAGAAGAGCTGCAGGGGCCGAGCCGGGCCCGTAATGTAAGTGGCCCCCGCAGGGAGGCGATGGCGTTGATGTATGAGGAAGGTTACGGAACCAGTGAGATTGCACGATATTTCAATCGGACGCCGGCTTCTGTGAGTCAAGCGTATAAAAAATGGAAAGAAGACGAAGAATAACTTAAAAACTTAAAGTACGATACGGAGAAGAGAGGTTAGTTCGTTATTAAAACAGCTATTTTTTATATTTCACCGCATCATGGTAATACAAGGGAAGTGGCGGAAGTTATGGGGGAGGAGTTGGGGGCGAAAGTGTATGATCTTGCTTCTGTATCTATAGAAGACCCGGGGGAATTTGATCTGCTTGGATTTGGTTCGGGAATTTACTACCGGAAGCATCATCGGGCTCTGCTTGATTTTGTTAATGAGCTGCCGGAGATGTCTGACAAAAAAGCTTTTGTTTTTTCGACCAGTGGTTTTCGAAAGGTGCCGCTGCTCAATCCATTGCACAAGCATTTAAAAGAGAAGTTGAAGGAGAAAAAGGTTGAGTTGCTGGACGAGTTCAGTTGTCGGGGTTACGATACTTACGGCCCGCTCAAGTTAATCGGCGGGATGTGGGAAAGCCATCCCGACGAGTTGGACCTCGAGCAAGCTAAACAGTTCGCACAGAAGATCAAAAAACAGATTGAATATTCATGAACACCTTATTTTCCCTCCTCGAAGGGTGGAAACACAAAGGGGGGTAATGCTCTTTCCTCCGGGGGAGAGAGGGTGGTTGAGTGGTTAAGATAAAATAATACCAAGGGAAGTGTATCAGGGTGAATAAAAGTAATCTGAATGAAAAGGCCCGCCGCTACATAGAAACTTTAACCGGTGTTGAACCCAACCGGCGAACAGGCTCCGAAGGTAACCGCCAGGCCAGCCGCTTTTTTGCCGAGACAATTGATCCCTATGTCGACACCGTTGACCACAGGCCATTTGAGACGCTCGATTATAGCTGCGAGGAGGTAAGGCTTTCACACAACATCGATGAGTTTGACGTCCGGGGCAGTCCTTATTCACCACCCTGTGACGTCAGTGCTGAACTGCTTGCCGTTTCAAGCGTGGCGGAGCTTGAGAAAATCAGTTGCCGGGACAAGCTACTGCTAATGGAGGGAGAAATCTGTTCTCAACAGCTCATGCCAAAAAAATTTCCTTTCTATAACCCGGAGGAACATCAGAGGATAATTTCGCTTTTGGAAGAGAAAGAACCGGCGGGGCTGATTACGGCAACCGAAAAGATGCCCATGCAGGCTGGCGGGCTGGCTCCCTGTCCGCTGATTGTCGACGGAGATTTTAATATCCCCAGCGTCTACTGCAGTCGTTCAACAGGCCAGAAAATAAAGAACTGTGTTGGAAAAACTTTGGGGATGAGAGTAGATAGTGAGCGACGAGAAGCGATAGCGTCCAATGTAATTGCCCGAATTAACGAGCAGGCGGCTGAGAAAATTGTGATAACCGCCCATATCGACGCCTATGAAGACTCGCCCGGCGCCCTGGACAACGCCTCGGGGGAGGCGGTCTTATTGTTGCTGGCTGAAATTTTAAATGATCGCGATAGCGATGTTCCCGTTGAGATTGCAGCTTTAAATGGCGAGGACCACTACAGTGTTGGTGGACAGCTCGATTACCTTGAGCGCCGGGGCGACCAGTTAAACAGCACTAAGCTGGCGGTGAATATTGATTACGTCGGTTACAGGGGGAGCCGGATTGCTTACTCTTTTTACGAGTGTCCGGAAACATTGGAGGAAAAGATCAGGACCTCTTTCAACGGTGAGGAGGGGCTGGTGGCCGGCGAGCAGTGGATGGCCGGAGATCACATGATATTTGTTCAAAACGGTGTTCCAGCCCTGGCTTTTACGTCCGACAATCTGCGGGAGTTTATGGCAAATATCGCCCATACTGAGGCTGATACACCGGAGAATGTGGATGTGGAGGTGCTGGTAGACCTGGCCGAAATTATTGCTGATCTGGTTGGGAAATTTTAGGAGGTTAGGTAAATAATGCTGAATAAAATTGGTACGACTTTAGTAGTTCTTAATTTAGTAATGGCGATTGGATCGGGGCTGTTTTTTCTTTTTGTGGAAGGGCTGGGACCGGTGTCCTGGCTGGTGGTAAACACCTGTGCGTTGGCCGTGTTGTTTTTCGTGGTTGGTTTTTATTTGGGACGTTCTGAACTGCTTGCCTTTGCGCTGCCCTGGCTCTTTTTCTACGGCACGGGCGGGCTGTTTGTCTTCGAATGGGGAATGGAGGCGGAAATACTGATTCCCCAGGTGAGCCATCTGATTATGACAGTGACCGTTATCTACATTGTAGTTCACATTTTGCTTCGGGGAAGCTGGAAGTGGGGACTGGCCGGGTTAATTGTTGGAATTATAACAGTCAGTCTCTTCTTTCCCTGGCAGCAGCAGTACCAGATTGAGAATCCAGAGGTCCTGGAACGGCTGCATTTTCGTGAAGGTTTTGAACCTACCGACAATAAGTAGAGTATATTTTTCATTTTTTATTAAATAAAACTTGCTTTTTGCATCCGGGTGGATTATAGTAGGTGCGTCGGAAGAAATGTTTTATTTCAGAACGATTTTTTGAAGGGACGCGGCCGGCATGAAACTAACAAATAAAATCATCCGGAGGAGCAATTTTTTTGGTTTTATTGATAGAACTCACCTGGGTGAAATTGGAGCTGGTGGTAAGGCCCGTCTGAAATCTGAGAAAATATCAGGTAAATATAGTTTTATTGTTTCCAGCATATCTATTCTCATCTATTCCGTCCTTTTCCTTTTTTCCTCTCGTCAACTAAATACAAAAAAATAACAAACAGAGGAGCAGGTCTGCCTCACTGTCTTAAATTGCATTTTGTCAGCAATTTTTTATAAAAGAGAAAAAATTTGCAGGATCATCTTTTTAATAGGTCAATAAAAAAAGGAGGCGGCAATCATGCGTGTCAATCGAGTGACATTTTTTGTATTAGTAATTTTGCTTGTGGTGTTTGTTTTACCGTCAGATCTGTGGGCTTTTCCGGGTGGAGGCTCGGGAACTGCAGGTGATCCTTATCAAGTTACTAACTGGGAGGAACTACATGCGCTCAGGGATAATCTATCGGCCCACTATATACTGATGAATGATCTTGGTCCCGGGACAACGGGATACGATGATTATGCCAGTCCGACCGCCGACGGTGGACAGGGCTGGGAGCCAATCGGTGAGGTAATTGATCCGGATGCAGGATTATTTGACGGGTTCACCGGAGTTTTTGACGGTGATAATCATACGATTTATTCCCTGTATATTAACCGCCCAGAGGGGATCGGGGTTGGCTTATTTGCCGTTACCGAAGAGGATGCGCAGGTCAAAAACGTCGGGCTGGAAGACGTTGATATTACCTCATACATTGGTGTCGGGGGGTTAATTGGAGCGCACTTATCAAGTGGTGATGTTACAAACACCTATGTTACCGGTGAGATTTACGGCGTTAGCGGTTCTGAGGCTGTAGGAGGCTTGATTGGTGTTGCCGGAGACGTTTCGATTGTTTCAAACAGCCACGCCAATCAAATTAGTGTACGTGGCGACTCAGAGGTTGGAGGATTAATTGGAGTTGCCGAAGGAACTCTTACGGATCTGCATGTCACTGGAGAAGTTCAGGGGGATAAGAGGGTGGGGGGATTAATTGGTGAGTTAGAAGAAGCTTCTTTAGTCAATTCCTATGCAGATGTAACGGTTGATGGGAGAGAAAACGGCAGAGATATAGGAGGACTTGTCGGGGAGAGTTATCGTAGTAGCATAGATAATAGCCACGCGACAGGAGACGTTTCGGGTAAAAGTCAAGTTGGAGGACTTGTTGGAAGAAATTATGAAGGAGCTGGAATTACTCAATCATATGCAACCGGTAAGGTAACCGTTTCCTCGAACGACGGAGTTGCTGCTGGAGGTTTGGTCGGTCAAAATAACGGTCCGGTGATCAATTCATTCGCCCGTGGTAAAGTGACCATGGAAGGACTTCACGGGGGAGGATTGGCGGGAATCAATCTTGAGGATGGGTTGATTACTAACTCTTACTCTACCGGTGAAGTTACTGGTGGCGGAAGTTCGCTTGGGGGATTACTTGGAACAGCGGTTGGGGGGAGTGACGTTAGTAGTAGTTTTTGGGATATTCAAACCTCGGGAAAATCTAACAGCGCTGGAGGAACAGGCCGAACCACAGCGCAGATGAAGGAGTTTGCCGGGTTTGATAATGCCGGCTGGGAGATCGGTGAAAAACGGGGTTATGAGAATGATGGTTACCCCTACCTGTCCGGCAGCACACCAACCTGGTTAATCGCTGAATATACTGAGATTTCTTTGAAGACTACGGAAGAGAACAATATTTCCCTGTCTGTCTCGGTGGTTTCGATGGATTCCGCGCCCATTTCCTGGGTCTTTTACAACGCCGCCGAATCGGATTCCGTTACCTACAGGGATGTTAATTTTGTTTCACATGACTTCGAGGGAGAGCCAGATACTAAAACTTTCATTGTTATGGTCCCGGATACCGGTGCGATAAATTCTATAGTCTGGACGAGCAAAAAATTAGCCGGAGAAATTCCGGCCGAATTTGGCGAGTTGACGGAGTTGACGACACTCAATCTGTTGAGAAATAATTTCAGCGGATCTATACCGGCAGAGCTGGGAAACCTGACAAAGTTGGAACGGCTCAGCCTTCTGGAAAACAGCCTCAGCGGTGAAATCCCGTCGGAACTCGGGAATCTTACTAAGCTGACTCGCCTGGCGGTGTATGAGAATGATGATCTCACTGGATCGCTACCGGAGAGCCTGGGAAATCTGAGCGAGCTGGAAAGCTTTAATTTTTCTTCAACTGGAATTACGGGTGATATTCCCGCTTCATTCAGCAATTTAACCAAGCTTGAATACTTTAACGGGAATGCGACGCATATCAGCGGTTATGAACCAGGTGTATTTGCCACCCAGCCAAACCTCGAGAGTATATGGCTGACCTCTGGTGGGCCTCTGACTCCTTTATCGAGGGAAGCAATTGACAATATATTAACCGACCTCGTGACCAGCCTGGATCTTCCGAATAGAGTTATAGCGACGGTCGGACTACAGAATAATGAGCCCGGAGGTGTAGCAGCACGCCAGGCCTATGAGACCCTTTTGGATGCCGGCTGGTCAGTTAATGTGGAACTTGCCGAGCATACGGTTACCACAAGAATCAACGGGAAAGGTAGGGTTATTCTCGACGGGGTTACGGAACTGACCGACGGTGATGTTCAGACCATACTCGTGGGGGATACGCTTCATCTGGAGGCCGTCCCCGATGATTTCTGGTATTTTGCAGGTTGGGATACCGACCTCAGCGCCACCGACCCGCAGGCAAGTCTTTTTGTCGACGAGGACAAGGAGATCGGTGCCAATTTCGAGGCGTTTGACACCAGTATCATTGACGTGACCGTGAGCGGTGAGGGCACCGTCTACATAAACGGCGACACGGCCCTGGGGCCGACAACGGTGCTGACCGACGACACGGTTACGATCACTGCCGAACCCAAATTCACCTGGTATTTTGACACCTGGGGCGGCGACCTGAGCGGGTCCGATACCACGGTTGAACTGTTCGTTGATGCGGATAAATCAATCACGGCTACGTTCACCGAACATACCACTCATGAACTTACCGTTGATATTTTTGGCGAGGGTGATGTTTATGTAGGTGACGGTCAGGTCTCCGAAAAAGTTGTCGGGGACACCGTCAATGTGATTGCCGGTGATACGGCCTATATCGAGGCGTTGCCAGCGCAATACTGGTTCTTGAAAGAATGGGGAGGAGCTGTATCGGGAGCCGAGCTTCAAGTGAAGCTGTTCGTTGATTCGGACACTACGATTAGTGCTACCTTTGAGCGTATCGTTCATACGACAACCTTCACTGTTATTGGAGACGGCCAAATAGAAATTGAGGGCGATACTCTGGTTGTAGACGGGGATACATTTAGCTCTACTGCCGGTGAAACAATCGCCCTGGAGGCAAAACCTGGCGACCACTCCTACTTTGTTGAGTGGTCGTTTGACCTGGGCAGTGATACAGCGGTGGATCTGTTTGTAAACGCTGATCTGTTTATAACGGCAACTTTTGACACTTTCGGTATCACAAACATCAACAGACCGTTTCCCGGGGCACTCGTGGGCGATACGTTGACGATCAATTTTGATTACTACGGTCGCGCTGGAGATACACTGCAACTGGTTAAGAATGGAACCACTGTCCTGGGAACGGCTCCCGCAGAAGCCGGCGAACAAAACGCCGAACATAGTTTCCCAGAAGCATTTGGAACAGCGGGCCCCGCCACTCTAAGTTTTCAGTATTTAACCCATGGTGATCTTCTGCTCGATTCAAAGGAAGTCACCGTGAATGTCAGACTTACCGAACTTCACGAGGTAGATTCGGACAGCATGAGTTTCAAGGCGGGGCGGTTTCAGCTCCAATTCCCGGATACTACCGCTGTGACTGTGGATCTTAATCCACTGCTTGGGCCGAATGAATCAAAGATTAATAGCGCTAATACCAAAGCAGCCGGTCGGTATGTTGAAAACCAGATTGAAAGCACCATTTTTGAGGTAAAATCAGCAGCTCTAACTGATGCCGGCGGGACAATCACCATTAGCTATTCTGAGGTTGCTGCAAAGCTATCAGGACATGAGGAAAATCTTCGGATCTACCGTCTGGATATGCAAGAAGAAGAATGGTCGGATGCCGAAATAACTCATATAGACGTGGATACGGATGTGCACAGAGTTCGAGCCAATGTCCAGGAGTTCTCTATTTTTGCTGTTCTGAGTTCAGCTTCTGTCTCTACTGTGGCTGACGATCTTGGAGAAGTTTACTCGTGGCCAAATCCTTACCTTGGACCTGACCACGCCGAGATATTTTTTGCTATCCCAGATAGCTATGGAAACCGGGGTACTCTGGAGATCTATAATATCCGCGGCCATCGCGTCTATTCAAGAAGCTGGACTGACGCCGATATAGTTGATGGCGCAAACAACGCTATTCGCTGGGTTCCTCGGGTGGCCAGCGGGACCTATATTTATGTTCTAAGCGGTGGCGGACAAACTTCAAGCGAAACGCTAACGATTATTCGATAATTATGTGAAAGGATGATTACAATGTATAGTAAAACAGTGGTTGTCGCTCTTTCCCTGGTCTTTCTGATTTTTCTGGGAAGTCCAGCTGTTTTGAAAGGGTCAATTGGTGATGCGGGAGCTGATTTTCTGGGGCTGGAGACCTCACCACGAATTTCAGCAATGGGAGGAGCCGGGGTTGCTCTTCCGCATGGTGGCGTCTTTAACAATCCGGCAGCCACCAGCTGGATGTCGCGTGGTACCAGGTTGAGCTATGAAAAAGGAATTGGTGATCTCAAAAGTTATACCGGGGATTACAACCAGCCTCTGTATAATGGAATGGTTGGTGTTGGAATCCGATATCATGGGATTGACGATAGGGAACGGAACCAACCGGTGGGAGGAGAACCCAATTTCGGAAGCAGTTTTACAAACTCAAGTTTTTCCGTGGGAGGTTACTACTCGGAGCGGAACGATAATTTTTCCTGGGGCGGCGGACTGAACATCATTAACGACTCACTTCACGACGAATCAGCCACCGCTGTTGCTCTGGACGCGGGAGTGCAATACGAATTGCGAGATTATCCGGCCAGGTTCGGGACAACGCTAAAGAACCTGGGGACTGATCTGGAATATCTTGATAAATCTGAGGATCTTCCCACAGAACTGAGGATTGGAGGGGGCTGGATGATTGATGAATACTATGGCATTGAAGCACCACTCACACTGGCTTTTGATCTTTATCAGAATCTTCCTGAAAGCTGGACCGGTTATAGCCTGGGTGCCGAAGTTGATATCGGTCACGGGGTTCATCTGCGTACCGGTTATAGCGATATTTTTGGAGAAACCGTTGATAGTTCGTTGTCATTTGGAATTGGTTTGAAGGTTGACCAATTAACAGTTGATTACGCGCATAGATCCGGAGATAAACTTGACAGCCAGAATATCTTTGCGATAGGTTATGAATTCTAATCGATTTTTTTTGTTAGATCAGTCAGTGCGATTTGGATAGCTGATACCATGCGGTTGAGCGGGAATATTTCGTCTTACTTGGATTTAATTGTCGCAGTTGAAAATCTGCTGTAATGTTGAAAAAAGTGATGTATAATAAAACAAATATTAACATTATTTCAGCAAGCTATGGCTGTCATTTCATGGCAGCAGTTATAAGCAGGAGGTTCGACGAGTGAATCCAACTGGTGATGGTTCGGCGAAAGGATGGGATTTTGTTAACCTGGCCGGCATATTGCTGGCCTGCTTAGCGGCCGGTTATGTGGGTTCGCTGGCCAACTCAGTTGGCATGGACTGGTATGATACACTGATCAAACCGCCCGGAACACCGCCCGGCTGGCTGTTTGGAGTGGCATGGACGATACTTTACTTTCTGATGGCATTCTCGGCCTGGCTTGTCAGTCGTAGTCTGCACGACAAGCGTTCTTTGCTTCTTACGATTTTTAGTCTGCAGTTAATCGCCAACCTAACTTTCAGTTTTTTCTTCTTTGCTCTGCGCTCGCCGCTCGCCGGTTTCGTCAATATAGTTGTTTTGACACTGCTGGTGGCTCTATATTTGGTGTTGAGCCGTCCGGTTTCTAAACTGGCCAGTTATCTCTTCCTGCCTTATCTCCTCTGGCTTTTCTACGCCGCTTATTTGAACCTCGGAGTTATATGGCTTAACTAACCCGGATAATTCCCGACAGCACAACTGTCGTGAATTATTCGCCCGTAGGGGCGCACCGAGCACTCAAGCTGTTGCCATGCGGGGGAAAAACACCCTGTAAAATTGGCATGCTTATTTTAATTTGCTTTATTTGCCAAATAAAGCTTGAGTGCTACCTCGTAGAGGCGAATTATGTTCGAAAACG
>Ga0207421_10005491_pt1 | contig 14176 bp, 14 predicted proteins | sample SodLakKL_010_SED_4_FD_187542 | JGI IMG/M metagenome (GOLD analysis project Ga0207421, IMG submission 187542) | Alkaline sediment microbial communities from Lake Tanatar, Kulunda Steppe, Russia - 8KL_010_SED (SPAdes) (version 2) | ecosystem: Environmental > Aquatic > Non-marine Saline and...
GACGGCTTAGGTCAGGAGTCTTGTTCCCTTCGGGGAAGAAGATAAACCTGGCTGTTTGAAGGTCACCGTTCCCCGGCCCGCTGTCAGTTGCTCACCTTATACAACATTTTATTTCTTATCATCACTAATAAAATTCAATTAATTTTAAATTTGTGAATTAATTTCTATTATAGAAGTAAATTTAGGCAGTTTCAATTGCTATTAAAATATATAGAATAACAAAGAAAAGAGATTAGATCTTAAAAAAAGTTTTCAATCTTTTATCACACCGTGACCGATAAGATGCCATTTTCCTTTGATCCTTCTGCTGATTGCTATCCTTTCTCCCTCATCAGCACATACAGATCTTTTCAGCCGCACTTCTGCTTCATTTTCACGTGCAGATGTTACAACTCCTACTGTAGTTGAAGAACCAACAGTTAACATCAAAGGTTCTCTGGTTTTTATCTGTTCAACGTTCTTCTCCTTCTCCATACCAACCACGGTATCGAAGAGATTGACATCCATGACGAAATCGTCTTTTATCGGTGGTAATTCTCCCGGATATCCAGCTAATCTCCCGGAAAGAGAATCAGATTTTGTTATACTAGGGTCCAGTTTCGTTCCAACTCCTATAAGACCACCCGGTCTAGATTTTTCTAATTTCAAGTCACCAGAGCTCAATGTATCTATCGTGGTAGTAAGTGTTTCCCAAGATTTTTCTCCTCCTTCTTCGAGTTCTATACCGGGTCTTATCTCGATCTCGTCCCCCACTTCAAAAGTTCCCTGTATCAGGGATCCACCGATCACTCCTCCTTTAAGATCGGATATAGGCGTTCCCGGTTTATTTATATCGAACGATCTTGCAATAGGTAATTTCGGAGGTACATCTGGATTTCTTTCTGGAGTTTTTATTTCTTCTTCGATGGCTTCTATCAATATGTTTATGTTAACGTCATGATGTGCGGAGACCGGTATTATCGGAGCGTCTTCCGCGACCGTACCTTTTATGAATTCTTTTATCTCCTGGTAGTTCTCTCTAGCTCGTTCAGTACTCACAAGATCTATTTTGTTCTGAACAATTATTATGTCTTCTACACCTGAGATATCCAACCCCATAAGATGCTCTCGAGTTTGAGGTTGAGGACATTCTTCGTTCGCTGCGATAACAAGAACTGCTCCATCCATTATCGAGGCACCAGTCAACATCGTTGCCATCAAAGTTTCGTGACCTGGAGAATCGACAAATGAAACTGCTCTTAAAAATTCTGCCTCGCCACCACAGGTGCGGCATACCTTGTCTGGAGTATAAGATTCCTCACCTTCACAATCGGGACATTTATAAAAAGCTACATCAGCGTAGCCGAGTCTTATACTGATGCCTCTTTTAGTTTCCTCAGAGTGTCTATCGGTCCATTCACCGCTCAGAGCCTCTGTTAGAGTTGTCTTACCGTGATCGACGTGGCCGACCATGCCTATATTTACTTCAGGCTGTTCCTGTACACTCATCGATTATTCTCCTTCTTCTTCTTCTAATAGCTCAGGTATATCTTTCGGACCGGCTTCGATAACTTTTAAATTTAACTGGTTAAGCTGAGCGGATACGGTATTTCCTCTTACAGATTTTTTTCTCTTTACACCGCCGCCCTGCGATTTAAAACCGACTCCTCCTTTTCCGAGGACCTTCTTTCTTCCCGTACCAGGAATACTTTTCTTCATCGGAAATCCATCTATATCGCTACCTCCAGTTATCTGTAATTTGTAACCGGGGAGACCTACGAATATACCGTCCACTTCCCCACCTATCTCTTTGCCTATCAATCGATTAGCGTGCTGTCCGTCTACTTTCTTTTGATAGCTATCTCCGGTCTTTGGATTTGAGATAACAACTTCAAACTCTGCCATATTAATAACACTCCGAACTTTCTCTTCACCCATTAGATTCTTCTACTATAAAACTTTGATGGCCAATAGGTGCTATTTTTATTTACTATAACTATGATTTAGCAATATAGGTTGAAAGTAAGCTGGCAAGATAAATAAATTTTTGAAAGCGGTGAAAAAGATTTATATATTACACTTCTTTACTGCTGACTAGAGGTGGCTGGATGGAAGAAACACTCGCTTCGATTGAGATCATTAAGGAAAACGACTCATACAAGGCAAAGATACAGAGCGGTTTAGGACGATATGTAGAATACGAAAATGAAGACTTCGAGAACCTGCTTCAACAAGTCTACGAAGACATACAAGAAGAACTAGGAACGACTATATAAGTCAAGACCGGAAACTATAATTAGAGCTTGAAAATAACTGATGTGATCTATATGGCAGAAGTCGAAAATGAAGAGGAGTATGAAGAGATATTGTCCAACTATTACGAAGACCGTGGAGTCAGTTCTCTTATAACTATCGATATAGATACAAAAAAATCGGATGAGATCGCAAACGAACTCTCTAAATTCAAGAACATAGAAGATGTACTTCTTGTCACGGGAGATATTGACTTCATAGTCAAAGCTAGATTTCGAGATTATGACCATATGAAAGAATTTCTTACAGAAGAGGTCTCGAAATTAGAAGGTGTAGAGGACGTAACTTCCCTTATGATAGTCACCGCTTACAAAGAAAGAGGAAAATTCATAGAAGCTGAAGAAATAGAAGAGATAACGAATTAATCTATCTCGTCTAATTTCCAATCTTTCCATTCTTTTTTTCCTAAAGCTATCTCGAATTCATCAGGTGTCAATAATACAGTATCGTAATTTTTAGCGTCATCCAACACAATTCTAGGACATGCTGTGATCACTATACAATCTAGATCAAGATAGTCTATAGATCTTTTATTGATTTCATCTAGTTCAATCAAAATCATTTCCTTACCAGCTTTTTCTCCTCTCGTCAGGAGTTCTTCGGCAATTTTTTTCCTTTTCTGACCTTTTTTTCTAGAAACCACAATCCCTATCTTAGAACTCTCTTTTGCGATATTTATCGCGGCGAATCTTTTTCTCCTGAATTCATCTCTTTCTTTCTCTCCGATCTTTTGTACCTCGCCTGTTGAGGGATTGTAGATCAAGACATCTTCGTCCAATGTGAAAGAAAGTCCTAATGGATGGAATCGACCCGTGCCTACATAGAGATGCGTGTCTGCATCTTTAACTCTCACAGAATAATTACATCCAAGTACCTGTCCAGGATATTTGATCCTATCATCACCCTCGCCTATAATGGTTTCATATCCTCTTTTATCTATCATCTCGCGGAGTTCTTCGAGCTGATGGAGGTATTGGATCGAAGCGTATAAACCGACTTTACCTACTAGATCCTCGAATAGTTCTTCCGGCACATCATGAAATCTTACACTCTTACCGGGAAGATAAATTATCTTATAACCGACATCTAAATTCGGTATCTCCACGTGTCCTATATGAACAAGAGCGTCATTATCGCCTATATCTGAAGGTACGTCACAAGCCCCATAGCAGGTACCGCCCCAAAGAGTAACTTTCTGATCGAATTCTTTTATGAACTCTTTAGACTTGTGTCTGAGACCATCTGGTAACTGTAAAATAATTTTTTCAGCTTCGATCTCTTTCAGCTCTGATCTCGCCCTTTTTATATCGAATTCATAACTTCCTATACGCACTATGCACACCCCATATCATCTAATAAGGTAACGATACCCTCTATAGATTTTTTCTTGACGTGAGGCATCACGACAAAACGCAATCCGGGAGGATTCACAGTTCTAGAGATATTCCATCCTTCTTCGGCACATCTTTTTACGACATCTTCAGGATTGTCATAGTGGAAGGAAGCTATGTTCATCTCCGGATCGATGATCCTTTCAAAACCGATATCTTCCATTTTTTGGACAAGGTATTCTGTCCTTTTCATACAAACAGAGACTATATCCTCATAACCTTTCATCCCGAGAAGATTCATGGTGGTCCAGAACGCAGGAATCGAAGCACTAGCTCTGGTCCCTCTCAGACTTCTCTGATCTTTTCCAGTAAGATAAGGTGAATCTACAGCGATCTCTTTGTCTCCATACGAGTAAAACAATCCTAGAGGGACAGGAGACATCCCCATCTTGTGAGGATCTAAAGAAATAGAATCGATACCCTCTTTACTAGCATCTAGTGGATCTACATCGTAACCTAATCTCTTCAGAAAGGGGATGGTAAAACCTCCAAACGCAGCGTCTATATGAAAATAAATGTTTTGTGATATTTCAGCCAATTTTCCAATAGGGTCTATAGCTCCGTGTTCAGTGGTCCCAGCGATACCTACGACCGCGGCTGTTTCATCGTCGATTTTCTCCTTGATCTCTTCTATGTCAACCCTATATCGATCATCTAAGGAAACATATTCAGGTGTCATGTCCAATAGAGAGCACGCTTTTTCAAAGGAGAAATGAGCACTCTTTGGCAGTAACACTTTACGCTTCCCTGAATTCTCTCTAGCTCTCCATAAAGCGAGTATATTACCTTCAGTTCCTCCACCCACAGAGATCCCTTGCATTCCACTTGCATTTACAAGATCGCTGATAGCTTCATGGACTCTTCTCTCGATCTCTTTAGTACCTGGATAGAGACCAGGATTGCCTAGATTCGATTCTATGAAATCGGAATATACTTGTTTTGCCTCTTCTAAAGGTTCAGTGCACATAGAACCTAATATCCTTCCAGAAGAGAACTCAAAGTTCCTGGCTTTAAGGTCTTCCAATCTTTTTTTGACCGCTTCTTTGTCTTTTTCTTTCATCGGAATACTGTAGCTCAAATAAACACCTCTTTTCATTAACTCCTTTTATCTAGACGCCGTATTTTCTTGTAAACGTACTTCATGGAGAAAACCGAGAAAACGATCGCGAGTAATACGGCAAAAAGCGAGATATCACCTGCTACAAGTAGTTCTAGGGAAGCTAAAAAGTTGAATATCCCGTGCATAGCTACCGCGAGCAGATAATAGGGCAAGAAAAAGTATTTTCCTTCGAATTTACCTCTCGTTATCCCGTATCCTGCCATCGCGCTAGCACTTCCATGAAGAAGAGTACTAGCTATACTCCTCAATATGACTATTGTGATGAAAGCTGCACCGAAACCTTCCGCCAAATAAGTTGAACTTTCGTAGAGGAGATTTTCAGTTGCTGCGAATCCAAGACCACATGCCGCTCCGAAGACCAACCCAGATTCTAGATCTATGAGTGAATCTTTTACTGAAAATACACCCAGGACTTTTGTGAATTCCTCCACGAATGGAGCTATAACACAAACGATTATCAGGGGCCGTATGGTATCATCTGCCAAGAACTCGTACTCACGCTGAAGTTGGGGAGTTGATATAACTCCTACAAAGATATAGGATAGGATAAGAGCGAAAATAACAGATAGACCAGCACCCCATGTAAAAGTCTTAGCTAGTTTAAGCCAACTTTTCTTTCCGTATCTTTCTGCATTTCTGATCCAAACTAAGTAGATGATAGATGGTAAAAAGGCAGCGGTTATCAAGATTGCTAATGTGATCAACAATTCTTGGTTCATACTGGTGATTAAAGATATGTAAGATAAATAAATTTTCACTATGATCGCATGTTTATATTTTCGTCTATCCAATCGAGATAATCCTCGTTTCCAGCTAAAATCGGGATTGCGATTATCTCTGGAGTTTCATAACTGTGTATCTCTTTGATCTTACTCTCGAGTGAATCGTAAACGTCTTCTTTTGTTTTCATGAAGCACATCCATTCTTCATCTTTGTTGATTTTTCCTTCCCACAGATAGGTGCTTCTTATCGGACCGTAGACCTGTGCGCAAGCAGCCAATCCTTGTTTAACCAATCTTTCTGATATCTCTTGAGCTCCTTCTTCGCTACTTGTAGTTGTGAGGGCCATTATATATTTTTCAGACATCTTATCCTCTCTTTATCGTGTCAAAACATATTTAGCATCTTTTACAGCTTCTAACACGTCTTCGTCTACTTCTGTTCTTTCCATCTCTAAAATTTCATCTTTGATGTCCTCTGTTTTATCGTCTTTCTCTGATCGATCAATTATCTTGGCAAGAGTCCTTATAGATCTTGCTTTAACCCATTTATCGTTATCTTTCAATCTTCTCTGTAAAGCGTTCAGAAGTTTTTTCCGAGTTCGTTTATTCATATCAGAAGGGTTGACCTTTTCGAGACTTTCCGCAACCTTCTGTCGTATCTTCCAACGATCTGATTCAAGATGATCTAAGGTTTCTTCTACATAAGAAGTAAAACCACCTTTTATCATCCCAACATTGATGAATACTTTTTTACTTTCAGATATATATTCAATTTCATTTTCGATCTCTTCTAGCACATCTTCAGATAAGCGGGAGATCGCGTCAGATTTGGACCATAATACTCTGGGGTTGTTCTCTTTTTTCATAGATTCTAAAAGTAATTTTCCAGACTTTTTTGAATCGAATTCACCTAGAGCTTCTGATGCAGCTATCCTGATCCCGGGATCGTCATCATTCAGATGGCCTTCTATACTTGTTAATAAATCATCTTTACCTATTCTTCCAAGCCCTCGAAGAGCGGCCTCCACCACGTAGTTTTTCTCATCATCCAATCTTTGGATGAGAGGCTCGATATGATCTTTTTCTCTTTCCATGCCTAAAGTTTTTGTCGCCTCCTCTCTTATCCGCCAACTATCGTCTTTAAGGGCATCTGATATAACCTCGATCGCTTCTTCAGTTCCTATTCTTCCAAGCCCTTCGAGCGCGATCTCTCTCATCTCTTGATCTCCATCGTAATAAGTTCTTTTTAAGGGACCGATAGATTTTTCCGTGTCAATATTACTGATAGCTCTCAAAGCGTGCTTTTTGAGATCTTCATCTTCTAGAAATTTTTCTATCATGGGTATCTTATCTGGTCCTGCTATTTTTCCCAAAGAATCGAGGGCTTTTTTTCTTACCTCGGTAACTTTATCCTCTATCAACTCACAAAGCTCATCTTCAAAAAAATTGTCTTCAAAATCAGCCATAGCTATAGCGGTGTCGTGTCTTACTTCCCAATCTTCATCTTCGCACGCTCCTTTTAATGCATTTTTACAATCTTCGGCTTCGAAGTTACTCAACGCAAGTGCGGCGTTAGCCCTCACCGTGGAAGCTGGATCGTTTTTTAAACAATCGATGAGATCTGAAAGAGCATCTTTAGATCCCAAAATACCCAATGCTTTTGCAGCATCTTCTCTCTCTTTTTGTTCACCCTCTTTTAAAAGCTCAAGTAGCTTTTTTACGTTACCCTCTTCTTTCAACTCCTCTATACTATCCATCATGCTTATCAGATTCTCTTCTGGATTTCTTCTCTCAATATCTTGCTGACCTTTTCACCGTCAGCCTTCCCTTTAAGGTCTTCCATGACAACTCCCATCAGTGGACCTACAGCTCCCATCTCTCTTTCCTTCACGAAATCTATCCTATCTTCGACCACTTCTTTTATAACGTCTCTGATGTCTTCTTCACTTACGGATTCTAGTCCCGCACTTTCGATGGCCTCTTCAACATTTTTTCCTTCTACTAAGGCTTTCAAAAGGTCTGGGATCCCCTCTTTTGCGAATTCACCGTCATCATAACGTTCGAAGACCTCGAAAAATTCATCACGCTCTATCTTTTCCGTATCATAGCCCTCTTTTTCTAGATCAGGAAAAGTATGGAGTAGTGTGTTTGCCACAACTGAAGGATCTTCACATCTTTCCAAAACCTCTTCGAATATGACGTCATGTCCTTTTTTGAAGAGCTGCTCGCTTTGCTGCTCGTTCAAACCGAAATCTTCCTGGAATCTTCTTATCTTTTCTTCTGGCTTTTCAGGCAGTTCTTCCTTCAACCTCTTTAGTCTGATATCATCTATATTGGTGGGAGGTATATCCGTTTCTGGATACATCCTTGCCTCTCCAGCGAGTGGTCTCATGAACACCGTCGTTCCATCCTGCTGTGCTTGCCTGGTCTCTTCAGGAACACCATCTAGAGCGATCTTTGCACGTACTTTGACCTTCTCTAAGGCTTCTTCAGCCTTATCTTCATCAGCGGTGACTAGAGCGAATGCATCCTTTTCTTCCAACCCTAATTGCTTGTTCACCTTTTCAACTTCTTTTTCTTCTATACCATACTTAGGAAGTTCGTCGCTGTGGAATATCCCTGCTACGCCGGTCTTTTTGGCATATTCTGCTAGTTCTGGACCTAAAAGAGGTTCACCTTCTTCACCTCTGAGTTGGTCTTTAAATCCTTTTAAGACCACAGAATAGACTCCCTTCCCCGCTTTGAGATTGCTTTGGATTATACCACTTTCACAATCTTGGAATATCTCTGTAACATCGTATGTTTGATCATCAACCTCAGCTCCTCTAGAGACCAATGTCTCTTTTATATCTAAAAGTTTTTCCTGCCTTTCGACTTCTTTTTCTACATACTCTGGTATCATATCTAGCTCCTGAACACCTTTCATCTCGACCCTTGCACCTTCACTTATAGAGACGTTCAGGTCCTCTCTTATACTTCCGATACCTCTCTTCACTTTTTTCGTACCTCTGAAGAGACCTCCTATGCGTTGAGCGACTTCTTTAGCCTCCTCCGGACTGTTCATGTCTGGATCCGTAGCAATCTCGACAAGAGGGATACCGAGTCTGTCCAGTCTATAGACCTTTTCATCGTCCCTTTCCTCTATACTTCGTGCCGCGTCTTCCTCCAAACACATCGTAGGTATCCCGATCTTTTTACCATCTATTTCGATATAACCGTCTATGGCGATGAGAGCGGTCCTTTGAAATCCAGTCGTGTTTGACCCGTCTATAACTATCTTCCTCATGAAATCGACTTCGTCAACGATATCGGCATCGGCGTAAAGAGCCATGGTCAGTGCAAGATCAAGGGCCTCTTCATCCGGTCCTTCAGGCGGTTCTTCGTCGAGTTCTACGAGACAGCTGGATCTTTCAGGGGCCTGATATATGAACTTGAGTCCTTTTTGAGCTTCCATCAAAGCTGCTTCGTCAACTTCTCCCAACTCACTTTCGGTAGGCCGCAGGTCTCTCTTCACTTCTCGTCCCTCATCTTCTACCAATTCAGATGGACAATCACAGAACAATTTATCAGTATCCAACTGCTGGTGAATCTCTAAACCTACCTTCAGACCCAGTTCCTCATAATCTCTTTCCATATTATCACCTGGTCCTCCTTTCAGTGATCTCTCCAGCTATATTCTCATTCATGATCTTCTCGATATCTTCTTCAAGACTCAATGCCCACATCAATTTTACCATCGCGGTCTCGGGCAGCATATCTTTTCCTGGAATCACCCCGCTTTCGAAGAGTTCTCTACCCGCGGAATAAACGTTCAGATTGACCGTACCAAAAAGACACTGACTCGTTATAACTACGGGTTTTCCGTCATCTATCAATTTTTTTATTTCTGGTATGAGATCGGTCCTTAGATGTCCCAATCCCGTTCCTGCTATCACGATACCATCTTTTTCGCCCGCTTGTATGATATCTTCTTTTTTCATTCCTGGGTTCGCGTAGATCAGCGATACTTCGTCAACGATATCTCCCTTACGAACTAGTTGTTTTTCCGAGGGCTCGAATTCTTCTTCAAATTTAACGATGCCTTTCTCTGGATCCACTTTTCCTACAGGGTCATCGTTCACAGATTCGAAAGCATCCCTTCTACTGGTGTGCATCTTTCTGACCTTTGTCCCTCTGTGGATGGAACATGTTTCGTCGGATATCGTGTCGTGCATAACGACAAAAACGCCTGCTTTCTTACTTTTCGCGACTTCTATGGCACCTAGAAGATTGAGATGGGCATCGCTGGATGGTCTATCGCTTGAACGTTGTGAGCCGACCAGTACAACTGGAGAAGAGAGTCCCTGAAGCAAGAAAGAAAGCGCAGCAGCCGTATAACCCATGGTGTCCGTTCCGTGGGAAATAACAACACCTTCAGCACCGTTTTCTAGCTTATCTATGACTTTATCCGCTATAGTAACCCAATCTTCCGGTCTCAGATCTTCACTCAGCTTACTGAAAACTATCTCTACTTCTGGGTTGCATCTTTCAGCGATCTCTGGATTGGAAAAAAGCACTTCTTCGGCGTTTTCCGCTGGATGCACCGCCCCAGTTTTATACTCTACATAACTCGCTATAGTACCTCCAGTCCCTAAAATCGAGATGTCAGTTTTACTCTCATCTTTTGAGATCGTTTTTTCCGATCTCTCAGGTCTGTCTTTTTCTTTTTCTAACAACTCGATATTTGTTTCATCTTCAATCTCTATGCCTATGTTGTAGCCGTTATCAAGTTTGAGAGTAACTACATTTTCTCCGCTGAAACGATGATGAGGCATCAATCTACCTTCATATGCATTTTCTTCTTTCGTTATCTTTATAATGTCTCCTTCTTCTATATTCTCTGGTATTTCCCTGACCATCTTATCTGAAAAGTATAAGTAGAAGGACCTAAAAACAATTTTTGTTGGAGTGGTTTAGAAGATCCGATCCGCTATCATCAGAACTTGAACCCCATATTATTACAAAGTATTTTATAATCCTTAACATTTGACCTTTGCAGATAGATGCAAACCAAGGTGAAATTCATGGATGAAAGGATAAAAGAACATGCGGAAATATTGGTAGAGTGGAGCACCGAAATCGAGGAAGGAGACAATGTGGTGATCAGTGCCGGTGAAGAGGCCAAAGAACTGGTTATCGCCTTACAAGAAAAAATAGCTAAAAAGGGCGCAAAGCCGATAACTTTGTATTCTTCGAGCGAGGCTTCAAGAGCTTATCTGAAAAATTTTGAAGGGGAGTTCGAAACACCTGAACACGTTTTAGCCATGATGGAGAAGGCCGACGTTATAATCGGGATAAGCTCCGATCCAAATCTGAAAGCTATGAGTGACGTACCCGGCAAAACATTATCCGAATACTCTAGAGCTAGAGAACCGATACGAGAAGAGCAGATGTCAAAAAGATGGTGCGGTACCCAACATCCGACAAACGCACAGGCGCAGATAGCCGGTATGTCTTTGGAGGAATACAAAGACTTCGTCTATGATGCTGTACTGAGAGATTGGCAGGAAGTTCACGATATGCAGGAAAAGCTCAAGGAAAAGTTAGACGAAGGCAGCGAGGTATATATTGAAGGTCCAGAAACAGAACTCACGATGAGTATCGATGGTATGAAGGCTATAAATTCTGACGGAGACCACAACATGCCAAGTGGTGAGGTATTTACAGCTCCTGTCGTCGAAAGTGTTAATGGTGAGATATTGTTCGATAAACCTTTGATCCATAGAGGAAAGGAGATCAACGGTGTGAAATTAAAATTCGAGGACGGGGAAGTAGTTGACTATTCCGCAGAGCAAAACGAAGAAGCCCTGAAAGATACATTGGATACCGATGAAGGCGCAAAGAGATTGGGCGAGTTAGGGATCGGTACGAACCGTGGTATAGACGTGTTCACTAAGAACATGCTGTTCGATGAAAAGATGGGAGACACGATCCATCTAGCTTTAGGTAGAGCATATAACGAATGTGTTGGAGAAGACAGAGAACAGAATCAGAGCGCTATCCATGTAGATATGATAAAGGACATGAGCGAAGGAGTCCTCAAAGTGGATGATGAAGTGATAATGGAGAACGGAAAGTTCTTCTGGGAATGAAAAGGCAAAAACGTTTTTACTACAAAATCCTTTTTTATTTTATGACATATCATCCTCCGTTTTGGGAAGAACCCCGAAAGATGGATTTTGAGAGTGAAGTGAAAAGTATTGACAATGGAAAAGTCATCCTGAAAAAAACTTATTTTCATCCTGAGGAAGGTGGACAGCCTCCAGATAAGGGAACGTTAGGTGGTCATGAAGTCAAAGACGTACAGAAAGAGAACGGAAAGATAGTTCATTATCTAGGAAAACACGATCTAGAAGTCGGTGAGAAGGTAGAAGGGAAGATCGATGAGCAGTTCAGATACAAGTGCATGCGCGGACATACTGGAGCTCACGTGGTGTACGGTGCTGGGAGAGAAGTTATGGGGAAAGTGAGTTACGCTGGATTTGATATAGGTGAGGTAAAGGCCAGGATAGATTTTGAGACGGATACCCATATCGATAACAAGAAACTTTTGAAACTGGAGGAACTCTGCAACAAAGTTATTTTAGAATCTAGACCAGTAAGTTGGAAGATACTCGATAGAGAAGAGATCGAATCTTCTGACGAGATAGCTTTCGCGAAAAAGATACCTGAAGGAGAGCAAGTAAGGATAATCGAGGTCGAAGACTGGGATAGAGGTGTCTGTAGTGGAACTCATCTTGACAATACTCTGGAAGTTGGAAGGATACGTGTAGAGGGAAAAAAGAAACTTCAGGAAGGCGTCACCCGTATAGTATTCTCTTTCGGTGAAGAGGCTCTTAAAAGAGAGTACAGGGAAAAGAGATCTGTTCTTAGAGCTGTTGAGGAATTGGAAACGAATCAAAGAGAACTTCCTAAGGTAGCGAGGCAACTCAAAGATAGGATAGACGATCTAGAAGAAAAGATTGAAGAACTCGAATCTGAGAAGATCGAGAGTGAGTTAGAAAGTTTTGAGAGTTATGATAAAAAAAGTTTTGATTTATTGATGCAGACGATTTCCACTGAAGATACTGAGATGCTCTCACACAAGGCAAAAGACGAAGTTGGAGAAGACGAAGTCATGATCATAATCAACGAGAGAGATTCTATCAGCGCGATAGTGGGCGTTGGAGATGATGTTAAAGATGTCAGCGCAAACGATATCATACAAGCTATCAGCCAGGAATTCGGTGGTGGTGGAGGTGGCACTGAAGAATTTGCCCAGGGAGGCGGCTTTGATGCTGAAGCGGAAGATATCAAACAATTTTTGCTAGCATATCTCTGATGAGGCTGGATGGATGACCGATAGCGAACATCTCAAGTTTGCAATGGGAGCGGTAAGATCTGTCGTCAAGTCCTTAAAAGAGAATATAGATGAGAGATCAAAGGTCGAATACAAATCGAAGTTCGATCTTTATACGGAAATGGACAAAAAAGTGGAAAATCAGATCGTTGACGCGATCCAAACTAAATATCCTGAACACGATATCGTTACGGAAGAGACCGATTTGGAAATAACTGGAAGCGATCATGTTTGGTATCTTGATCCTATCAGTGGGAGCACCAATTATGCCCACGGCCTACCGATCTACGGCGTTTCTATGGCTTTGAGGATCGGTGAGGAAATAAAAATTGGTGTGATCTACAATTCTGTGGTAGACTCGTTATTCTACGCCGAAAAAAATGAAGGGGCATATTTGGAAGAAAAGAAAATTTTTGTTTCAGAAGTGGAAAACATCGATAAAGCCATCGTTTCGACGAGTTTTCCTTACGAAAAAAAAGGTCGTGCTGAAAATCTTGAATATTTTAACGAGATAGCACCAAAAGTGGAAGGAATAAGGAGAACTGGCTCGGTCTCAGTTGATTTTTCATTTTTAGCTCTCGGTTTAATAGATGGATTCTGGGGAGTAGGTCTTAAATCATGGGATACTGCAGCGGGCAGTTTATTGGTGGAAGAAAGTGGAGGCCAAGTATCTAATATCTATGGTAAAACTTATGACATCAGCGAAAAGGATATACTTTTCTCTAATAAGGAGATACACGATGATATGCTAGAGATGTTCAAGTAGAAAAAAGAATCAAAGAGGAGAGACCGAAGTTGGAGGCATAGGGTACGCGATGAGCTTATCCTCTTCCAGAAAGGCTCTTCCCTGTATAATCACGAATTCTAAAGATCTAGTGATAGGTATCGGTGTTAGATAATCAAGATTTATCACAATCCTCTCTGGATCGGCTGGCGTCTCTCTGAATCGATAAACTGTGATTCTGCCAGGAGGGTTTGTTAATTCATCTATATCTATCTGCTCCTTGATATCTTCGATATGCCAATTTATGTATTTGGCCGTTTCCATCTCTTCTATAATGCCCTCTCTATCGAGACTAGGACCTATTTTGCTGTTTACATAGTCGAAATGAGCTGGAAATGCGGTCTCACCGCTCATATAGTTACGGCTGCGATGCATCGATATATCCTGAAGACCGTGTGAAGTCAGGTGAAGAGCGGGCATCGAGATAAGAATAAAGATCACTAATAAAATTGTAAGATTCTTTAATTTTTTTCTATTTTTCTCCAATAT
>Ga0207421_10005492_pt1 | contig 14171 bp, 12 predicted proteins | sample SodLakKL_010_SED_4_FD_187542 | JGI IMG/M metagenome (GOLD analysis project Ga0207421, IMG submission 187542) | Alkaline sediment microbial communities from Lake Tanatar, Kulunda Steppe, Russia - 8KL_010_SED (SPAdes) (version 2) | ecosystem: Environmental > Aquatic > Non-marine Saline and...
TTGATTCATTCCTGCTGTACTCAAGAGGTATGGAGGAGAAACTGGAAGATCTGGGAGTAGAGTATCAGTATGTATTAAGAGCTCCTCCGGGCGGATTTTCTGACCACGAAGGACAGAGAGCGATTTTCGAGGATATGCTTACCATTGGTGCTGATATGATTATGACTCTGCCGACCAGTATCGATATGCAGCATGCATCTTTCGAAATGGTTGTTGATGAGTATGAAGTACCGCTGGTAGTTACGGACTTCCTTGATTATGCAGAAGGACTCGATCCGCCAGAGAATGATCATCTTGTTCGATTTGCTTCTTATCAGCATATCGATATGGGTGAAGCTGTAGCTGATTACGTTGCAGAAAACTATCCTGAAGGAACCAAGATGGTTATGATCCAGGGACTCCCCGGGGTAATTACCGACGAGAGATCCAACGTAGAAGCACACAAAGCAAACGGCATGGAAATTGTGTATGAGCACTATGCTGACTTTAACCGTGAAATGGCCTATGAAGCCACCTTGGACTTCCTCGCTACCGGTGAAGATGTTGACCTTATCCTTGGTATGAACAGTACCATGGCAATTGGAGTTATCCGGGCAGTAGAGGATTCCGGAATGGAAGATGAAGTTGATGTAATCGGTTTTGGTGGTGTTATTGAAGAGCTTGAAGCTGTTCATGCAGGCCGGATGAGAGCAACTGCAGGCCGAAATCACTTTGATATTGGTGAATATATGGCAGATCTGGTAGTTGCCTGGATGGAAGACCGGTGGGATGAAACAGAGAAAACTTTTGCTGCACCGATTGTAGTATATGATTCCTCAGAGTCAATTGCGACCGATCTTGATCCTCGATACTTCGAGATGTTTGATGATGATATGAAGGAAGAAATCGAGGCATTACGGGACGAATTGCTCTAAAGCAGATTTAGTAACACCGTGTAGTAGTTGGTTAGAAGCTAGGAACTGGCTGTCTGTTAGGCGGCCAGTTCCCTTCATATTTAGGCAAGGGGGATGAGTTATGGATAAGAAATACATCATGGCGATAGATCAAGGGACTACGGGGACCCGAGTGATACTCTTTAATCATGACGGGCTGCCGGTAGATTCAAGTTATGAAGAGGTAGATCAGTTTTACCCGCATCCTGGATGGGTTGAGCACAACCCGAATCAGTATTATGAGGGTACGCTGCGGCGCATGCAGGATGTGTTATCCAGAACCGGTATTTCTCTTGGAGAAATAGCAGCAATCGGTATTACCTGTCAGCGGGAGACTACCGTATTGTGGGACAAGGAAACAGGAGAGCCTTTGGCAAATTCCATCAACTGGATGTGCAGAAGGACAACAGAAATATGTGAAGACTTGAAGCAGCGCGGCTATGATGATGCGGTACGTAAAAAGACAGGGCTGTTTATTGATCCGTATTTCTCCGGAACAAAAATCAGATGGATCCTAGATAATGTGCCGGGAGTACGGGAAAAGGCTGAAGCAGGAAAGGTATGCATGGGAACCGTTGACAGCTGGCTGATGTGGAAGCTCAGCGGAGGCAAATACCATGTCACGGATTACTCCAATGCCTCCCGTACCATGCTCCTTGATATCCATACCTTCGACTGGGACCAGGAACTGCTTGATGCACTGGATATCCCCCGGGGTATAATGCCTGAGTTGAAGCCGTCAAGCGGAATCATGGCATATACCGATGAAGGCATATGCGGAGCCAGCATTCCCTTTGCAGGGGATGCAGGGGATCAGCATGCTGCGACCTTCGGGCAGGCCTGTTTCCAGCCTGGTATGGCAAAGAACACCTACGGTACTGGTCTTGCTTTGATGATGAATATTGGAAACGAACCTACACTGTCGAATTACGGTCTTACTACAAATCTTGGCTGGCATGTCGGCGGGGTGGTTGATTATACCATGGAAGGAGTGATATTCTCAGGCGGAGCTGTTGTCCAATGGCTCAGGGACGGTATTAAGATAATTGAACAGGCTGGAGATTCCGAGGAGCTTTCGAACCGTGTGCCTGATACAGGAGGATTGTATCTTGTCCCTGCATTCACCGGACTTTGCGCACCCTATTGGGACATGTACGCAAGGGGGATCCTCATTGGAATAACCAGGGGGACAACCGAAGAGCATGTGGCACGTGCCGGCCTGGAGTCAATTGCATATCAGTCGGCTGATGTGCTTGAATCCATGAAGGAAGATACTCAGTTTTCCATGGATGCCCTCAGAGTTGACGGAGGAGCTACTGCTAACAGTTTCTTGATGCAGTTCCAGGCAGATATCCTCGGTGTTCCCATTGAAGTGCCCGTGGTAACAGAAATGGCAGCGTTAGGGGCTGCATACCTTGCTGGATTAGGAGTAAATTTCTGGGAAAGCAAGGAGGAAGTAGCCTCTAAATGGAGACGGAATAAACTCTATGAGCCGAAAATGAGTAAAGACCAAAGAGATGAGCTGTACGGCGGATGGAAAGAAGCAGTAAAGCGTTCCTTCGGCTGGAGCAAGATCGTTTCACATAGTCACAATAAGAGATAAGGGAAAAGAGTGTAGTTATGAGTTCAGAGGAAAACAAGATGCGTGCAGGAGCAATCTGCAGCATACCTAATGACGTACAAGTACTGTCGGTTGAATCCCCGGCCGCTGGTCCGGATGATGTTATTGTAAAGCCCAAGAGAATCGGGTTATGCATGACAAATGTGAAAATGGCCAAACACGGGTATTACGCCATTGACCAGCGGGGACTTCCCTTTATTGAAGGACATGAGGTTGCAGGAGAAGTTGTAGAAACGGGAAGCAATGTTACTGAATATTCTGTAGGCGACAGAGTGGTTGTATATGTGTATGTTGCCTGCCATAACTGCTATTACTGCCTGAAAGGTCATCCGACGATGTGTGATAACTTCATTATGGGCGGTATTTATCCGGGCGGATGGGCTGAATATGTTAAGGTCTCCCGGGAGGATGATTTCTCAAGGAGGCTCCATAAGATAGCAGATTCGGTGAGCTATGATGATGCAGTCATGCTGGAACCGCTTTCCTGTGTAGTGCATTCAATAGACCGGGCGCAGCCGAGTTTACGGGAACATGCTGTGGTGATCGGTGCAGGATTTATGGGGCTTATCCATACTTCATTGCTGGCGATGTATCCTCTGGCGATGAATGCAAGCATTGATCTTTCGGAAGACAGGCTGGCCTATGCAAAGGATGCCGGAGCTTCTCATACACTGGTGAACAATGATCCTGATGCAGTCATCCAGAAGGTGATGGAGCTTACCGGCGGCCGAGGTGCTGATGTGGTATTTGAAGTTACTGGTAATGTAAAAGCCTATGAACTGGCACCAAAACTGCTTGCAAAAGGAGGACGTGCAGTTTTCTTCGGCGGTACTCCTACTGCAGATCCCATGGGTGTTAATCCCCGGGCTCTTCATTATGATATGCTGACCCTCATCGGCTGTCAGAGTGCTGAAGATACTCATGTAGCTCAGGCAATGGAGCTGATTAACAGCGGAAAGGTTAATTTCCAGCAGATGATAACCCATAGATTTTCAATGGATAACCTGAAAGATGCAATTATGATGCCCCAGGACCCGGAAAGAAACAAAGATTTGGTAAAAGCAGTTATTCATGGGTTCGATGAAGAAGTGTAACAGGAGAAAATGACATGGACCAGCAGAGAATGAGTTCCAGGATAGAGGCATTAGGACTTGATGCATCAGCTTTTGCCTCGCGGATTGATAATACCATGCTTGATACCACGATCTCAGTATCTGAGGTAAGTGAATTCTGCAGGAAAAGCGCAGAACTAGGATTTGCATCTGTTGCTGTCCACTCCGGTTTGATTCCTGAAGCAAAGAAGGCAGTCAGCGGTACGGGAACAAAGGTCTGTGCTGCAATCAGTTTTCCTCTGGGGATGCTTTCAACAATTTGCAAGATAGCAGAAATACGGGATGCCATAGCAGCAGGTGCCGATGAACTTGATTTTGTCTCCAATACCAACCGTGTTAAATCAAAGGACTGGGATTATCTCAGGGAAGAGGCCCGTCAGATAGTCAGTGCATGCGGCGGCAGGGTCTCCAAGCTTATTCTTGAAACAAGCATATTGACAGATGATGAGAAGAAAATGCTCTGCGATATTGCAGCAGAATGCAATGTTGATTTTATTAAGACGTCGACTGGGTTCAGGGGAGGCACTTCTTATGAGGAAATCCGTATGCTTAAGGAACATGCCGCTTCTCGCGTTAAGGTTAAGGCAACAGGAGGTATCAGAACTCTTCATGATGCGCTTAGCATGCTTGAAGCCGGAGCCGAACGGGTAGGAACAAGCAGCGGGTTTGCCATGATGGAGGAATTTGAAAGCCTGGTGTAGATTACCGCCAGGCTTTCTCTATGCCCAGTATGTACGGAAGAGCTACCAGCTGATTTAATTTCAGATGGTTATGCAAGAATCAGTTCAATGCCAAGCTGCTCTACTGTATCTGCATAATCCTGGGGAATACCTGAATCAGTGACAACAATATCAAACTCTTGAAGATCGGCGAAAAAAGACTGGAACACTCTTCCAAACTTTGATGAGTCGGCAATAAGCACCTTTGTCTGTGCGGTGCTGATAATAGCACGTTTTGTTCTTCCCTCATGGGTAAGAGAGGTAACCCCCAGTTCGGAATGTATTCCGGCAGCGGCTACAAAAGCCTTGTTTGCCCTGCTTCGTTTTATCAGCTCGATGCCCTCAGAGCTTTCAAACAGCATGGTCTCGGGATGATAATAGCCGCCGGCAAACACAAGATCAGCATTTTTGAGTTTCGAGACATGCATCAGGATGTTGAGGTTGTAGCAGAGCACGGTGATAGGCATTGACATCGGGATAGAACGGGCAAGGCATTCTGTAGTAGAACCGGTATCAATAATAATGGTGTCATTAGGGGAGATAAGGGCTGCCGCACGTTTGCCGATCTTATTCTTCTCTTCTGTGTGCTGGGATCCTGCGGTTATCAGAGAATAATCTGTAGAATCAGAGTCCGAAGCATCGGACTGCTGGGAGTTGAAAATGACCCCACCGTGGAAGACCCGCACAAGCCCTTTGTCTTCCAGAGACCGCAGGTCACGTCTGACTGTCATGGTAGAAACATCAAAATGATCTGCCAGTTCACTGATAGTCGAGCTATTGTAAATCTTCAGGTATTTGATAATTTGGCCTACTCTGTCTACACGCTTCAAAATACAATCTCTCCTCTCATCACTGTTTATGCAAACAGGATGAACAAAATGATATATCTGACAGTATGTCTGCTCTGTGGCAGACTGCAGCATTCAGCAGATGATATGCTGCAGTAATAATCCCTGTGCTTGGCCAAATTCCAGGTACAATTGACAGGGAAGAACATTTATGTTAATAGTATATCATTAAGTGTTAATATTTTCAAATATGATATTTTAAAACACTTAAAATGATTATATTTACAAGTCAGCAGCTGAGCTGTTTACACATATACAGTCTGAATCGTTTAGTAAATCCTCAGCTGTAAATATGCGGACTGGCATATGGAACACGATATTTCACCCTATAAAAAAAACTCACGGGTGTCAACTGAAGGAACATATTGTGTTGATGATCACAACGGCTTAAGTTGTGTAATATATGTGATAGACCCGCCGGCATCAGCCGGAGGGTTAAGCGGATAATTCGGGGATAACCGGATTTATTGATGACAGAGCAGTAAACAGGAGAGTGTAGTATGCAGGCATATGTATATACAACGGAAGGGAAGCTGCGTTTTGAAGAACGCGAAGTACCAAAGGCAGCAAAGGGCGGTGCAGTAATAGAAGTGAAAACTGCTGCAATATGCGGAACGGACCTTCGTGCCCACCGGTTCGGCAGTAAAAGCATTCAGCCTCCCCGTGTTATAGGCCATGAGGCCGTCGGTGAAATAGTGGAGACCGGTGAGCAGCTCAACGGTTTTTCTGTTGGAGACAGGGTGCAGATCGTTCCTGCGATTGGATGCGGTCAGTGCCGGCAGTGCAAAATGGGCCACACCAATTTATGCGACTATTTGGAGACAATCGGTTTCCAGTATGACGGCGCATTTGCAAAATATATGGCCGTACCTCCGTCAGCTTTTCGGCAAGGGAATGTACATAAACTTCAAGATGAAATTCCCGATGATCTGGCCATACTCGCAGAACCGACTGCATGTATTCTAAATTCCCATGAGTTCCTTGATTTAGAACATGCTGAATCTGTTGCAATATTCGGATCCGGATTCATAGGATGCATGCATGCTGAAATAGCCCTTTCCCGGGGAGTGAAAAAGGTTTTTATCCTTGAAATTGATGAGAACAGGCGCAAGTTTGCCGGAGAAACGATCCCGGAAGCAGTTTTGATGGATCCGGCAGAAGAAGGGTTCTATGACGCCATACGTTCACAGACAGGCGGAAACGGAGTTGATGTATCCATTGTTGCTTGTTCCGTAGGGAAAGCTCAGGCTGATGCAATGAACATTACTGCAAAACTCGGCCGGGTAAGTCTCTTCGGCGGATTGGCAGGTGAAGCAACAGGGTTCATAGACAGCAACATCATCCATTATCGGGAAGTATCTGTATACGGAGTACATGCTTCTACTCCGGAACAGAACCGCAGGGCCCTCGATATGTTTGCTGCAGGGAAGGTAAGAACCGAACCGTACCGGAGAAATGTATTTGCCCTCAAAGACATGGAAAAAGCCTTTGAAGAGCTTGAATCCGGAAGGGCTTTGAAGGCGATTATCCGCCCGTAACCGGCATGCCTGCCAGGTGAAAAGCTGAAACCAGGACTGTTATGTTTCCCGGATAATCATTTCGGGGGAAAAGGTAATAGTCCTGGTAAACTTGTCTTTGTCCTCAATTAAATGGATCAGACTTGAAGCACTCTCAAAGCCGAGACTGTATTTTGGTACGCGGATGGTGGTCAGTGAAGGGATAAGCATTCCTGCTTCATCGATGTCGTCGTGACCGATAACGGTAATATCCTCAGGCACCTGGATCCCGCGGTCATGAAGGGACCTCAATACACCTATCGCCATATAATCATTGTAGACAAAAAGAGCATCAGTGCCGGGGTTTTTCTCAAGCAGCTGTCCTGCTGCATGGTAGGCCGATTCTATCGCAGCCTCGCAATGGAGAACAGCTTGCTTGTTGAGCGGTATTGAAGCTTTTTCCAGGGTTCTCTGAAATCCTTCAAGCCTTTCTTTATTGCAGGAAACCTTTGAGTCGAATCCGAGATATGCAGGTGAGCTTCTTCTGAGTTCCATGACCCGTTCAGCTGCGAGTACTCCGCTGCGGTAAGAATCGGTAATCACATAGCTTTGGGTATTTAAATTGCCCTTCCTGACAATGGTAATATGGGGGACATGAATGTCGTCATAATTCAGAGTGTTAACTAAATCCTGGGACGGAACAATAATTAAACCTGCTGCTCTGTTTGCGCCGAGGGAGAGCAGTGCCTGCTTTTCCTGTTCAAGGTTTTCATTGCTTCCTAAAGCAATCATGGTATATCCAAGTTTTGAAACTGCATCATGGATTCCCTGCAGAATGCGGGCGTAAAATGCATTATCCATATGGGTAATAATTACGCCGATAGTTTTCTTTTCTTTTGTCCTCAGAAATGCGGCGCTCTGGTCGGGAATGTATCCGAGTCCTTCAGCAATTTTTTTAATGCGCTGTTTTGTTCCGGGGCTGATATCATGTTTGTCGTGCAGGGCCCTGCTGACAGTATTGATCGAAACATTTGCCTCACGGGCAATATCCTTCAGCCGTACATATCTCATATACAATCCTTTAACGTTATTGTAGCAATTGTCTCTATAGCGCGGTAAACTTCCGATGATGTCTGCATTTTACTTTGTAACACGAAAAAAATCAACTTTTCGTTGACATATAGCGGAAGGTGGCTTAAAATCAACACATTAACGTTAATGTTAGCGTTACACAAAAGGAGGCTAATTATGAAAAGAACCGTAAAGGCGGCCCTGTGCATCTGCATGATTGCTTTACTGACCGGCAGTGTCTTTGCTGCAGGACAGAGGGAACCGGAAGCACAGCAGGTAACATTTTTTCACTATTTTTCAGGCACGCTGGCTGGAGGAATTGAAGAGCTGGTTACAGAATTTAATCAGGAAAATCCAGAATACAGACTTTCCCATACTCCCCTTGACCATGAAGCATTTAAAACAAGTATTCGGGTTATGCTGACTGGAGGAAACCCGCCTGATCTGTTTTCTTACTGGGCAGGCGCGCAGGTTCAGTTCCTGGTTGATGCTGACAGGATTGCACCGATAGATGATGTCTTTGAGATGTATGAGTTAGATACCTTGTTCTCCGATGTTGTCCTGCAGGCAACAGAATATGACGGAGAAAAATACTTTCTTCCTCTTACACAGCATTTTGCTGCGTTCTTTTACAACAAGGAAGTATTTGACCAGGCAGGGGTTACTCCCCCTGAAACTTGGGATGAGTTCCTTGATGTCTGTGAACAGCTGAAAAATTCCGGGGTAACTCCCATTGCCCTTGGTTCCAGGGAAAGATGGCCTGCGCAATTCTGGCTTGACTATCCGCTGTTGAGAACAGCTGGTCCTGAGTATCGTGCAGCTTTGATGGAAGGCACTGCTTCCTATACTGATCCTGAAGTCGTGAGAGCATTTGAAATGTGGAAGGAGCTTGTGGACAAAGGATACTTTGTAGCAAATGCGAACGCTTATGACTGGGCAGAAGCGGCAACTATGGTAGGTACTGGTGAAGCAGGTATGACGCTTATGGGTTCATGGTTTATGCAGCTGGATGATGAGATAGGCTGGGAAGCAGGAGAAGATTATGATTTCTTCCCCTTTCCTGAAGTTGATGAAGATGTGCCCCTTGCAGCAGTTGGCCCAATCGACGGAGTAGTGCTTGCCCGTGATGCACGGATGCCGGATGCAGCCAAACAAGTATTGGGAGAGCTTGCAGCAGTTGGTCCCCAGACAACATTTAATATCGGTTCAGGGGCTTTAGCTCCCAATTTGAACGTATCAGAAGATATTTACAATGTACTGCAGCTTAAAGTGAAAGAATACTTGGATGATGTGCCGCACTGGGCATTTAACTATGACTTGGCAACACCGCCCCCGGTAGCTGATGTAGGACTTGATGCATTTGCCCGATTTATGAATCAGCCCGATAACTACATGCAGATTCTTGCAGATACCGAAGAAGGGAAAGTAAGAGCACTTGAAGAAGGCGACGAGCTGTAATTGATTGCTGAGATGAAAGCGCCTGCAGCCCTGTACGATGGGCTGCAGGCAGATTGATTGTGAGGAGTACAGAAGTATGGACAAAAAGGGTGTGGTTGTACAGTTTCTTGCGCTTCCGTTTGCAGTATATATGATGGTAATCATCATACCCTTTTTCCAGTCGATTTATCTAAGCATGACCGACTGGGACGGACTGTCTCATTTCTATAATTTTGTGGGACTGAGGAATTATCTGCAGGTATTTGTTGATCCGAATTTCAGCAAGGCCCTGATCCATAATGCGATCTGGGTAGGCATCTATTTGCTCTTCCCGACGATTCTGGGACTGCTTTTAGCTGTCATGCTTGATAAAAACATCCGCGGAGCAGTGATATTTAAGTCAATCATTTATCTTCCCATGATTTTCTCCTTTGTCATTGTGGGAATGATCTGGAATTTTATCTATGAGCCGAGGCTTGGTATCCTCAATCTTGCGTTGGAAGCGGCAGGGTTTGAGCACCTTACTCAAGCCTGGCTTGCAAATCCTGATACAGCGCTTGTTTCTGTAGTTGTAGCAGCTGCATGGCAGCATACGGGACTTTGCATGATTTTATTCCTTGCGGGTCTGCAGAGTGTCAGGACAGATCTTATTGAAGCTGCAGAGATTGACGGATGCAGAAAACGGCAGGTGTTTTTCAATGTTGTGCTTCCCCAGCTGAAAAATACAACGATAGTGGTGGTCTCCCTAACGGTTATCAATGCTTTGAAAAGCTTTGATATCGTCTACATCATGACAAGGGGAGGTCCTTTTCGGTCTTCTGAAGTGCTTACGACGCTTATGTACCGGGAAGCATTTCAGAATTATCGGATGGGATACGGAAGTGCTATCGCGAATATGCTCTTTCTTATCGTGCTGGTAATCATCGTTATCTATTTTCGGACGGTTATGCGAAAGGATGAATCATGAGTATGGACACAAATTATCGCTGGAAGAAGACAGCAGGACGGGCAGTCCTGTATCTCGGTATTCTGCTTTTCTGTTTTTTGTTCCTGGTGCCGATCTATGGAGCTGTGACAACTGCCTTCCGGCTGAACAAAGATATTATTCAAGACGGCTTTTGGGCACTGCCCATCCCTCCGGTCCTTGATAATTTTGTAACTGCGTTTGTCGACGGGACAATCCATATATATCTTCTCAACACAGTGATAGTGACTGTGTTTGCCGCATCAATTTCAATTGCTTTGGGAACACTTACCGGGTATGCCTTTGGCAAGCTGAAATTCAGGCTAAGCGGTGTTTTGTATATGCTGATCATTGCAGGGATGTTTTTTCCGCCCCAGACAGTTCTCATCCCGTTATTCAGACTGTTTAATGCATTTCATCTCTTGGACACGCTCCTGGCATTGGTCATCGTCCATATCGGATTTGGCCTGCCGATCTGCACACTTATGCTGACGAGCTTCTTCAAGGATATCCCCGATGAACTCAGGAGCTCTGCAAAAATTGACGGATGCAGCGACTGGACAATCCTGGGCAGGATTATGCTGCCGCTGGCAAAACCGGCACTCACTGCGCTGATGATCCTCCAGTTCACCTGGATATGGAATGATTTCCTTTGGCCCCTTGTACTTATCAAGACAAGTACAAAAATGACCATACAGATGGGAGTAATGCAGTTAAGGGGACAGTACGGCCTTGCATGGGGCAGTCAGGCAGCTGCCTGCTTAATTGCTACGATACCCACACTGCTGGTATTCCTTTTTATGCAGAAGTATTTTATCCGCGGACTTGTGATGGGTGCTGTGAAAGAATAGAAGGTAATGGAGATGACAGAAATGGATTGGAAAGAACTAACGAAAGCAAGGGAAGAAAGGGCAAAAATAATAGCCGGGAGCCGGGGACTTCCAGAAGCCGCAGCGCAAGGGAAGCTAGAACAGTTCCAGGATGTAACTCTAAATGAAGCTGTGGTGCTCGGCCTGCTGAATCAGGGAGTAAGGAAGTTTTTTGCTGTGTTCGGTCACGGTTCAACTGATTTGGGAGAAGTGCTGAGGGTTTATCAGGCGGCAGGAGCGGTGCAGGTATATAATCTCCGGAGTGAAATTGAAGCATCCCATGCTGCTTCCCTGCTGCGGTGGAGGTTTAACGAGTATTCTGCGGTAGTAACATCTATTGGACCTGGTGCGCTCCATGCTTTTTCCGCTTCACTGGTTGGTCAGTCAAACGGGCTGGGGATATATTACCTGTTCGGAGATGAGACTACACATAATGAAGGCCCAAACATGCAGCAGATTCCGAAGCGCGAGCAGAACCTGTATGCAAAGCTCACTGATGTTATGGGCAAAGGATATACGCTCACCGAAAAACAGTCGGTGTTTACGGCATTGAAATGGGCGTGGACAATCACCCATGATCCGGCAGGGGAGAGGCCGTTTTATCTGCTGCTGCCGATGAACGTGCAGTCATCCCTTCTGAAGGCATGCAACCTCCTCGAACTGCCATCACCCTCTCATATCCCTAAGCAGTCCTGCGGAGATGAGCTGCAGCTTAAGGAAGCGGCAGAACAGCTGAGCGGATACCGGAAGGTAACAGTAAAACTAGGCGGCGGGGCTGCAGGAGTCAGTCAGGAACAGCTGAGAAAGTTTCTCCGTGCAGCAGGAGCCGTATGCGTTCACTCTCCGCACCTTTCAGGGTGTTTGCCCTATGAGGATCCCCTGCAGATGACTGTGGGCGGGTCAAAAGGTTCTCTATCTGGAAACTATGCAATGGAGCATTGTGAGCTTGCAGTAACGATTGGAGCCAGGGGGGTATGTCAGTGGGACAGTTCGGGCACAGCCTGGAAGAAGGCAGAAAAAGTTATCAGTATTAACACCAGGGCTGAAGATGCGCTCCAGTATAACCGCACGATTCCGCTTATCGGAAGCGCTGAACTCATACTTGCTCAGCTGACTGAGCTTCTCGATGAGCCGCAAGAGGAATATACTCAGTGGCAGTTAGATTGCATGGTGAGAAAAGAGGAATGGAACCGTCATAAGCAGCAGATCTACGGAGTGGAAAAACTGTTTGATGAGAAATGGGGAAGGGAAGTGCTTACCCAGCCGGCAGCAATTAAAGCAGCTATAGATTTTGCAGATTCTGTGGATGCAGTCAAACTGTTTGATGCAGGGGATGTCCAGGCAAATGGGTTCCAGGCTGTAGAGGACAGGCACCTTGGTATGACCATTACCGATACGGGTGCATCCTATATGGGATTTGGGGTAAGTGCTCTGCTGGCATGCGCAGCTGCTGATGCGCCCAAGTACGGCATAGCATTCAGCGGGGACGGAAGTTTTCTCATGAATCCCCAGGTTCTCCTTGACGGAGCATATGTTTCCCTGCATGGGATGATCCTCATTTTTGATAACCGGAGAATGTCTGCGATTTCAAATCTGCAGATTGCTCAGTACGGTACAGATTTTGCCACAGATGACACGGTTGCGGTGGACTATGCTTCACTGGCAGAGTCATTCTCCGGTGTGAAGGGGATTTTCGCCGGATATGCAAAAAAGGATCTGGAAGATGCACTGCGTGAGGCCTATGATTTTCCAGGATTGTCGGTAGTTCATATTCCCGTGTATTTCGGAGCTGGTGAAGGCAGTGACTTAGGAGTTTTCGGAAGCTGGAATGTGGGTAATTGGTGTGAAGGCGTGCAAGCAGAAAAACACAAAATAGGACTGTAACATGGAAAAAGTACGGATAGGCATGATTGGCTGCGGCAGGATATTTGATCTCCATGCCGGGGGGTATGCACAGCATCCGGATGCAGAAATTGCTGCTGTCTGTGATGTAGATGCGGCTGCTGCTGAAAAAAAACAAAAACAGTGGGCAGCAGAGAAGCGGTATGCAGATTACCGGGAGCTTCTTGATGACCCGGATATTGATGCGGTGGATATTCTCACTCCCCAGAAGCAGCACGAGCAGATGACCTTAGATGCAATTGATGCAGGGAAGCATGTAATGCTGCAGAAGCCGATGACCATCAGCTTGGAAAGCGCAGACCGTATGATTGCTGCCGCCGGGAAAGCAAAAACAGTTTTCAAAGTCATAGAAAACTATGTGTTTTATCCCCCTATCCGGTACTGCAAAGAGGCAATATCAGGGGGGGAAATCGGAGAACCAATTCATATGAGGATAAAGTTCCTCAGCGGTTCATCCGGCGGCTGGGACGTGCCTGAAGAAACCTGGGCTTGGCGTTTTGCAGAAAATGCAGAAGGAAGGGGTATGCAGACCTTTGACCATGGACACCATATGTGGTCCACGGCTTGGTATTTGTTCGGTGATTTCCAGCGGGTCTTCGCATGGATAGATTCCTATAATGACGTAGTAGATTGTCCGTCGACTATCATGTGGAAACATGCAGAAGGGATGCGGTACGGCGTATGTGATTATACACATGCCTATGAGATGCACATTCCTTCAAAGTACTATGCAAATGACGAATGGATTGAGGTGTACGGCTCTAAGGGAATAATCCGGGTAAACCGATGCACCGGGAATGTGCAGCAGGGTGCGCCGGTGAGCTTGTTTAATGGATACAGCTGGAAGCACGAACAGTCAATACCGTCTGACTGGTCAGAGGGGTTTGCAGGCAGTACGAATAATTTTATCCATGCAATTCAAGGAAAAGAAGATCCTTTGCTGAATGCTGAACAGGCTAAGGCTATCCTCTCCATCTCCTTTGCCATTGAGCGTTCTTCCAGAGAGAGGAGAGAGGTATACATCAGCGAATTAAGCTCCTCCCTGGGGGAGCAGTACAGCAGGGAGCAAATACAGGAGGAAATTCAGCAAAGGAGCGAAAGGAGAATGCTTACCCTTGATGAGCTGAAAAACGGTCCAAGGATGCTCTAACACTGATTTGCTGATATATCGATATACACCTCTAAGGGGCGTTGGGAATT
>Ga0207421_10005494_pt1 | contig 14170 bp, 14 predicted proteins | sample SodLakKL_010_SED_4_FD_187542 | JGI IMG/M metagenome (GOLD analysis project Ga0207421, IMG submission 187542) | Alkaline sediment microbial communities from Lake Tanatar, Kulunda Steppe, Russia - 8KL_010_SED (SPAdes) (version 2) | ecosystem: Environmental > Aquatic > Non-marine Saline and...
CATCTGTGTTCGGTTAAGCGGAGAAACCGACAGGCAGCGCTCTGTTGACGAAGTTATCGTGGTAGACCACGTGGGGAGAGAATGTGTTCAAAACGCTCTCCCCAGATCTCATACGACGGCGGCTGACTTCCCTGTTTCCTGCCGAGCTTATCGAAGACATCGCTCGCGAGCGCGATGTCGTCCAGCGTGACCGGAAGATCGACATCACGATGCTCGTCTGGACGCTCATTATGGGCTTCGCCGTCGACGGCGAAGCCCGTACCATCGCCGGATTTCAACGTGCATACTCCGCAGCAACTAACCAGACCGTCGCCCGCTCAAGCTTCTACGATCGGTTCACGCCGGCTCTAGAAGCACTGTTGAGCGACCTCCTCGAGCACGCTCTCGAGGAGGTCGCGGTTCCTCACACGATCGCTCCACAGTTCGAGCTGTTTCGAGACGTGCTGATCGCCGATGCAACCGTGTTCAGGTTGCATCGGCTTCTCGATGCGTTTCCAGCCACTCACCCGGATCAATCCGGTGCGAAACTTCATCTCGTGCAGAACGCGACCAAGCAGACGATCGAGCAGTTCCAGCTCACCGATGAACGTACTCACGAGAGCAGCCAACTCCACACCGGGAGTTGGCTGCGAGGGCGGCTGTTACTGTTCGATCTGGGCTTCTACAGCTTCCGTCGGTTCGCGTTGATCGACGAGAACAGCGGGTTCTTTCTGACTCGGCTGAAGTCGAACGCGAATCCGTTGATCGTCGGCGAGCGACGGAAATGGCGCGGGCGCGCCATTTCCTTGCCAGAGCGTCGTCTTCGGGACGTTCTTGGAGATCTCACTCGGGAGATCATCGACGTAACCGTGGAGATCGACTTCAAGCGGCGGCCGTACGCTGGGAAGCAATCGACAGACACGATGGAGCTTCGCGTCGTCGGTGTCCGCAACGAGGACACCGACGACTACCACCTGTACGTAACGAATTTGCCCGATGAGTTCACTCCGAGGCAGGTGGCGGCGCTGTACGGGTTGCGGTGGGAAGTGGAGTTGCTGTTTCGGGAGTTGAAGTCGCTGTACGGACTGGAGAAGTTCGAGACATGCGATCCAGCAATTGTGGAGCTTCTGGTGGTGGCGGCTCTGCTGACACTGACGGTCAGCAGAGCCTTGCTGGGCGTGTTTCAAGAGCGGTTTCCTGAGACAGTCTTCCCGCGAGAACGCTGGGCGAAGACCTTTCGGTCTGTCGCCCAGCTGATCCTCGAAGATCTGGCCCAATCGCTCGGGTATCCGCCGCCGAACTTGGCTGAGTTGATGTTTCGTGACGCTCGTCAACCAGAGAGATCACGCGTCTTACTGAACGAACGTGTGGCTGAAGCCTTCGTGAGGCCATCTAATGCTTAACCGAACACCGATGCTGTACTGACCACCCGCGCAGACTTCCATGACAAGTCGGTGTTGGGTTCATTAGACGCGGAGGGCGGTGGTGCAGGATACGTCTCAAGGTCTCATTCGCCGGAGTTCGTTTCAGGGAACTGTTAACGGTACTGTGTAGATGTGGCAAAAACTCGGTTGTGACTCCCTATCGCTCGTTCAGGTGACTCCCAGTTGCTCCGCCCAGAAACCACACGACCAGTCGTCCTTGACCCCGACGTAACAGTTCACTGGCGGTTGATTTGTCCACATCAAGCGTCTCGGCGACATCCACCAGATTACACGCTCGTGGCACCTCGAAGTAGCCCAGTCGAAGCGCTGCAGTCAACGCTTCTCGCTGGCGGGTGGTTAGCAATTCCTCGCTGTCTTCTGCGGGTGTGATCGATAGCAGTTCGTACCAGAGACCGGCTTCGTCCATCCCATCTTGAAGCCTTTCGAACGCCTCGCGAGTCGTTGTCAGACTGAACTCGAAGGAGCCGCTCTCGACAACGATAGGGAACTCCGGCGGTGTTGGGAACTCGTCGAGGAAGGCGTGGATGCCACGCTCGGCGGTCCGGTAGCGAGCCATCGAACGGCGATCCGTCTGCACCAGTTGTTTGTGTTCGACAATCGACGGATGATTGGCAAACGCTTCGGAAACGCGACTGGGGTCCTCGGCAATAACCTCGCCGAGTTCGATAGTTTCATGCTCGGTTTCGAGGCTGCTGAGCAAGCGAAACTGTGCTGCTGGATAGTCCGTTGAGAGGTCGTGCATGTACGTTTCTTCTGGTAACGCAATCTGGAAGCGTGCGGAGATCATGCTATCACCAACATGTTGCCTGAAGAACCGAGTAGCTTGTCCCAAGATACGTGAGTACGATGTTGGATGTGACACTTGACGTACTATTGGCTGCCCACATTTTGGCGGGCGGTGTCGCCCTGCTGGCGGGTGCAGGTGCGATTGTCACCAAGAAGGGACGAACTCGGCACAATCAGCTCGGAAAGTACTACGGGCTCTCGATGGGATTTGTGACGACCTCGGCAGTGCCACTGTCGATCGCCATCGAGTCATGGTTTCTGCTCGCAATTGCAGTCTTTAGCGGCTATCTCGTCCTTGCGGGCTATCGGGTGATCGACCGGCGGCGAAACAGGATCGAGGAGATTGAGGCGATTGACTGGTTGTGTCACGGCTCGATGATTGTCACAGGAGTGGCAATGGTTGGTGGCGGTGGCTGGGCCTCGCTCTCCGGTGATCCGGGATTGGCCCCGGCACTCGTCGTCTTTGGTGCGATCGGTGGGATACTTGCCGCCCACGAGTTGCGAACGCTCTCATCCGAGGGCGGAGATCTGTGGATCGACCGTCATATCACGTTCATGGGCGGTGCCTTCATCGCGACGGTGACGGCCGCGGTTACGGTCAACCTCACAATGCTCCCGCCGCTGGCACGGTGGCTGGGTCCGACAGTTGTTGGAGTCCCGTTGATCCTCTATGCGACCCGAATCTACCGGCCGGTGTTTGCTCCGACCCACGCTAGCACTGCTGACTGATCGTCTTCTGGGAACGTCCGGCGATCAGCGTCCTGTGAATTGACAGTACCTTGACGATGGTGCAAACCGATCTACATGGTGTGGGTTGACGGCATCGTTTCTCGGTAGTGGTAGACGAGACGACCACCCAATCGAGGGCACAGGGCAATGAAGTGATCACGGCTCTTGCCTAACCTGGTGAAACAACAATCAGATTAGCGATATTGTTATCGGTGGGCGTGCAAGGTTGATCGCGCGAGTCTTGCACGAGGGATCGGTCGATTCGTGGTTTCTGTGATCGGTCGCGAGCCAGCGCAGTGCGAGACCGTTCGGCGGAAGCAGTATATTAACGACCTCGACACTCGAACGCCGACGATGTACTTGGTACTACGTGCGATCACGTGTCGCATCAAAGAAAATCCAGCTTGCCTCCTCGTCCTTCGCAAGTGTATTCGGAGCGCCGTACTCGGTTTCGATCTGGAATCCTGCATTCTCCAGTTGCACTCGGGTCGCCTCAGCGCCGGCAATGTACCACTGCATCTCGGTATCAGCGTCTAACCAATCCGGATTCGTTCCCTGCCATTCGCCGGGGCCTTCCGACACGAGTAGGTGACCACCTGGACGAAGCACCCGCGCAAACTCGTCGATGACTGTCTGGTGTTCCCCAGCCGGGACGTGGATCAACGAGTGGTAGGCGAGCACAGCATCAATTGTGCTGTCGCGTAGCGGTAATCGAGTCATATCGCCACGCAGCAAATTCGCTTCCGGAGCGCTGGACTGAGCCATCTCTAGCTGTTGTACAGAAAAGTCGAGCCCGATTGCCCGTTGTGACTGGCTGGTCAGCTGCTGGAGCACTGGCTCTCCCCCTCCACAGCCAGCGTCCAGCACCCGTGACTCAGTCGAAAGCTTCTCAAGAAACGAAGCCAGGGCGTTCTGCTCCGCATCGCTTGGCGATCTCTCCTCGGCATATACATCCGCAATATCCTCGTATCCCTGTAACACCACTTCTTTGTCAACCATATTCTATGTGTACTAAGAGTAGGGAAGAGTGTTTTGAACGTGTGTATACGCATGTCACGTCCCATCGTTGCTCTCCCACGCCCTGAAACCAGTAAATCGGTGGCCTCGGCACTCAGAAGGTCCTTTTAGTGTTGATCAGCGTTGTTTCGTATCCCTAGCTGCTGAACCGCTCGTTCGTTCGTAGCGGTGTGAGAGCAACGGTGACCAACTGCTGACTACATCCTCTGTATACAGCAGAGGCTACAAGAACCGTGAGTAGACTGTTAGTTATCGGTGATGCGCTTGCCGGAGTGCATATGCGGTCGCTGTTCCGGAAATCCGGACGTACTTCTGGGCGGTGGCGAGATCGTGGTTTCCGGGCAGGAGGACCACGTCGTTCGTTCCTGACCGCTCACCGTGTCGCCATCTTCCACTCCCGCAGGCCGAGGATTTCGCCGTCTAACTCCTCCGGATCCGCCTCGGTCGCCGCCCAGACGAACATCCCGGCGACCGACTCCGGTTCCCGGCCGTGACCGCCGGTGAGCTCGGTCGCGATCGTCCCCGGCTCCAGACAGCCGACCACGTGGTCCGTGTCGGCGGCGAAGCCACGGACGACGGCCTCGGCGCCGGCCTTCGAGATCGCGTAGGCGCCGTACCCCGGCGTGGCCTCGCGGGCGACCGCCCCGGTCGGGACGAGCACCCGGGCGTCGTCGGTCAGGTGCGGAGCGGCCTCCCGGAGAGTGGCGAAGACGCCGCGGGTGTTCGTCCGCCAGCTGTCGTCGACCGCCGAGTAGGGCTCTTCCTCGGTCGGTGTCTCCCCCGCCGGGCCGTGGTAGACCCCGGCCGCGGCGAGGACGACGTCGATCCCGGCGTCCTCGCCGAAGCGCGCGGCAGTCTCCATCAGCCGCTCGACGTCGAACTCGTCTCGGACGTCCGTCCGGAGCCCGATCGCCGCCTCGCCCAGCGTCTCGACGACCCCTTCGACGTCCTCCGCGTCCCGTGCGCCGATGACGACCGACGCGCCGGCCTCGAGGTACGCCTCGGCGACCGCCCGCCCGATGCCGCCCGTTCCGCCGGTGATCACCGCGGTCTTCCCGGCCATCGTGGCTTCGTCCATACGTTCCGTACGGGCGGGACGGACAGGAACCCACCGGAGGCGGCAGCCGAGGGAGGTGGGCCTCATTAGAGGCGACGGCCGAGGGAGGTGGACCTCATTAGAGGCGACGGCCGAGGGAGGTGGACCTCATTAGAGGCGACGGCCGAGGGAGGTGGCCCTCATTAGAGGCGACGGCCGAGGAAGCTGGGTCCCATCGGAGTCGGCGGCCGAGAGGGCCTACGCCGGGAGGACGCAGGTTTATCACCGCCTCGTCACTAGAGGCAGGTATGAAACCGTTAGCGGGCGAGTCGGTCGTCGTGATCGGCGCCGGCGTCGGCGGGCTATCGACGGCCTGTTATCTGGCCGACGCGGGCGCGGACGTCCACGTGATCGAGAAAAACGAGGGACTGGGCGGTCGGGCGTCGGTGCTCGAGCGGGACGGATTCCGGTTCGACATGGGACCGTCGTGGTATCTCATGCCCGACGTCTTCGAGCGCTTTTTCGACCACTTCGATCGAACCCCATCGGAGTACTACGGGCTGACCCACCTCGACCCACACTACCGGATCTTCTTCAAGGACGGCGATCGGGTGGACATCACTCCGGATCTGGAACGGACCAAACGCCTCTTCGAGGAGTACGAGACGGGCGCGGGCGAGGCGCTCGAACGCTACCTCGAGAAGGCGGAGCTGAACTACGAGGTGGGAATGGAACACTTCGTCTACGAGGATCGCGAGCGCTTCCGGGACTACATCGACCTCGACGTCGCCAGACAGGCCCGCGGGCTCTCCTTGCTCGGTTCGATGCAAGACCACGTCGAGGGCTACTTCGAGCACCCGAAGCTCCAGCAGATCATGCAGTATACGCTCGTCTTCCTCGGGGGCTCCCCGAAGAACACCCCCGCGCTCTACAACCTGATGAGCCACGTCGATTTCAACCTCGGCGTCTACTACCCTGACGACGGGCTGGGCGGGGTGATCGACGGCATGGCCGAGCTCGGCGAGGAGCTCGGGGTCAGCTACGACGTCGAGCGGCCGGCGACGGAGATCAAAGGCCGGGAGGGGGCGTTCCGCGTCGAGACCCCCTCCGGCGGCATCGAGGCCGACCTCGTGGTGAGCAACGCCGACTACGCCCACACCGAACGGGAGCTTCTGCCACCGGAGAAACGCGGCTACGACGACTCCTACTGGGAGTCGAAGACGTACGCGCCCTCGGCGTTCCTGCTGTATCTCGGCGTCGAGGGGTCGGTCGACGAGCTGGCCCACCACACCCTCGTCTTGCCGACCGACTGGGAGCCTCACTTCGAGACGATCTTCGAGGAGCCGGCCTGGCCCGACGATCCCGCCTACTACCTCTGTGTGCCCTCGAGGACCGACGACTCGGTCGCCCCCGAGGGCCACAGCAACCTCTTCGTGCTGGTTCCGATCGCGCCGAATCTCGAGGACGGCCCCGAGATCCGCGAGGCTTACCGCGACCGGATCCTCGCCGACGTCGCCGAGAACACCGGCGTCGACCTCCGCGAACGGATCGTCGTAGAGGAGTCGTTTTCGGTTTCGGAGTTCGCCGACCGGTACAACAGCTTCGCGGGAACGGCACTCGGGATGGCCCACACGCTCACACAGACGGGGCCGTTGCGTCCCTCCCACCGCTCGAAGGAGGTCGACGGGCTCTACTTCGTCGGCTCGTACACCACGCCCGGGATCGGCGTTCCGATGTGTCTGATAAGCGGCGAGCTGACGGCCCAGAAGGTCCTCGCCGATTTCGGCCGACCGGCCGGCTGGGACGGCCGGTAGGGGACGCGGTCGCCCGAGGAGGGTTCGGGCCGACCGCGGGAACGGAGCCATCACCCCGACTGCGGACAACCCCTCCACCCCGACGCGAGGACGAAAGCACTACCCCGACGCGAGGACGAAAGCACTACCCCGACGCGAGGACGAAAGCACTACCCGGAACTCACAGCGAATATCGACCGCGAGCGTGGGGTTGATAGCCACGGACCTCGAAAGGGGACCCGAAACGGACGCCGACACCGGCGACACGATGGCACGGAACTCGAATCCGGCACGATGACCGAGAACCCCCTGCGTCGATCGGACCGCACGACGACGGACCTGCTCGTCTACCTCCTCGTTCTCTCCCGGCCCCGCTTCTGGCTCTACCTCGCGGGACCGGTCGCCGTCGGCGTCGCCTACGGCGCCTCCTCGGTCGGGGAGCTTTTCACCCCGGTGACCGTCGGCCTCTTCGTCTACTTTCTGGTGCCGGCGAACGTCTTCCTCTACGGGATCAACGACATCTACGACCGGGAGATCGACCTCGAGAACCCGAAAAAGGAGGGCCGCGAGCGCCGGTATCGCGGGGAGCCGATCGTCCCGATACTCGTGACACTGACCGCGGCTGCCGGCGTCGCGAGTCTCGCCGTCCTCCCGACTGCGGCCTGGCCGTGGATGGTCGTCTTCCTGACACTCGGGGCGGCCTACAGCGCACCACCGGCGCGGCTGAAGACGACGCCGCTTCTCGACTCGCTCTCGAACGGGCTGTACGTCGCGCCGGGGGCGGCCGCCTACGCCGCAGTCGCCGGCGCTCAGCCCCCGGCGGCGGCGCTCGCCGGCGCCTGGCTGTGGGCGATGGGGATGCACACGTTCTCGGCGGTCCCGGACATCGAACCCGACAGGGCGGCGGGGATCCGGACGACGGCGACGGCCCTCGGCGAGGCACGGACCTACCTCTACTGTGGGCTGTGCTGGCTCGGTGCGGCCGTCGGCTTCGCCCTCGTCGATCCCCGACTCGGGACGATAATGCTCGTCTATCCGGCGCTGATCGCCGTCGTCGCCCTCACCTCCGTCGGCGTCTCCCGTGCGTACTGGTGGTTCCCCGCGATCAACACCGTCGTCGGCGCGCTGTTGACGATGGGCGCACTCCACCTCCTCGTTTACGGCTAGAAGGAGACGTCGGTTTCCATCCCCTCGGTTGCGTCCTCCAGCCCGTCCTCCCGGACGTCCGTCGCCATCCGCGTGGTCAGCGCGCTGTCCCCGAGGAGGTCGTCGAACTCCTCGCGGTAGCGGTCGTTGGCCGCCCGTGACCGCTCGCGGGCGGCGGCGATCCGGCGATACCGCCGGATCCGGTCGACGTCGACGCCGTGCTCCGCCGCGAGTCGTTCGTCGTCGCCCTCCCGGTCACGGAGTGCGGTGAGGTCGACACCGTCGGCGTCTTCCTCGCCCACGAGGTGCAAGGCGAGCCGGGCCTCGAAGACCTCCCTTGCGTCGACGTCGAGCGCGTCGGCGATCGCGTCGTCGTCCTCGTCGGCGTAGAACCGTTTCGCGACGGCCACCAGCTGCCCGGTCTCCAGTTCGACCTCGAAGCCGTACCGCTCGTGCATGCGCTCGATGAGGGCCTCGAGGCGCTCGTCGATACTCCGCTCGTCCCGTTCCAGGGATCCGCGCGTGTCCTCCTGGGACTCGGTCACCGACTCCTCGTCGGTGACGCTCGTGAAGATTTCCCGGAGCTGCTCGGTCTTCTCGTCCATGGGTCGACACTCCCGACGGACGTGGTAATAAGACTGTTGCTGACGGACGTGGCGTGTCCTCGACCGACGACCGACGCGGCGTAAACTCGAAACTGGGTTTCAATTCCCGGGAGACTGCACCGGGGCCGATTCGGCCCCGGGTAAGAGTTAAGTCACGGCTGGACCGCAGGTGACACATGATAGTCGCGCAGGCGGAGATCACGAGGGAGACGTACTGGGGGATAAGCAGCACCGGGAAGGCGCTGTTTTACTACCTCGCGGCCGTCGCCATCCTGATCTTTCTCTACGGCGTCTACCGGCGGTTCGCGCGGTACACGGAAGGCGACGAGGACCCGTTCGAGCGGCTGAGCGGGCTCCCCGGACGGATCTCCGCCGCCGCCAGGATCGTCTTCTCGAACGAAAAGCAGTTCGACCGGGACATCTACGGCGGCCTGATGCACGCGTTTATCCTCTGGGGCTTTCTGACGCTTCTCATCGCCACCACGATCCTCTTTTTCGACGAGTACGCCTACCGGATCCTCCTCGGGGACAGCTTCTGGGTGGGCGAGTTCTACCTCGCCTATCAGTTCATGGTCGACGCGATGGGGCTGTTGTTCGTCGTCGGGGTCGGGATGGCGATGTACCGACGCTACTGGGTCCGAAACGAACGGCTCTGGGGGAAACACACCTCCCTCGAGGACGACGTCTTCATCTGGACGCTGTTCTTGCTCGGCGTCGGTGGCTTCCTCCTCCAGGGGTTGCGGATCTACGGCACCGGCATGCCCGAGTTCGAGGTCGTCAGCTTCGTCGGCTACGGTCTCGGGATGGCCTTCGGCGCGATGGGAATGTCCGAATCCCTCGCCGCGTCGCTTCACTGGTGGGCGTGGTGGTCTCACTCCCTGCTCGCGTTCTTTTTCATCGCGTGGATCCCCTACGCCAAACCGTTTCACATGCTCTCCTCGTTCGCGAACGTCGTCACTCGCGATCCCGACGCCGGCAGACGGCTGCCGAACGTCCCCGCGGACCTCGACGCCACGAACGCCGAGTCCCTCGACGACTTCACCTGGCGCGAGCTACTCGACCAGGATGCCTGTACCAAGTGTGGCCGGTGTTCGTCGGTCTGTCCGGCGAAAGCCTCTGGCCGGCCGCTCGATCCCCGTGACGTGATCCTCGACCTGAAGGGATACCGGGAGGGTCTTGAGGACGGCACGGAGAAGCCGATCGTCGCCGACGGCGGCACCTCGGTGATCGACACGTCGACGATGGAGTCCTGTATGGCCTGTATGGCCTGTATGGACGCCTGCCCGGTCGAGATCGAACACCTCAAATCGTTCACACGGATGAACCGGCAGATGGTCGACCAGGGCGACGTCGACTCGAACGTCCAGGACGTGTTCGGCAACCTGATGCAACACGGCAACACGTTCGGCGACCCGCCGCGGGCCCGGGCCGACTGGGCCGACGAGCTCGAGTTCGAGCTGACCGACGCCCGCGAGGAGGACGTCGACTACCTCTGGTACGTCGGCGACTACCCGAGCTACGACGACCGCAACAAGAAGGTCGCCCGATCGCTGGCGAGGATCCTCGACGCCGCGGACGTCAGTTTCGGCATCCTCTTCGAGGACGAGAAGTACGACGGCAACGACATCCGCCGGATCGGCGAGGAGTTCCTCTATCTGGAGCTCGCTGGCCACCACGTCGAGTCCTTCGAGGGCTGTGAGTTCGAGAAGCTCATCTGTACCGACCCCCACTCGTACAACACGTTCAAAAACGAGTATCCGGAGGTCGAGTTCGCCGACTTCGCCGACGATCCGATGATGCCCTTCGAGTACGACGGCCACTGGAACGAGGACGGCGAGGTCGAGGTGCTCCACTGGAGCCAGGCCGTCGAGGAGATCGTCTCGAACGGCGGGCTCGACCTCTCGGGCGACGAGCTCGAGTACGTCGTCACCTACCACGATCCGTGTCACCTCGGCCGGTACAACGACGTCTACGAGGCCCCCCGCGAGCTGATCCGTGCGACCGGCTGTGAGCTCAACGAGATGCCACGCTCCCACGAGGACTCCTTTTGCTGTGGCGGGGGCGGTGGTGGCCTCTGGATGGACTTCGACGAGGAGCCCAAACCGAGCGAGGAGCGGCTCCGTGAGGCCCTAGAGGACACCGCGGCCGGCGCGGCGGTCGAGAAGTTCGTCGTCGCCTGCCCGATGTGTATGACGATGTACGAGGACGGCCGGAAGACCGGCGGCTTTGAAGAGGAGATCGAGATCGTCGACGTCGCCGAGTTGCTGGTCGAGGCGATCGAGGAGCAGGAGGCGACGGCCGATAAGTCACAGGAACCGAAGGCGGACTGATCAACCGCCACTGACCGGGGGGAACAAGGCGAGTTCGTCGTCCTCCTCGAGGACCGTCTCGAGACCCTGTTCCTGACTGGCGACGTCCTTCCCGTTTCGCAGGATGTTGATCTGGGACCTGAGCTCGCCGTCCTCGAGTACCCGTTCTTCGAGGGCCGGACGATCCGCGAGCAGTGCCTCGAACGCGTCGCCGACGGTCTCGCCTGGCTCGACGTCGACGGTCACGTGGCGGTCCCCGGCGTACTCGGCGAGGTCGGCGAACAGTTTCCACTCCATACCCGGACTCTACGTGGCCGATTCAATAAGCTGTCGCCCCGCGCTCAGCGCTACTCGACGACGAATACCGTCCCGCGGACCTCCTCGTCGCCGTCGCTCGCGCCCAGCTCGTATTTGCCCTCGAAGGGGAACTGCCAGACGTGCTCGTCGCCGGCACCTTTCGGTCCGGCGCCGTCCCACCCACACGGCTCCGGCGTCCAGATCGGATACAGCTCGTAGCCGTCGACCTCCCAGCGCCACCGTAAGTCGGCCGTGTCGTCGACCGCGACCGGATCGGGCTCGAAGCCCTCCGCGGTGATACGGATCTCGACTTCGCTCTCGCCGGTGTGATCGACCGGATCGTACTCCTCGAGCTCGCCGAGCCGGCTCTCCCAGGCCGTCCCCGCCTCCTCGTCGGAATCCGATTCGTCGTCCACGCCCGGCCCGTCCTCTGTGTCCGGCTCGTCGTCCGCGTGGGGTTCGTCGTCATCCCGTTCGCCGTCGTCGTCCGGCTCGTCCTCGCCGAGACAGCCGGTCAGCGTAGCCGCCGCGCCGACGACGAGCAGCGACCGTCGCGTCGTCCCCATAGGCGACTCTGGGCCGTCGAACCCTTTCAACGCTTCATTTTTTCGAGGCGCGAACCACTCGTGTGGTCCGTCGGAGCCGACTCGCGACGACCCGTTCAGAGGACGTGGACCTCGCCGTCGACGGCGAGGGGGTCGGCGAACGCCTCCTCGGGGGGGTAGTAGTGGGCGACGTGGACGAGCCGCGTGCGGTCCGCCCCGAGCTCCTCGGCGAGCGCGAGCGCGCCCTCGCGGGTCATGTGTTTGCTGCCGAACGTCCGCGGGACGCCCGCGTCGTCCTCGTGGCGGCCGCCGGCCGGGTGGTGGGCACAGAGGTGTGCCGGGACGATCGCGTCCGCGAGCAACAGGTCGGGGTCGGCGAGACGCTCGCGGGAGCGTTCGGGGACGGCGTAGCTCGTGTCGCCGGTGATCGACAGCTTCGCGCCCCCGCCGGGCTCCTCGACGACCAGGCCGTAACAGACCAGTGGCGGATGGTCGACCGGCACCAGAGTGAGATCGAACCCACAGATACGGACGGATTCGAACGGTGACGTCGGACGGACGGTCACCGCGTCGAGGTAGTGGTAGTCCGTGGCCACCGTCTCGGCGACGCTCGCGCCGGTCTCCGGATCCGGCTCGTCGGCGGCCAGCACGTCGAGGGCGTCGACGAGCCGGAAGACGTTCCCCAGGCCGTCGAGGTGATCGAAGTGGACGTGGGTGATCACCGCGGCGTCGGGGAGGGAGACCCCGTCCCGGAGAAACTGGTAGCGAAAGTCCGGGCTGGCGTCGACGAGCAGCGAGTCGCCGGTCCGTTCGTTCTCGACGTGGACCGAGAACCGCGTCCGCTCGACCCCACGCTCGCGGGCGGCGACGCAGGTCTCACAGTCACAGCCCACTGTCGGCGTCCCGGTCGTATCGCCCGTTCCGAGGAGGGTGACGCGCATGCTCACGGCGGGACGGGACGCCGCGGCAGTCGTCTCGAAACCGTTCGATCGCTCATCCCCGGGGAGTTGGGCCGCCGCCCACAAGGTGTTACCGAAATCGGAACCGCTGGACGGCGTCGAGGGCGACGACGGACGCCCAGTCTCGGTCGTCTCAGTCCCGGCCGTGTTCGTGCTCGCGCAGGAGGTCGGGGTCGACGTCCCGCAACACGGCCTCGTTGGTCGCCTCGAGCACCACCGGTGGGCCACAGCCGTCCTCGACAGCCTCGAGCCACCGGCCGAGGCAGAGACACCACCGGTCCCCCGGCTCGAGCCCCGGGAACCGAAGCTCCGGTCGCGGCGTGACCAGGTCGTTGCCCTGGGCCCGCGAGAACGAGAGAAACTCCTCGGTCATCACCGCACACACCTCGTGTCGGCCACGGTCGTCTTCCAGATGACGACAGCAGCCGTCCCGGAGATAGCCCGTCGTGGGGTCGGTGCTACAGGGCTCGAGCTCGGTTCCGTACACGTTCCGATCCTCGGGCATACCGTCGCGTGGGGCGGCGACGGCAAAAGCGTGACGCGCGTGACCCATCTGGGGTGAGACGACAGAAGCCAGACGCGCGTTGGCCCATCCCGCGGGACATCCGACCCACGATACGGCTCTCGCCGTCCCGTTTCGACGACGTGGTGGACGGGGCCGACCAGTTCACGATCCCCCACTGACGGCCGGCCGTCCGGAAAGGCTTTGCCCCGGCGGCGACCACCGCGAAGGGATGATGGCGACGACACACGGCTTCGCGGCCCTCGCGGCCGCCGCCGTCGTCGCCGCTCTCGTCCCCGAGTCCGTCCCGGTCCTCGCCGCCGATACGCTCGCCGTCTCCAGCGTTTCCGACCCCACCACTGCAGAGGGCGTCCCCGCTTCGGCACTCGTTCCCGCGATGGCGGCCGGCGCGCTGGTCGGCGGACTCGCCCCCGACCTCGACGTCTTCCTCGACCACCGCCGGAGCCTCCACTTTCCGGTCTACTACCCCCTCCTCTCCGTTCCCGCGATCGCCGTCGCCGTCCTGGTGCCGGCGCCCGCGACCGTCGGCCTCGCTGCCGTCCTCCTCGGCGCGACGCTCCACACGACGATGGACGTCGTCGGCGGCCCCCTCGCCGTCCGTCCCTGGGAGGGTGGTTCGCGGGCCGTCTACAGCCACTACCACGGCCGCTGGCTCGCTCCACGAAGGTGGATCGGCTACGACGGCGCGCCGGCGGATCTCGCGCTCTCGGCCGTACTCGCGGTGCCGGCACTGATCGTCTTCGGGGCCGCGATCGAGCCCGTCGTCGTCGCCATGCTGGCCGTCTCGGTCGGCTACGCGACCGGACGTGGACGGGTAGCTACGCTCCTCGAACGACTCGGGGTCGCGTTCGATCCCGGATCGGGACGTCGCTGAGCGGTACTTCGAGGGCCCCCTCGTTCCCGGGTTCGTTCGTGCGAATGGGCTACAGATCGCGGGTCGGTTCCTGAGAAGCGACCTCTCGATCGCAGGATTGCTGAGAAGTGCTCCGTCTGGGATTTGA
>Ga0207421_10005496_pt1 | contig 14169 bp, 13 predicted proteins | sample SodLakKL_010_SED_4_FD_187542 | JGI IMG/M metagenome (GOLD analysis project Ga0207421, IMG submission 187542) | Alkaline sediment microbial communities from Lake Tanatar, Kulunda Steppe, Russia - 8KL_010_SED (SPAdes) (version 2) | ecosystem: Environmental > Aquatic > Non-marine Saline and...
CCGCACCCGATAACGCCATTATGCAAAAAAAAAACGGGCATGCTATTTCGGTTCACAACGCTTTATACTCCTGCAGGCAGTAATGGATTGCACCGCCTGAATGCAGGCGACTCTGGTACAGCCGGAACCGGTCCACATGAAAGGTGGTATGATACCGGGACGACTCTCCGTTAAAAAACTGATCGAGGACCTGCTCCAGAGGCGGCGGTGGCGGACCGTCCTTTCCGGCCTTGTCGTTTTTCCGGATGCGGCCCAAAGTTACGTGAGGATGAAATGTGCGGTTTTCGTTTGGAACACCGGCCCGGTACAGTTCCTGCTGCATCGCATCATAGAGCTCATTCAAAATGGCATGGTACGGCACACCGGCCCAGAGTATCGACGGACTTCCCATACCGGGAAAGGATCCGGTTCCGCTTATCGTAATATCAAAGGGACTGAATGATACATGAGAGAGTGCCTGAATGACCCTTCGCGTTTTCGCTTTGTCTGTCTCGCCGATATACCGCATAGTCATATGCAGCTGGGACTCCGGTGTCAAACGGATATCCGGATGATGAGGCTGAATGGCGGCCAATTCACTCCGAACCTTGTCGGGCAGGGTGATGGCGGTAAACAATCGCATAACTTCCTTTCTGATTCAGTAGCGTACTTCAAAACGATCATAAATGGTATCGGGGTCAACCGGATACCGTTCCACACGATCCACATGTGCAAATGACGGGCCCGTTCGGCAGGCTGCTTCCACCGAGCCGACATCCGCCGGCTTGCCCTGAAGCATCACCTCCACGGAACCATCACTGCGATTCCGTATCCATCCGGTCACTGATCGTTGTTGGGCGTGGTTGTTTACAAAATTCCGAAACCCCACTCCCTGAACCCGGCCGTAAATATGGAGCAGGTGTGTTACTATGTGATTCATAATCTTAAAATATTGTACCTTTCACTGTTTTCCTAACAAAACCCTGACAACCTGAGTTCTGTTGCTCCCGAGAAAATCCATGTAATCCATGATCTACGAACTGCTTATAACGTTGGCCGGAGCAGTGCTTCTCTATGTCGGGGCAGAATCGCTGGTGCGCAGCAGTGTTTCACTCTCCAACCGGTTTCGTATCCCACCCATGCTTATCGGGTTGGTGATTATCGGTCTGGGAACCAGCAGCCCGGAACTGGTGGTGAGTATAGAAGCTACTCTGAAAGGAAGCGGGGAAATAGCGGTCGGAAATGTCGTCGGATCCAATATCAGCAACATTGCCCTGATCCTGGGAATCGCCGCTCTCATCTGGCCGGTCAGGGTGGCCAGAAACCTGATCTCCATTGAAGTACCCGTACTGATCGCTGCCTCCCTGCTCATGGCCATTCTGGTTTATAATGGATGGGTCACCCGCATCAACGGGCTGTTGATGCTGGCGGGTCTTGGCGCTTATATCATCTTCAAAATTCGATCCCACTCGGCCCGGACTTATCCTGAAACAGAAGAGTGGAAAGGGGCAAAACGTGGAATCCGGTCATTCTGGCTGGTTCTCGGCACCCTGGCCGGGCTTATTTTGTTGATTTTCGGCGCGGAGCTGATGATCACCGGTGCTATCGGCCTGGCCGAAACGTATCAACTCAGTGAAGCGGTTATCGGCCTGACCATTGTCGCTGTTGGTACCAGCCTGCCCGAATTGGCCACAGCTATCTCGGCGGCACTTCGCAAACAGGGAGACCTTATCCTCGGCGGATTGATCGGGTCCAACATCCTCAACATCCTGTTTGTGCTCGGTATCACGGCTGTCGTCCGGCCCATCGAACTGACCGATATCACCAGCATTGACTTGTTGCTGATGACCCTGCTCGCTGTCATTATCTGGCCGATTTTTCGCAGTGACTATCTGGTGAGCCGGTTCGAAGGTGTTGTTCTGCTGTTGATTTACACAGGGTATATCGCCTGGTTGTTTATCCGATAATCATTCCGCAAAATGGGCCGAGTTGAATCTTGCATTGGCCGCCGGTTGTGTGTGCGGCTGCTGTCGGGTTGCCCACTGCCCCGCTATCACTCGCTGCTCTGGTATCACCCGCTTTACCGGTGTCATCTGCTTTCCCGTCATCCAGCAGATTCCGGAATTTCCGGCCGGATGAAACCGGAACAGAGACCTCCACCACCCCGTCACCGTTATGCACGGCAACCAGCACCTCCCGATCATCATGATGCCGGCGATAGACGATCACATTCTGTCCGTCATCGATCCGTACCGTCTCATAATCACCGTAACGAAGCGCCGGATTTTCGTTGCGCAGCCGGGCTAGCTTCCGGTACCAGGCATGCAGCGTTTCATCAAACGCCACCGTATCCGCCTTGCCGCGCGGGGATCCGTCTGGCAGTATCGACTCCGGCTCATACTCGTAGTCGGGCCATACCATCGGTTTGCGGCAACAGGGATCATTGGCGCCCCACATGCCCGACTCGTCACCGTAATAGATCATCGGTGCTCCCGGGAAGGTGAACTGGACCAGAACCATCAGACGTTTAATCCGTATTTCATCGGATGTCGGCTTGCGGGTATCGTAATCCTCATTGCCGGCTCGTTTTGACCAGTTAAAAAAGTCCGCCCATCCGCGTCCGCCGCCCGGCTCACGATTCACAATACGCGATCCGACCCGGTCGGTATCGTGCGACCCGAGCAGATTCTGCATAACATGGGGTACCGGCGCGGGGAATGCCGTCATCAGTTCTTCCAGCCGACCGGCAAACTGCGTTGCGGTTGACCGATGCTCGCCGGTCCAGATGAAATAGTCGTTACAAGTAAACTGAAAGTTGTAATTCATGACCGCATCAAACTCATCTCCCTTCACATACGGGTATGTTTTTTCGATTGTGTCGATCACTTCGCCGGTCAGATACGCATCCGGATTGATCGACCGGACGTGTTTCCGCCACGCCTTCCAGAACGGATGTTTCACACAAAATGCCACATCAAGCCGCCATCCATCCACCCCGCTGAACAGATCGCCGTTGCCGAACGGATCCATCCAGCGCCGGGTGATTTCAAAAATGTACTCGCGCGGCCCCTCAACAATTCCGCGCCGATCCTCACGCAGCTCCGGTAACTCGTTGAATCCCTCCCAGGTGCGCACCTCAAATCCGGGCCGGAACGGCGAAGCCGGATCATAGCTGTGCGGATCATCCGCCCAGGAGGCCACATCCATCCAGTCGCGGTAGTCCGAATTCTGCTGCCGCTTGAGTATATCCTGATAAATCCAGCTGGTCAGCCCCATGTGGTTGAAAACCCCGTCAAGAATGATGTACATGCTCCGCTGGTGGACTTCTTCGTTGAGTTGCAGGAGCAGTTCATCGGCCGATGTCCATTCCCAGGTGGAGGGGTCGCCCGGTGTTTCCCGGTTGATGATTTTGCGGTCGCCTTCCGGATCGGGCCCGAAGCCGGGATCAACATGGTGGTAGGTGGCCGCGTCATATTTATGGGCTGATGGCGCCTGAAACACCGGATTCAGGTAGATGCCACCGACCCCGAGATCTTCCAGGTAATCGAGTTTGTCAATAACTCCCTGCAGGTCTCCGCCATAGCGCCGCCGCTGAATATTAAACCAGATATCCTTGCCGTTTTCCCGCTCCCAAGGTTGCAGTTTGTACCAGTCCGCCCCCCATGGATGACGCTCCAGCGGTGAGGTATGATCGTGCGGCCAGGCATGTTTCTGGTCGATGGCCCGTGGCGTGTTGTTCGGATCGCCGTTGCGGAACCGTTCCGGCATGATTTGATACCAGACAATACCCCGGGACCAGGCGGGAACATCGGGACGGATGGTGCTTTTCGTCATATTAGATTGATACGGTTTACGGAACAGGAACCGACTCAAGCTACAGGATAATAATTACTTAATGATAAACTTAAACTGTCGATAACAGGCAAGTATCTCATGCAGATAAACTGTAACGGAACGCTCCCGTATTGAATTCGCAAAAGAATACAAATTAACGGTAACAGAAATCAAATACTGAAAATAAAAACAGTACTGATCCGCAGGTATGTATACCCTCAATATTTGCACGATCTTTATTTGGCCCTATTCACCCATCATAAAAACAGATCCTGTGAAACAAAAATGAGTGGGATCAATCTCTGGCACACACGCGAATAATAATAAAAATTTCATGGCATACTTTGTGACCTTAGAACCGAAGATCACGACGTGAAATCGAAACATGTAAACAGATGAAAAAAAAATCTACGACCATTCCAACCGTACTGATTCTCATGCTCCTCTTCGCCCCGGGGGCCTTGGCACAACATGTCATTGGATTTTCCGGAGGTTCTTTCGAAGGGGTCAATGCAAGTCTTACTTTTTCGGCCGGAGAGGCGGTATCAGGCTCGTTTCAAAATGCATCCATACAGATTAGCAACAGCACACTCGGTGGCGGATCCCTGCAGCCAACCTCCGTCGCGGAGCCGGACAGCGAGTTGCCTGTGGTATACCGGCTCCGTCAAAATTATCCCAATCCGTTCAACCCGTCGACCACCATTTCCTACGACCTGCCGAAACAGGCATCGGTCCGGCTGGAGGTCTACAATACCATCGGCAGCCGGATTGCCGTGCTGGAGAATGCCACACTGGAAGCCGGAACACACAACATCACATTCGATGCCTCCCGCTTTTCCAGTGGTGTCTATCTCTATCGGCTGACCGCGAACGGCACCACCATCGATACACGCACAATGACACTTCTCAAATAACCCGGTGATTCCGCTGCATCGACATCACCCCTCAGAAGTTATCCAGTAGCCAAATCGGATATAATTAACATGATATGCTCATAATGGGCACATGCTCTGACACACATGCGAATGATTAAAAACTGTCATCACATTATATCTGACCTTGGAACCGAAGATCACAAAGTGAAATCCAAAAAAATAAAACAGATGAAAACTCCTGCTACACTCTCAATTCTGGCCCTGTTAAGCATTTTCATTATCAGCGATGCCGCCGCACAAGTACCCTCCGGATTCAATTTTCAGGCGGTCGCCCGCGACGGCAGCGGCAACCTTCTGACCAATCAGGATATCGGTGTGCGCATTGAAATTCTGGAAGTTTCCGATGACGGATCAGCCGTTTATTCCGAAACGCACCTGGTCAACTCGGGAAATGACGGATTACTGCATCTGGTCATCGGTCAGGGTGATTCCCAGGATGATTTTTCCGCGGTCAACTGGGCCGGTGAGTCTCATTTTGTGCGGCTGGCGATAGATCCATCCGGCGGGTCCAACTACGAAGAACTCGGTGTCACCCAGCTTTTCTCGGTGCCGTATGCCATGGTAGCCCACAATGTGATCGAAGGTATTTCGGTCGGGGAAGAGGCGATCACCGAATACCATCTCAATACTTCCGATGGGGACACCTCATTCACCATCCATGCATCCGGAAGCGAAAGCCTCTCCACCCTCAGGGTAAATGCCAATACCGATGACCAGAATGTCGGTATCCGCAGCAACGCCCAGTCGGAGAGCAGTTCATCCCAGATTCAGGTCGGGGTCTGGGGGACAGCCATGGGTGATGCCACCGGGTCCCATTATGCACTACTCGGACAGAGCAGCAGCCAGGGCCGGTACAATTACGGCGCATATGGCAGTGCCTCCGGCGAAGGCTCCGGCGAGATTGTCTATATCGGTGATGAGGATGAATTTGCAGGATCCTTCAATATTGGTGGCGGGTTCTACTCCTCCGGCAACATTAACGGGAACCTGGGTGTCGAAGGTGTAGCCAGTGGCTCGGCAGGTGAACGGGTCAATATCGGTGTGGAAGGCCGGGCCATTGCCACTTCCGGCGCCGAAAACATTGGGGTCAATGGCTTCGCCGAAGGGTCAACCCATGTCAATTTTGCCACTTCCGGAATAGCGGAAGGCGAACATGGTCGTAATGTCGCAATCCGCGGATTGGCATTTAACGGTGACGCGAATATCGGAGGTTATTTCCGTGCCGCAGATACCGCGGCGGTATTTCACGGTCCGGTCACGGTCGTCAACAGTGAACTGATCGTTAACGGAAACATCACACATACCGGTGATATCAATCAAACCTCAGACCGTAACCTGAAAGCAGAAATCGAACCGCTCCGTGTCGGATTGGCTGCTATTATGCAGCTGCGTCCCAAAACGTACCGGTTTCGCGGCGACGGCTCCTATAAGGGAATGACACTGGCTCCCGGCAAGCGGATGGGACTCATTGCCCAGGATGTTGCACACGTGCTGCCTGCGCTGGTCACAACAAAAACCCATCAGTACACCGAAGAAGTTTGGGTGGATGCCGATGCCGCCGGCCCTGACAGCCACACAGGATCCGGCAGTGCTGAAACGGTGCAAAAGACCATGGAATACCAGTCGATGAACTACACCGAACTGATTCCCGTACTGATCAAGGCTGTTCAGGAACAACAGGAAGAAATCGAACTGCTGCGCGAAGAGCTTGCCCGGATGCGGGAGTAAAACCGGGTTCGTGTTTCTTTGCGGATATTGATTTCGAATACGCTCCGTCCGAGAGTCGGGTATGACCGGCTACGGCCGGCTCTCTGACGGGATGCGTTTGGCTCTCCCGTGTCATGGATGTGACGCCCCGTCCTGTCCAACCGGGGACTCTGCCGGAATACGCAGCAGGCCCCGGAATCATAACACAGATGTCCCGTTCAACACAGATGTCCCGTTCAACGTGCGCTCCAGAGTCAGACACATGGAATTACCTGTACAAAACGATATATTGGGAAAATAAAAAATCACCCGTAACATCATCCCGCAAACGGAGGAAAGGACGCATCAGTGCTACAACATCTGGCTTATAACTGGTTTCTTGTTTTCTACAGCGTACTGGCCCTGTTGCTGATCATCCAGGGCCTCATCTGGCTGATTCGCCCGGCTCCTTTTTACTACTCACTGCGGGATGCCGCCGGTTATGAACGCCGTCCGGCGGCCTTGCTCAAATCGGCCCGCTATCTCTTCCTTTTTTCCACAGTATCGCTCATTTTTGCTTTTATCATGCGATCTGTCATTGATATTGTCTTTACGCTCGGGTTGGTCAGCCTCTCGTTTACGTTCCTGACCCTGCTGGGCCGATGGCCTCACATCCGCGTACTGATACCGGAACACCCCGCTTCCATGATGCGCTTTTTGCGTTATCTCGGGCTTTTCGGATTATCAACTGCGCTGGTACTTTCCCTGCTTGTCTACCGGATTGTCGTCTTCGCCTGACCGGCTGCACCCTGAACCCACCTCACACATGGCGTTTATCAAATCGGGACATCACGGATTATTTCTGCCGGATGCGGGAGTTGCCTTCGACGGGCCCGTTCCCCGGGAGCACGAGGGCTCGGTGTTTATCTCTCATGCCCATGCCGATCATACTCCGCAAAGCCGCAAGCTGACCGTTTTTGCCTCTCCCGCGACAGCGGATCTGATGCGTGCCCGGGGTCATACCGGAACCATCCATCCGGTCCCGTTTGGCGAAACGGTTCGTCTCCCGAATGCTGAGGTCACCCTCTACCCTGCCGGACACATCCTCGGATCTGCCATGATTTTTGTGGAATCCGGCAACGGCTCTCTGCTCTATACCGGCGATTGCCGCACTCCGCCATCACCCGTCACCGAAGGGTTCAGCCTGCCCGACCGGCCGGTTGATGAATTGATCATCGAGGCGACGTTTGCCCTGCCGCTTTATAAGTGGGAAGAGCACCACATTCTGGCCGGACAGATTCGGCGATTTGCGCAGGAAACGCTTGAGGATGGGGCAACACCGGTGATGTTCTGTTATAACCTGGGCAAAGCGCAGGAGGTCATGCATATTCTGGCCGGGGGCGGATCGGCGGACCGGAATGTGAGGCCGTTCGGGGTGCAGATCCACGAAGCGGGAGCCGCATTGTGCCGTGTCTATGAAAAATACGGAGTGGACCTCGGCAACTGGGAGCCATTCAATCCGGAGACCCTGGCCGGAAAGGTGCTGATCACCCCGGCAACACCTCCGGACTCGCCGATTCTGGGCCGGGTCCAAAATCCGCGCATCGCTTATATCTCCGGTTGGGCGGCACTGGAATCCCGTGCGCAGCAGATGAACGCCGACACGCATATCCCGCTCTCCGACCACCTCGATTTTTTCGAATTGCTCTCGGTTTGCCGTAATCTGGCACCGAAGCATGTCTGGCTGACCCACAGCCCGAATCCCGATGTCGCCCTGCACTTTCTGGAACTGGAGGGGATTTCCGCCGGCACGCTGGTCACCTTCCGCTAACCGGCGTATCTTGTCACCATGCCGACACACAAATCCGATACATTCCTGCAATTGTGCGATACCCTGACCGCCATCCGCCATGCCCAAAGCGCGTCACAAAAAATTGAGCGATTTGCCACGTATCTTCGTTTGTTGAAGAGTGATGCCGATATTGAAAGAGCGGTGCGTTTCACCGGAGAGGGTGCATTTTCAGCCGTATCCGGCCGGCGAGTAGCCGCAGGGCCCCGAACGATCACCCTTGCCGCCGTATCCTTCTGCCGGATCGATTACGAGAAGGTCTTTCGCCCCTGTCGTGAGGCTGCCGGCAACACTCCGGAAACCATAGCGAAGCTGATGGCCAACCTGCCGGCGGCCATCCAGCGGCGTAAACCGGACGGGCTTACACTTGAACGGATCGACCGGGGTTTCCAGGCCATCGCTTCGGCACCAAACGGTCGGGAAAAGCAGCACGAATTGACCTCTTTGTGGGAGCAGATGACACCGTCGGAGATCCGGTTCATGATTGAAATCATCGACCGGAACCCTCTGAGGATCGGTTTTCCGCTGCCGGATTTAGAGCAGGCCATTGCGCTGGCCAATGATGCCGACCCGGAGCGGGTCCGCCGGTTGCATATGCTCACCGGAAGTATTGGAGAGACCGCTGTAATTATACGTAAAAAAGATCCCGGAAACGTCACATTCCGGATGTTTCATCCGGTGCCCTTGATGCTTGCTGTCAGTGCGGAAGATGCCGAGTGGATGAGTGGCGGAAGCATACATCACTATGTCGCCGAAGAGCATCTCACCGGAATACGGGCACAGACCCACATCACCCCGGAAAAGATCGTACTTTATGCGCGGGACGGAACCGATATCACCCCACGGTTTCCCGATATCACCAATTCGTTGCAGAAATATTCAAACCTGATGTGGGATGAGCAATCAGATCCGGCAGACCGGACCGAAACACCGCACAACCTGGTGCTGGACGGCATGATCTGTCTTACCGATGGCCGGCCTGATCCGCCACACCGGCGTCATGAGGGACGGATCGGAAAAAATCATCCACAGCAACGCTTGATGGAGCGGATGAATGCTAAAAACCCGGAGAATGGTCTGATTGCGGATAACCCGGTGCAATTCATTGCCCACGATTTACTTATATGGGATGGGGTTCCGGTGCTGGAGGAACCCCTGGAGCGGCGGCGGCATCGGCTGGAGAAACTCGGCCGGAAACCTGGGCTCCCCATTTCGAGGCAGACTCCGCTCACATCCCATGAACAAATTCCGATCCTTCTGGATCGGGCCCGGAAAAACGGAAATGAGGGGCTGATCGTCAAAAAACGTCAGTGTAATTATGATTACGGACGCCGATCCGATGCGTGGATGAAAATCAGAGAATCCGGCGGCACGCTCATCGCTATAGTCATGTATGCGCATCGGCAAAGCGGCATGGGCGGCGGGACATTTTCGGAGTTCACGCTCGGTATCCGCGTGGATGGTGATGATCGTTTTGAGGAGATGTTCGTCCCGATCGGAAGATCAGCCGCTGATATTGCCGAACATGAGCAGGCGTATGTTGCCGGGCAGATCAAAGAGCTCACGGTTGAACGGTTCGGGTCGACGCTTTCGCTCAAACCCGGGATCGTTGTGGAAGTTTCGTTTGACACGGTCAAGGTAAACCGCCGTACCAAAGCCGGCTGTGTGTTGCATCAGCCGGTGATGGTCGCCATACGGGGGGATTTGTCGCCGTCGGATACCCACACCCTGGAGGATGTGGAATCCCGCTTGTGACATGTGACCGGCATCCCCAACCACGTTTTGCATGGTTTATGCATCCGGTGACGCTGCACCCCGGCGCAGACTGTTTTATTCGATCTGCTCTGTTACGATACTTCAAAATGGGGATGAAATCTTACCACCTCACCAATGACCACCAGCGCCGGCGGCTGTAACGCTTCTTCTATCGTTTTTTGAGCGATATCAGTGAGTGTTCCCAGGACAACACGCTCATCGGGAAGTGAACCGTTCTCAATGACAGCCACCGGGGTTTCGGGACTCCGGTATTCACTGACAATTTTGGTGATTTCGTCAAGCCGCCGAAGACCCATTAATACGACCATGGTGGCGGTGGATTGCGCGGCAAACCGTAGGTCGCCCGACAGCGTACCATCCCTGGTGATAGCGGTAACTACCCAGAAACTTTCGTTGAGGTCCCTCAGGGTGAGCGGGATCTGCTGAAGCGCGGTCAGGGAGGTGCTGCTGGAGAGGCCCGGCACGACTTCAATTTCGGTACCGGAATCCCTGACCAGGGCGATCTCTTCGTGTCCGCGTCCGAATATGAACGGATCACCGCCTTTGAGGCGGACCACACACTGCCCCTCTCCGATCCGGTCCACAATCAACCGGTTGATCATCTCCTGACGGGTCAGATGCTGCCCGGCACGTTTGCCGACAAAAATTTTCTCGACATCTTCTCCGGCATGATTCAGCAAATCCGGATGAACCAGGGCATCGTAAAGGATGACATCGGCTTCCGCCAATTTGCGTACCGCTTTGTATGTCACCAGTTCGGGATCGCCCGGCCCCGCGCCAATCAATATCAGTTTTCCATTCTTTTGCATATCGCTACAATCCCAAAATTGCCTCCTGCGTCCCCGGCCATTCACCGGACAAACAATCAGCCACATAAATCAGATATCATTCCGGCGTTTGCAGCGCCTTCTCTACCAACCTCTTCGCCGATTCCGGCATCTCCAGCTTCAACGCCGCCTCCTGCCCGCGGGGTGACATCTTCCGCCAGGTTTTCTGAAGGATGCTGATGATCTTCTCTTCTTCATGTTTCCCGGCAAAGTCATCAAAATAGTACTTAAGAAACACCAGGCAGATGACATCCTCCAGGGTTTGTGCTTCCGGATCGGTTTTCAGTCCCTTTTTCATCACCAGGTCCTCTACCCGTCCGATGGTCTCCTCATCATATCCGACATCGTTCAGGATCTCCCTTGCCCGCCCGGCATGATATTTTTTCAACGCGTTGCGCCATTTCAAATAACCGGGCCTGTCCATCGGATACTCATCCCGCGGGATCACCCACCGTTCCAGATGCTGACACCGGGCAGCCAGCCGCAGCGCTTCCGATGCATCCGGTTCCAGCTTATCCAGCCACTCACTCATTCGTTCGGCATAGAGCAGCTCTTTTGGTCGTCCTGCACCGCTGGAAACCTCTTTTTCGGGATCCCGGGCATTTGCTTTATCGAATGCTTCTATGGCTTTTTGAAAACGATCGATTGCTGTCATAGATCCGGGTGTGTTAATGGGTGTTTGCCTCTTGCGTTCAAGTCTGACATCGTTTCGTGTTATCCGTATAAGATATACATAATGCGTATCGTATGAAAAACTGTAACATTACCCTCCAGTGATCGCAGCGTTATTCTGCACGGAATCCCTGCCGATGCAAAACCAGATCTGACATCCTGACTACTCACTGGTAATCCTGTGTGACATGAGCTGCTATGTTATCGCCCAAATCCGGATCCCTGACGATCAGGAGCATCAGAAGTACATTAATAAAGCCGGTACGATCTTTCGTAAATACCGGGAAGGATATTCCTCAGTGGACAACGCTCCACTCCGGCTGGAGGGTGACGGAGAAGATGGGCGGATGGTGCTGATCCGGTTTGAAACAAAAAAGCATTCGAAAAATTGTATAATTCAATAGATTATCAGAATATATTGCAACTCCGGCTTAGCGCTGCCAAATGTGATACCGTCTAATCACGGGAAACCCATAAACAGATAAAAAATGCATTATTCAGTAACGACCCGCTCTTTCTTTGCCATACTGGCCATGGCTCTGGTGATATCATCATGCGGCAGATCCGACGCCGATCAGGACACCGTGGTCACAAACCCGGAAGCCGCCCAAGTCATCGACAACAAGGCAATAGCACGTATCGACTCCACTCTGCAACAATATGTAGATGCCGGCGATATTGCGGGTATCTCGGCCCTGATTTATGAAGATGGCGATGAAGCCTATTTCGGCGCCTTCGGCATGGCGGATCGTCGCCGTGATATGCCGATGAACCGTAAAACGATCGTACAAATCTACTCCATGACCAAACCGGTGACCGGCACCGCATTGATGCAACTCTACGAAAAAGGCACATTCGATCTCGATGATCCGGTTTCGAAACACCTGCCCGAATTTTCCGGGATTTCCGTATATGCCGGTGAAGATGCATCCGGGGAACCGTTACTCGAAGAGCCACGACGCGAAATGACCATTCGTGACCTCACTCGTCACACCGCCGGATTCGCCCCGAACTCACCCGAAACCGAAGCAGGCCGTATGTTTATGGATGCCGAACCCATGAATATGGAGAATACACTGACCGATATGGCTGAACAACTGGCTTCAGTTCCCCTCGAATACCATCCCGATGAACGATGGGTATACGGTATCTCCGTGGATGTGCAGGCACTGCTCGTAGAACGTTTGTCGGGAAAACCGTTCGCGGATTATCTGGATGAGCACATTTTGGCACCTTTGGGTATGCATGAGACCTCATATTACCTGCCGGAGGATGATCGCATACGTTTTTCAGGCATGTATATTCGTGACAGTAACGACGGAACGCTTACACAACAACCCGACGAAGATGCGCTCTATCTGAACGGTCACAGATGGCCGCTCAAACCCGGCGGGTACGGACTGGTATCAACGCTGGATGATTACAGCCGTTTTGCACAGATGCTGGTTAACGAAGGGAAACTGGGCGAGACGCGGATTCTGGAGCCGGAAACAGTCCGGCTGATGGCAACGAACCAGCTCTCCGATTCGGTCACCGACCGTTCCTGGTTGCCCACAAAAGGAAATGTCGGTTTCGGCATCAATTTCGCGGTACGTGTCGGACCGCAGGAATCACCGGATGATAATTATGGGGAGGTCGGGGAGTTTTTCTGGGACGGCGCCGCAAGTACGCTGTTTTGGGTGGACCCAAAGAACAAGCTTACGGCCGTACTGTTTGTCCAATTGATGCCTTATGACGAGATCGGTTTGCACAAATCGTTTCGCGATGCGGTTTACGGAAGGTAAGCGCCTGATACAGCCGGACCGTAGTTATTTGTTCATCTGGTTATTCCTTCTAAGTTTTAGCGTTAGAAACCAAATAACCCGGGAAGGAACAGGCTCAGCTCTTCAAACCAGGTCACCACAATTAAAGAAAACACCATAGCTGCAAAAAAGGGCAGCAAAGGCTTAACTATTTGTGATATTGATATATTTGCCACACCGCAACCTACAAACAGCACGGTTCCAACCGGTGGGGTGCAAAGGCCAACACTCAAGTTTAAAATCATCATTATACCAAAATGGACCGGGTCCATACCAAGTTCGACTGCAACCGGCAGAAAAATTGGTGTAAAAATCAGGACGGCCGGTGTCATATCCATAAACACTCCGACCCCCAGTAATGTCATATTGATGATGACAAGGATGAGAAAGGGATTATCACTGAGCGTGAGCAACCCGGAGGTCACAATTTGCGGAATATTTTCATATGACATGACCCATGACATTCCAAGGGACGTGCCGATCAACAAGGCCACAATTGCGGTCGTGTTACAGCTTGCAAGAATGGTTTTAGGCAAATCTGCCAGTTTAAGCTCCCGGTTGATTACACAGGCCAGAATGAATGCATATAACACCGCTATTGCCGATGCTTCTGTAGCTGTGAATATACCGGCAATAATACCCCCAATCACAATGACGATCATCAACAAGCTCGGGATGGCCCGGGCGAATTTTTGGATGACCATTTTAAGCGGTAATCGATCTGAAACAGGATATTTCCTCCGAAATGCATAGTATCCGGCTACAAACATGATCATCAACCCGGTAAAAGCACCCGGTAAATAACCGGC
>Ga0207421_10005497_pt1 | contig 14169 bp, 8 predicted proteins | sample SodLakKL_010_SED_4_FD_187542 | JGI IMG/M metagenome (GOLD analysis project Ga0207421, IMG submission 187542) | Alkaline sediment microbial communities from Lake Tanatar, Kulunda Steppe, Russia - 8KL_010_SED (SPAdes) (version 2) | ecosystem: Environmental > Aquatic > Non-marine Saline and...
GCCATCTTCTATGTGAACATGGTTTACCTTTATCAACTTTCTGAATGAACCATCCAAAAAGTCTAAAAAGGAAATACCCCTATCCACGATTCCCATAGGGGGTATAGGGTAACACGGCATCCTCATGGGCTCCAGTTACGTGGAATGATCGCCAACTGGGTTTGCTGACCGGTTTTCATCGGTGTGATGAATAACTGGAGCGGTGACCCGTAACGGACACGGTGGGTAGCTCCCTCCGTGGAAGAAACCCGTTGATCGGGGTTCAAATCCCCGTGCCCCCACTTCTCAAATTTCAATTTTGAGGAAGTTGGAACTTTGTTCCGACACTTTTTTTCGAAGAAAAAAGTTTGGAAGCGGAGCGATACGGAAGTGAGGTCCAGCGTCCCATCCACTTCGTGTATGTGGCCACTACACAGAACCAGCTTTCTTCTTAATCTGGTCAATAGTTATCATCAAATATCCTCCAGCTCTCTATCGCTTAGATTTACTACCAACTTCCACTTGCCGTTCTTTTTAACTATGTAAGGCATGACTGGGTCGAGAAGAAGGAAGTTCCGTATGGATCCATCTAGTATCGGTACGTCGATGTCTAGATCGTAATGATCATCGATGAAACCCAACCGTCTTATTACACCTGTGTTGCCTATCTTTTCAGCGTAATCCACTAGCCTTGTAGAGTCGTAATCTCCATAGTCCAGGCAGTCGATCATCATTTTCTCTTTGTTCGTGATGTTAACAACTTCTCCATCTAATCTCTCTTTTTTATGTTCAAAATATTTTTATTTATCAATCGTATGATACGATAGTTGATGCCAAAAATCTCCGGCCTACGATTCTTCTTCCTCGAAGTTGACTGTAAAAAAACTGTTCACGATATCTGCTCTGTGAAACCATTATGGTGCAGTACACTCTAGTACCCGATACAGTGGGGTTGCACAAGCATGGAACCGACACAAATTCTTTGATGGTGTATTCACCCTTGGAAGCCCCTACAGGTAGTACCATGTACTTTCCTCTCTCTATACGTTCCATCTAGCCTTGTTTTTCCAGCCGATAAAGGAATTTTCTAAGGGCGGTATCGCTCATGGATGATTCAGCCCGAATATCTTCTATCGTAAAGGTCTCTCCCAGGTCAGCCAATCTCTCCGAAAGCGTATTTTTTCTCATATACATACACTATAATACCAATATCTGTCCAATTAAGTGTATCTCGTTAAGATGTATATAGTTTGGTGCAGGGGGGAGAAGATGAAGCGATATTAACCGGAATTTTACAGATCCGATGGTTTCAAGTTAACCATGTGGTATCAGTTAAAGAGCCGGTCGTCCCCTGGAGCGGTCTTTTCTTCCATGGACTCTTTGTCATTCTTGATTTTCTTTATGTAAAAAGCAAGTGCCAATATCATGGAGACCACGAGTATCAGAAGGCCCGGGGCGGGAGAATCGTCATCTCCGTTATCGTCAGCATCGTCTGGAGGTACATCGTCCGGTGATATACTGCTCAGGAAGGGATACGTATCCCCATCGACTATATTCCAGATGTAGTCTGTATCCCGGTAGTCGGGGTTTGCGACGGTAACGATGTCCCAACCAACATCGGAGAACGTTGTGATGTCTATCATTTCGGCGGTAGTTCGACCTATACCTCCATCACTTTCAGTTATACCGGAGGTTTCGATATCCCAAAAGGAGTTCGACACCGGGCCTCTGTTCTCTCCAAAAAGCCCGCCTACAAGATTATTACCGCTCACGTTACCAGTTGCATACGAGTTCGACACCGGACCTCCTCTGTTCCATCCCACGAGCCCACCTGCCCTGTCACCGCCGCTCACGTCACCAGTTGCATACGAGTTCGACACAACCGTGTCTTCCATGTTCGATCCCACGAGCCCGCCTACATACCATTGGGTTCCGCTGACGTCTCCAGTAGCATAAGAGTTCGACACCGTGCCCCTGTTCCATCCCACGAGCCCGCCTACACCACTAACACCGGTCAGGGTGCCAGTAGCATACGAGTTCTCCACCGTGCCGCCCCAATCGTTACTTCCCACGAGCCCGCCAGCATTAAAGCCGGTTCCGCTCACGTCTCCCGTTGCATACGAGTCAGATACCATGCCGCCCCAAGTGTTCCTTCCCACGAGCCCGCCTACAAGACTATTACCGCTCACGGTGCCAGTAGCATACGATTTGTACACCGTGCCTTCATTCCTTCCCACGAGCACACCTACATAATTGTAACCGCTCACATCTGCATGAACCACACCTACATTGCGGACTTCGCCACCCTCACCTACTAATCCAAACAGACCCACATATTCCGTGCCGTCCCGGTCGATGTACAATCCGGTTATGGTGTAGTTCTGCCCATCAAACGATCCGGTAAAATGATTCTCCGACTCACCTACTGGACCTGTACCAACGGGCTCCCAACCATCACCATCGTTCCAATCGCTCGTTTCGGAAGCATCTATATCGTTCGCCAGAGCGTAGTGTGCACTCAGACCGTTATTCATGTTCTGCAAATCGTCCACATCGTAGATCATGTACGGATCATCAGGTGTCCCACTGCCGCTAGTGAAGTTATGTAATTCAGTAGTTGTGAATTCATCAACGAAGACGCCAACACAGGTTATGCCTACAGACACACCGAGTACACTCACTAATAGTAACATAACGATACACATAACTCTCGTTTTTTTCACTATCATCTTTTTAACTCCTTCTTATCCGCCCTTTTTCACCTAAGAGCCTAGTATGTTATTGAGGCTCATAAACGACGTTTATAAAAATATTTCCGATGTGTACTCGGAAGCGTTCATGGGTGTTGGTCAGGGTGGTTGCTGTACTCTCAACGATACTCTTAATCTACAAGATACGGCGACTTCTTTAACTTTCACTTAGATCGATAAAGGGAAGCGGGATTATCCGGAGGCGTATCTATCCGATGGTTTAAGATGATAGTAGGATATCAGAGAAAGATATCATCATCTTCTTCCTCCAGATCATCTTCTGCACCTATAGGGTCAGTGTCCGCACCATCTTTCTTTTTCATCATGAACACTGCCAACACTATAACCACTATTGCCACCAAGGGTAGTGCACACAACAACATACCCAATCCTGTGGACTTTTCGTCTCCGTTATCATCATCCGGTGGTAAATCACCGTTTGAATCCTGAATTTGTTCGAGAGTTTCCAGAACTATATGCCAGTGGTCTGAATTTGCCTCAGCGTATCCCTCTGGGGTTCCTCCCCCTCCGAACCTATGGATGTTAGCTGTTGGTAAATAAGGAAAGCTGATAAAATGGCCTGCATCCTCATAGATCAAATGTTCGTACTCATGTTCAAAACCTTTCTCTCCTAGGCGGTCTAAAGCTCGACCGATAGTTTCTACTGAATTCCAGTTATAAAACTGATCATCTTCTCCACAGACAGCTATAATGGGACCATCGATGTCTTCGACAGGGATAATAGCATTTTCTATAGTCTCCTCACTAGCCTCGTCGAAAGAATATGAATAATCAGCATGGAGAACTGGTACATACGGGAGAGGTTCGTTTTGATATGACCATGATGATGTTCCTAAAGGTAATCCTTCCCAAATAACACCACTTCCGACCATTGATACCGTTGGACCGAATATTTCAAAATGGCTGGCAGCAAGTAGGGCAAGTTCACCACCTTTGGATACTCCCCATATGCCGACTTTCGACCCTTCAGTTTGTTCATGGTCCAATAGCCACTCTCCTGCCTTTTCGATGTATTCAAGAGGGATTTCTTGTAAATTTACAGGTATCTGCTCAGCAGGTCTTCCGTTCACAGATCCAAAATATTGGATGGCAAGAGCTACAAATCCATTGGAAGCGAGCATATGTGCCTGATTGATAGCTTTTCTTCCCTCGGAACCGTGGAGTACAAGGACTCCCGGTGCGGGTAAGTTTCCAGGGGATAGGAATACCTCACCGATTATATCATCGTCTTCCACGCTATGACTAGTCACCCCGGGATCGCCATAGGTCCTTGTAAGATTGGTTGTACCCAAGACATCGTGATCTTTCCTCACGGAAAAAGTCAAGTTCCATTCGCCTCCCAATTTTTCGACCGGCGGGTTATAGAGATCCAGGATACCTTCATCAACAGGTGTTTTCATCTGTATCATCCTCATCATCTCGTCCCGGGATAACTCTAGATTGCCGTCCTCTGAATGAAACTCCTTTTCGTATGACCATTCTCTTCCATTGTAATCCAGGGATATCATCTCTAAAACAAGGTGTTCATCCGCCGGAAGGCCCTGGATATTCATACCGAATCTCTCATCGATCCTTACCACTTCAGGATGCTCGAAATTGATGTTCGCATCAGATCCTTCTTCCACACCTTCGAATATTGTGATAACCTCATGCTCGAGGGCGTTCACGCTACCACCTCCAACGAAGTCTCCACCACAGGTAAAACCACAGATGCTAACAAACAACGTAACGGCCAATCCGAACGTAAGTATCTTTTTTCTCATATTCTCACATCGATACAAATTGCATAGACATGTTACGATTTAACTTATTCATCTCAACACTACTTCGACCACGATAAACATAGATATGATCAGATCTCCTTAGTCTGGTCATCGGTCCATTTGGAATAATCGATGGTTGAATGAGTGCAGTGTTCACAGAATGCTGAGTTATCTTCCATAACAGTTACAGCATCTTCCTTACATCTAGGGCATCTCTTCATACCGGGCTTTTTGGTATACTCTCGCGTTGTGTATCCCAGTGGTGGTGATTCATCATCTTCTATGTCGGTTGTTGTATCGGGTCCGCTCTTTTTCTTTTTTAAGAACAATAGAACTGGCAATGATGCAATGAGTACGATCAGGAGGATCCATACCAACCTACCGTTTCCATCGTCATCTTCCTGTACTACCTCTTCGGGCATCTTACCGCTCAGGAACGGATATGTTTCCGTATCTACGATGTTCCATGTATTTCCGGTATCACGTTCTTCCGTGTCAGCGACAGCGGTGATGTCCCAGTCGGCATCTGCGAAAGTGGTGATATCCATCATCTGGTTGGTAGTTCGACCTGTACCGCCATCGCTTATGTCTATGCCGGAGGATTCTACATCCCAAAAGGAGTTTGATACCGTGCCCTCTACGTTAAATCCAACGAGCCCGCCTAAGGAGTTGTTTCCGCTCACTTCTCCAGTGGCATAGGAGTTCAACACCGGGCCCCAGTTCGCTCCCACGAGCCCGCCTATATGATCGGTTCCGTTCACGTTTCCAGTAGCATACGAGTTATTTACCGTGGCGTAGTAGTTCGATCCCACGAGCCCGCCTACATTGATAGCCGATCCATCCATTGTTCCAGTGGCATAGGAGTTCGATATCGTACCTCCTTCGTAATTCAGGCCCACGAGTCCGCCCAGAGCGCCGGAGGTACCTTTCACGTTTCCAGTAGCATAAGAGTTCTCCACCCTACCGTCGCTCCATCCCACGAGCCCACCTAATACATCAGAAGTTCCGCTCACGCTTCCCGTTGCGTACGAGTTCGACACCGTGCCTTCCAAGTTCGTTCCCACGAGCCCGGCGATCCGAGCTCCTCCGCTCACGTTTCCCGTCGCATAAGAGTTCTCTATCGTGCCCTCATGGTTCCATCCCACGAGCCCACCTACATTAAGGTCACCGGTCACGCTTCCCGTTGCATATGAGTTCTCTACCGTCCCCGGATAATTAACTCCAGCGAGTGGGCCTACATACTCGGATCCGATTATCTCTGCATCCACAACACCCACATCGCGTACTTTCCCCAAATAACCTATAAGTCCGAACAGACCGATATGATCTTCGTTCGGACGATCTATGTACAACCCGGAGATCTCGTATCCCTGCCCGTCAAAGCTGCCAGTAAATCTATTCCCCCATCCGGATCCCACCGGCTGCCATCCTGCACCACCATCTGCCTGATCACTGGCATACTCATCATACCCAGCATCCTCTGGTCCCAGGTCGTTCATCAATATGTAGTTCCCAGCAAGATCATCACGCATGTTGTGCAGGTCTTCCCACGTGTGGATCTCGACCACGTCATCCCTGTCGTTTGCCCTTACCTCTTCCTCAATGCTCCAACCACCGGTTATGCCTACAGCCACACCGAGTACACTCACCAACAGTAACACGACGATACACATAACTCCCGTCTTTTTCATCATCCTTTCACTCCATCGATTCCTTCCTTTTATACCGGAAAGTATTTTATACTCTAAAAGAGTATAAACAATGTCTTTTATAAAAATTTTGCACCGCCGCTTCATCCCATAACTATTTAAGCCATCAGCTATAAGAGAGGCCACGATACGATAAAAAGGAGGTGAATCAACGATGAAAGGAACTGTTAAGTTTTTCAACAACATGAAAAATTTCGGATTTATCCAACCCGATGAAGGTGATGATGATCTGTTCGTCCACAGGAGCGACATAGATGGAGATTACCTTAATGAGAACGATAGAGTAGAATTCGATTCCGAGCCCGGCGAAAGAGGACCCAGGGCCGTGAACGTAAAGAAGATCGAATGATCTTTTTGGATCTCACTATATCTAGTACCCGAAACCTTTTTTCACATTTCTTATTCCTCTATCTCGAGAGGTATGTTTGAAGATGACAAAGGTTTATATTTTCCAAAGTTATATTTGATATAGAATATGGTAGAACTAACAGAAGCAAATGTCACATTTGAACCTGTCCTTATAGGTAGAGATGAGGAGTCTGCAGAATTAAGAAGTATGTGGGACGGGGTCCGAAAAGGAAAAGGGACCACCGCTATGATCTCCGGGGAGGCTGGTATAGGAAAAACTCGATTGGTCGATGAGTTTTTACAGAGTGTAGAAGGTGACGATGCGAGTGTGATACGAGGTTGGTGCTTAGCGGACAACCTAGAACCGCTGATGCCTTTTAGAGAAGGCTTTAGGGATGCGGGACTCCCGTTGTTCGTATCGGATGATCCGCCGCCAAAGGTCGTATCCATCTATCTGATCAACCAGGGAGGTCTGATGATCACCAAGGCTGAAAGAGAAGAGTCCGACCTGGATCCGGACATATTCACATCCATGTTGAACGCGATCAGTAATTTTGTTACAGATTCATTGGGGATGATGGGTGAAAAGGAATACGGTGGATTGAACACCATAGGTTATGGAAAGCACAATATCCTGATACAATCTATAGAAGGTCTTTCCTTAGCCACAGTTATAGAGGGAACGAACAGCGAATTCTTGATAGAGGATATGAAGAACACTCTATTGGAGATCGGTGATAGATTCGATTCATGGGACGGTGATGCGGATGCCGCCGAGAGGATAAAACCGAACATAGATTGGTTCATAAATTCCAGTAAGTATAATGGAAGATATTTGGTAGATGATCCAAAATTAAGGCAGGAAAATCTCTTCGATAGTGTTCTACTGGGTCTTCGAAGGATATCCTGGGAACAGCCAATCATCCTGTTCCTAGACGATCTACAGTGGGCGGAACCCACCACGCTGAGACTGCTTCACTACATCTCTAGAAATACACGAGATAACAGGGTCATGATCATCGGTACATATCGCCCGGAAGATGTCGTTGAAACCGACGAGGGTAAGGCACATCCATTGAAAACTACAATGCAGAACATGAGTAGAGAAGATCTATTCCACGAGATGGCTTTGGAGCGGCTGGATCCATCCACGGGTAAGGAATTCATAAGGTCTGCGTTGGAGCAGAGCGATCTGAGTGATGAGTTCATCAATAAGATATACGAGGAGAGCGAAGGTAATCCTTTCTTCTTGCTCGAAGTCATCAGGATGCTGGTGTTGGAGAAACATCTCATAAATTCCCGCGGAATATGGGAGGCAGGTGTGGGTCTTGAAGGAGTACACATTCCTTCGAAGGTCTATGATATCGTTGTAAGAAGAGTGGACCGGCTCAAGGAAGAACACAGGGATCTTCTGGAATGCGCCAGTGTGATCGGAGAAGAATTCGAGAGTAGTTTGATAGGGAATATGCTCGGTATGAACCGGATCAAGATCCTGAAGGGGCTGAATACCATCGAAAGAACACACGATCTTATCCATTCTATAAAAAAGAAATACAAGTTCGATCACAGTAAGATCAGGGAGGTTTTATACAACAGTATAAACGAAGAGCTGAAACAGGAATACCACTGTTTAGCGGCAGAATCCTACAAAGAATTGTACGGTATAAGCGACGATAGGTTATACGAGCTCGCCAAACATTATTTCAGAGGGGACCGATACGACGAAGCGTTCGATTACTATAAGAAGACAGCGAAGATGGCTAAAAGTACCTATGCGAACCAATTAGCCATAGAGTGTTATGATCGTTTATTGGATATCCTCACGACCATCGACCGGGAAGATGTTGATGAGTTGAGGATAGAATTTTCACATGATAAAGGCGGATGCCTTAAGAGCATCGGGGGATGGGCAGACGCGGAAAAATCTTACAGAAGCGCTCTTATGATCGCCGAAAGGATAGGTGAAAAGGATAAGATCGCCGAATGTAAGATCAAGATCGGAGATATAAGACAGTTAGAGGCGGATTACGACGAAGCTTTGGAACTGTACTCAGATGCATCGAATATCTTTGAAACCGAGGAGCATGAAAAGGGCTACTGTGAATCACTGGGGAAGGTAGCCTCTGTTTACAACAATATCAGTGAGTACGACAAAGCTATGGAACGTTTGAGTGAGATGCAGGAGCTAGCTGAAAAGCTGCAGGATGAGGATCTTTTAAGCATGCTGTATGCGAGTATGGGAAGTGCGCACTACGGGATGGGAGATATACCTGAATCCATGGGCTATTTCGAGAAGAAACTAGAGATAGAAAAACAAAAGGGAGATCTGTTAGAGATCGGATACACCATGCTCAACATCAGCACATTGTACTTGAAATTACAAGAATACGACAAATGCATGGATACGTGCAACCAGGTGAAGGAAATAGTCGAAAAGACCGGGGACAAATTGATGGAGCAGAACGTGCTGGGTAAGTTGGGTATCGCCCACGCGGAGCAGGGACATTACACAGAAGGGCTTGAATACTACAAAGGTAAGTTATCCATAGCTGAAAAGACCGGTGATAGACGCAGCATAGCCTACGTGGTGAACAATATCGGTGAGCTGTACAAGGAAAAAGGGGAATACGATAAGGCCTTGGAATACTACGAAAGGGATATGAACATATCCAAGGATCTAGGTGATAAAAGAGGGTATGCCATAACCGTGGGAAACATGGGGAACCTACACAAGCTGATGGATGATACGGTGAAAGCTGAAGAACTATATGATGAAACCATACAGATCGCTCGAGATCTCAATACCAAAGATGTACTATGCTATTTCTTGTCTTGTAAAGCCGATCTATACTTCCAAAAAGGCATGATCGAAAGTGCAGAAGCCATGAACGAAGAGGCATTGGGTATCGCTGAAAACATCAAGATGCGACAAACACTTTTCAACACCAATCTTTTGAAAGCGAAGATCATATCTGAGAGGGATAAAGGGCGTGGTTTAGGGATCTTGATCGAGATGCTGGAAAACGAATATCCCGAACCGGAGAAAGCGAGGTTATTGTACGAACTATACAAGATCTCGGGAGATGATGGTTATAAAAAAGAGGCCTTAGATTTCTATAAAAAAATATTCGAGAAACACCCTTCAAAGAAGTACGGTGAGATAATAAGGGAGTTGGAGTCAACAGAGAGTCGTAAAAAGCTTTAAATCTATTCCATCATCTATAATCTAGGCGGTTATGGAAGGCAAGATGACTCATATCTCTGATCGACCGGATCTGGTCGGAAGGGATAAAGAGATAGAAAGGTTGGAGCATCTTTGGGATGCTGTCCGGAACGGGAAAGGGACCACCGTTTTCATCTCCGGAGAAGCAGGTATCGGTAAAACACGGTTGATTAACGAGTTAACATCTTCGATCAAGACTGAAGATCGCAGATCGATACACGGCTGGTGCCTGGCGCAGAGTCTGGAACCGTTGATGCCCTTCAAAGAAGGCTTTCGGGATGCCGGATTGTCATACCTGATGGCAGACGATACCCCTCCAAAGGTGATCTCTTCATACCTGATAAACGAGGGAGGGTTGTTGATCACGAAGGCGGAACGTGAAGAGTCCGATCTGGATCCGGATATATTTGCATCCATGCTCAGTGCAGTCGGGAACTTTGTGACGGACTCGTTGGGGATGATGGGGGAAGAGCAAAACGGAAGGTTGAACGCCATCGGGTACGGTGAACACAATATATTGATCCAATCCATCGGTAGCCTGTCTTTGGCCGTGGTGATAGAAGGTAAGTCGAATGAATTTTTGATAGACGATATGAGGGGGACCCTAGAAGAGATAGGTGAACGGTTTGGATCTTGGGATGGGAACATGGATGAGGCCGAGAAGGTAAGGCCGAAGATCGAGTGGTTCGTAGATTCAAGAAAGTATGGCGGGAAGCAGCTGGTAGATGATCCCAAGTTGAAGCAGGAGAATCTTTTCGAAAACGTGCTTCTCGGGTTGAAAAGGCTCTCCCAGGAGTGCCCCGTTATAATATTTTTAGACGACCTTCAATGGGCTGAACCAACCACCTTAAAATTACTACACTACCTTTCTAGAAATACAAGAGACGACAGGATAATGATCACCGGTACCTATCGCCCGGAGGATGTTATCCTGAAGGAAGATGGGATAACCCACAACCTAAAGACGACCATGCAGAACATGAATAGAGAGGGGTTGTATTCTGAATTTAGATTGGAAAGATTGGACAGGGCATCCGTAGAGGGCATCATACGAAGTAGTTTGAAAGAAGCGATACTTGATGAAGACTTTATCGATAGAGCACACCATGAGAGTGAAGGGAACCCTTTCTTCCTTTTAGAGATATTGAACATGCTCATAGAAGATGAAAACTTGGTACAAACCGACGGAACATGGAGGGTGGAAGGCGATGTTGAAAAACTACAGATACCTTCTAAAGTTTATGATGTCGTGGTAAGAAGGCTGGACCGGTTACTGGAAGAGCAGAGGGAGGTGTTGGAATGTGCCAGCATCGTCGGTGAGGAGTTCGAGAGTTCTGTGGTAGGTGAAGTCATGGGGTTCAACCGTATCAAACTTCTGAAAAGCCTCGACAAGATCGAACGTACTCATCGTTTGATACGATCCATGGAAAAGAAGTACAGATTTGAACACAGAAAGATAAGGGAGGTTCTGTACGATGGTGTCAACACCGAACTGAGGGAAGAATATCATCGTATCGTGGCGGAAAGCTACCAGCGATTATTCGGAAGAGATGTTGAGGAGTATTACAAACATATAGCACATCATTTCTACAAAGCAAAAGATGAAAGAGGGGTCAGATATCTGTTAGATCTCGGTGACACGGCCAAGGACAACTACGCTAATGAGGAGGCCGTTAGATTCTACCTCAACGCAACGTCGATAGCCTCTGAAGGCGGTGAGTTAAAGGACATCTATGAGGGTCTCGGTGATGTTTACACAGTCATAGGTGAGTACGATCTGTCGCTAGAAAGTTATGAACGTGCATCTAGACTGGTCGAAGAGGGTTATTGTGCGCATCTTTTTGGAAAGATGGCAGAGGTGTTGAACAATAAAGGTGATTATGATGCAGCCCTCGATAGGGTAGAAGGGGGTTTGAAGCTATGTGAAGATGAGGACAGGTCATTCGGAAAGTTATTGAACATCAAAGGTTGGTCCCTCATGCTCAAGGGAGACTACGAGAGGTCCATCGATATCTTCAAGGAAGAGTTGGACCTTGTCGAGGCTATGGGAGAGATGAAGGGAAAGGGAAGAGCATTTCACGATCTTGGAACCGTATATATAAGGACAGGTGAGTACGAAGAGGCGGAGTGTCTGCTGAGATCCGCCGTGGAGTACAGGGAGATGTGTGAGGATATCAAAGGTCTTGGTGATTCTTTCAATAGTTTAGGAGTCATATACAAGAGCAAAGGCGATATGGATGGTGCGCTGAAATATTACAGGAAGAGCATGGAGATCGAAGAAGAGATCGGGAACAAGCAGGGTATCGCCCGTGCCCTGAACAACATGGCAACCATATACTGGCATAAAGGTGAGTTAGAGGAAGCGTTGACACATTATGGCCTATGCTTAGATATCGTGGAAAGGACAGGCGATAAAGGAGGTACAGCATTGACTTTGAGCAACATCGGTAACATCTACGTTGACAAGGGGGAAAGAGATACTGCGTTGGACCATTATGAAAAAAGCCTGTCGATCAGAGAAGATATCGGAAGTAAAAATGGCATCGCCATCTCACTGAACAACATCGGAAATGTCTTCATAGATATGCAGGAGTTGGATAAGGCACTACAATACCATGAACGGAGTATGGAGATAGAGGAGGAGATAGGAGATTCTGTAGGCATAGCTTACTCACTGAACAGCATAGGTTTGATCTACTTATACAAAGGTGAGCCCGAGAAGGCTATACTGTACTTCGAAAGGTCACAAGACAAGAGCGAAGATACCGGTGACAAGATGATATCCGTATATGACCATTGTGGGATCGCGGAAGCCATGTTGGAGATAGGAGATGTGGAAAGTGGTCGGACCCACGCCCAAGAGGCGTTGGAAATAGCGGTCGGACTCGGTGGGAAGTTTGAGGTGGGGATGTGTCATCGAGTGTTGGGCATGGTGTACAGTGTACAAAGAAGATCGGTCGATTCGGTAGAGGGGTTCGATAGGGCGATCGAATTGTTGAAGGAGGTGGGAGAAAAACGTGAGCTATCAAGGACCTATTACGAGTACGGTCGAGCCATGGAGGGAGAAAAAAGGACGGAACTGTTAGAGAAGGCCCTCTCTATGTTCAAGGGGATGGGGCTTGATATGTGGATCGAGAAAACCATCGACGAGATGAGCAGGAAAATATTATAAATGTTGTAAGGGGTTGAACATAAGATAACATGCCTAAAGCGATCATACTGATAGAAGACGGGTTCGAGGACACCGAACTGACCTATCCGTACTTCAGACTCCAGGAGGCTGGGTTTGATGTTGATCTGGTTGGAGAGAAAGGGGAAGATATATACGAGAGTAAGAACGGACAAAGATTTAGGTCAGACTTGAGTGCCAAGGATGTGGATGTGTCAGATTACAAGCTGCTCGTGATCCCAGGAGGACGAGCACCGGACCGCATGAGGATAAAAGAGTCCATTGTTGATTTGGCACAGTCTGCAGTGGACGAAGGACTGGTTATCTCTGCCATATGCCATGGGATCCAATTATTGATCGAGACGGATTGCCTAGAAGGAAAGAAAGCCACCTGCTACTATTCAGTGAAAACAGACTTGGAGAACGCCGGTGGTGAATTCATCGATAAAGAGGTCGTCGTGGATGGAAGATTGGTCACATCCAGACATCCCGGTGATCTTCCGGCCTTCATGAGAGGAACGCTCGATTTGGTTCAGAATCCGTGATAATCGTCGAGATCTCTTCAGCTAGATCGGGTGCCTCTATCTCATATTAGAGAGTAAGAAGGGAAAGTATATTATTGAGGTAGTTCTATAAGGAATATGAGTATGAGGTTTGATTATTCCGCAGTAGAGATATTTCTAGACTACGCACACAACAAAGCCGAATTAGAGGAGGTCATGGAGCATCCAGCCTACCAGGCTATGAAGTGCCATGCAGATACGTTCGATAAGGAGTTGTCACTCGAAGAGATAGAGAAAGCCGTCGATGGAGAAGTCAGTAATTTTTATGGGCTTCGAAATCTACACAAAAGGAAACAATATTTAAAGAAGGTTTTGAACTATATAAGAGAAAACGAACAACGATGGACAGATATTATCGAGATCGAACTGGACAGCGTTATACCACGGGAAGATAAAAATGATCTCGTTATATACCCTGTACTGGGATACGATGTGGGTATCGGGATCGATAACTGCATCTGTTTGAACTTGAATTCGGATCTGTATTTGAACGATCCTCAAGAATTTCTTTATATGGGGATACATGTAAGCTCACATGCCCTTTATGAAAGAGTACACGGTTTTCCAAAAGTTTGTGAGTTAGGGTCCAAAGAGTCCAAGATATCGTTCTTCAATACACTCTTACACACCGAAGGGTATGCGGT
>Ga0207421_10005498_pt1 | contig 14167 bp, 13 predicted proteins | sample SodLakKL_010_SED_4_FD_187542 | JGI IMG/M metagenome (GOLD analysis project Ga0207421, IMG submission 187542) | Alkaline sediment microbial communities from Lake Tanatar, Kulunda Steppe, Russia - 8KL_010_SED (SPAdes) (version 2) | ecosystem: Environmental > Aquatic > Non-marine Saline and...
GGGCTTTTGTAAAAACCACGGGTTGGATTGAGCCCGGACTTGCGGAAGAAAAAATATGTGCTTTATTTGGGCCGCAGAATATAAAAGCCTTTTACAGGGGCCTGGAGGAAGCAGAAATAGTTCCAGTATTGGAGGCCGTGAAATGAGCGAAAAAGAGTATATAGTTCCTATTGGTGAAGGGGTATATGAAATTAATACAGGGGACTGGCGGACTCACCGCCCTGTTTTGGATCAGGATAAGTGTATAAAATGTGGGATTTGTCTGACCTACTGCCCGGTTTTTTCTATCTATAAAGAAGGCGAAGAGTACCGCATTGATTTGAGTTATTGCAAGGGTTGCGGGGTTTGCATGCATGAATGCCCCAAAGATGCAATTAGAATGATAGAAGAGGGGAGGTAGGGAATATGTCTATGGTTGATGTTTTAAATGGAAATCAGGCCGCAGCAAAAGGTGCAGCGCTTTCACGTCCTGACGTTGTTGCAGCTTATCCGATAACTCCCCAAACTCCCCTGGTAGAATATTTGACTCAATTTGTGGCAAATGGAGAACTGGAAGCATTTATGAGTGAAGTTGAATCGGAGCACAGTGCAATGAGTGTAGTTACCGGTGCTTCCCTTGCTGGTTCAAGGACTTTTACCGCAACCTCTTCTCAGGGGCTTGCACTAATGTATGAACCTTATTTCAGGGCTTCTACCTTGCGCTTGCCAGTGGTAATGGCAATTGTTAACCGGGAAATGATTTCCCCGCAAACGGTATGGGGTGGGCCCCAGGATTCCATGACCTTAAGGGATGCTGGTTGGATCCAGATCTATGTAGAAGACAATCAGGAAATACTGGATATGATTATCCAGGCTTATAAAATTGGGGAAGATTCCAGGGTCCTTTTGCCCGTAAACATTTGTTACGATGGTTTTTACCTTTCTCACCTTACAGAGAGAGTGGAAATCCCTGACCAAAATTCAGTTGATAAATTCCTACCCGATTATACTCCCACTCACATTAAGCTCGATCCAAAGATACCGATGGCTGTTGATCCTTTGACAACAGGGGACCTTTTAATGGAGTACCGGGAAAAGCACATGGTAGCGCAGCAAAATGCTCTGAAAGTTATCCAGGAAGTTAACGAAGATTTTAACAAGGTTTTCGGACGGAACCACCATGGATTGCTGGAAAAATACCGCTGCGATGATGCTGACGTTATATTAATTTCTCTTGGTTCAATGACTGGTGCTGCGAGAGAAGCAGTAGATTATCATAGGGAAAAAGGATTAGCAGTGGGGTTGTTAAAAATCCGCAGCCTAAGACCATTCCCTCAGGAGGAAGTTTCTGAAGTACTCGCAGGACGTCAGGCAATCGGGGTAGTTGATCGAAATGTCTCCTTTGGCTGGAATACAGGGATCCTTTATCAGGAGATTCGTTCGGCGCTATATGAAAAAGAAAAACCAGTTCCAATCCTCCCTTTTATTGGAGGTTTGGGAGGGGAAGATTTAAGGATAGAAGCTTTTATTTCCTGTATTGACCGTCTTAAAGAAGCCCGGGGAACCCAACAGAAAAATTATCCCAGAACCTGCTGGCTAAATAAAAAAGGGGGGTGAAATAATGAAGGTAGCAGATTATTTAAATCAATGCGAGGAAATTATATCACCGGGAATCTCAGCCTGTGTGGGTTGCAATGTAGAACTGACCCTTAGAACAATTATGCGAGTTTTAGGGAAGAACACAATTTTTGCCGTTCCCCCTGGGTGCATGGGAGGGGTAGGAGTTGTTGGCTGGAATAAACAATCCGGAGCGAAAGCACCTGTTTTCTTCCCCCTCCTTGATAATACTGCTTCTATGCTTTCGGGTATAAAGGCCCATTATTTACGAGAGGGCAGGGAAGTTAATGTTGTAGCATTTGCGGGAGATGGAGCTACCGTTGATGCTGGCTTTCAATGTCTTTCTGGGGCCGCAGAGCGGGGAGATAACATTATTTACATCTGTTATGATAACGAAGGTTACATGAATACGGGTTATCAGCGCAGTGGATCTACTTCTAAAGGATCATGGACATCAACAACTCCGGTTTCAACTACAGGCAAAGGCGGTAAAAAACAGCACAAGAAGAACTTTCCAATGCTGATGGCAATGCATGATATTCCATATGTAGCCACAATTTCTCCAGCCTATATTGACGATATGGTTAAAAAAGTTCAGCATGCTATGACTGTAAAAGATGGACTGGCCTATCTCCATATCCTTAATCCCTGTTTGACAGGTTGGGGAGTTGACCCCAAAAGGAGTATTGAAGTATCCCGATTATCAGTTCAAACTCGATATTTTCCTCTATTCGAGGTAATAAATGGCGAGTACCGTTTAAACCGGGAAATTAAAAAACCAAAACCCTTAGAAGAATTCTTGAAATTAAATAAAAAGTTTAGCCATCTTAATGAAGAAGAAATTGCCGATTTACAGGCCAACGTGGATAGAAATTGGGGCCGCTTGGTTGCACTTTGTTCGTAGAAAGCGCCAACATTTTAATGTGTTGTAGTATACTTTACATCAAAAATAAAAAAAATATAGTAAAAAGGGTTAATAAAAAGAAAAACAGGGGCAAGAAAAATGATTAAAATAAAATTTGCTTTTATAGGGGAGCTAGTTCTAAAACTGAATAAAAAAGAAGAAACAGTAGTATTGGAGAAAGAAGAAGCTACTGTTGGTGAAGCCTTGTCTGAACTGGCCGCAAAAAATTCCACCCTACTATCCCCTGATTTTTATAAGTCCTTTCAGTTGTACCTGGAAAAAGATGATGCGAGAGCTGTCAATATTAATTCGCTGCAAAAATTATCGACACAACTGGGGGAGAACAACCGAATAATTTTCTTATACCCCCTAGGTGGAGGGTAAAACAACAAGAAAAGCAGGGGAAAATTTTTAAGAGGAGGTAAAATAGTTGAAAACAATAATTTCCAAACCAGAGTTATGTTCAGGTTGTAGAGCTTGCGAGATGGCCTGCTCGGTAGTACATGAGCAGCAGTTTGGTTCCAGTGTATCCAGGATAAGGGTTGTTAAAATGGAGCATGAAGGATTAGATGTCCCGGTTACCTGTCATCAGTGTACAGAACCTCCATGCATGGAAGTATGCCCGGTTGACGCAATTACAAGAAATGGGAAAACAAACGCTATTCTAATTGATGAAGAAGAATGCATAGGTTGTGGAAGATGCGTGGAAGCCTGTTGGGCGGGAGCCATTAATTTTCACCCCGATAAAAATATGCCTTTTGTTTGCGACCTGTGTAATGGTAATCCTCAGTGTGTAGACCGCTGCCCCCTGGGTGCCCTAGTTTACGAGGATAGGAATGGTCTGGCCCAAAAAAAAAGGGAAGAACTAGCCCTTTATAAAGGCGGAGTTGTTTGGGATAAATGGAATAAAAAGAAGGAGGATATTTAAATGCCAGCTTATAAACCGATTACCGGACGGGTTTTAAGGATAAATCTTTCGGAAAAAACCTATAATATAGAGCCTTTGCCTGAAAAATATATCAAAGAATACCTTGGTGGTAGGGGTTTTAATATTCGCAGATTACTTGATGAAGTTCCTCCTGACATAGATCCTCTTGGACCAGACAACAAACTGATTTTTGGTACAGGTCCCCTGGTTGGCACAAGTTTTCCCGGTCAAAGATTTAATGTTTCTGCTAAATCCCCAGTAACGGGGCTTTTAGGGGATTCCAATGCCGGCGGGTTTTTCTGTTCTGAAATGAAATTTGCGGGTTTTGACCAGATAATAATTGAAGGACAGGCAGATGAACGGACCTATATTTATATCTACAATGACAGGGTGGAATTCAGGAATGCAAATCATCTCTGGGGGCTGGATACTCGGGAAGGCAATAAAGAATTGCTTGCTGAACTGGGTGACAATGATTTTCAAATTGCCATCATTGGGCCAGCTGCTGAAAACGGAGTGAAATATTCGGGGATTTTTACGAATATAGTTCGTGCTAACGCCCGGACAGGAATGGGAGCAGTAATGGCCTCTAAAAACCTTAAAGCCATTGCTCTACGAGGGACAAATACTATTAAAGTGGAAAACACCGGGAAATTTAACCGGCTAATGCGGAAAGTTTTCAACGATATTGAAAGTCACCCCGAATATGAATCGCGCTTATTGATGGGGACAACTCGCCTTGTTTCTTCACTGAATGCTTATGGGATGTTGAATACAAAAAACCACCAAACTGGTGTTTATAAAGATGCGGATATGGTTTCGGGGGAAACGCTGGCCAGGAAATACAATGTAAAAAATAAAGGTTGTTTTGGTTGTACAATACCCTGCAGCCGTTATTTTAAAATAACGGATGGACCTTTCAAGGGTTTCCATAGTGAAGGTCCTGAATTCGAATCGCTTGCAGGTTTTACCTCACGCATCCTGGTTAATGATCTGTCCCTTGCTTTGAAGGCCGTTGATTTATGCAACCGCTATGGTATGGATACTATCGCAGTTTCAGGATGTGTTTCTTTTGCCATGGAAATATACGATAGAGGAATTATTACAAAAGAGGATACAGAGGGGCTGGACCTTTCCTGGGGTAATGGAGAAGCAGTCCTTGAATTAATCGAGCAAATTAAAGATAGACGTGGTTTTGGCGGAGTTCTTGCGGATGGTTCAAAAGTTGCAGCGGAAAAAATAGGTAAGGGTGCAATTGACTATGCTATGCAGGTAAAAAATAGCGAGCTCTTTTTAGGAGAGCCACGAGGAATAAAAGCCTATGGTTTGGGTAATGCTGTTGCCAGTCGGGGTGCTGATCACCTTAGAGCAGAACCTTTCTTTGAATTACTTGAAGATCCTGAATTGGGTAAAAAAAGATTTGGAATTCCTGAATCTGCCTTAAGGTTGAGCCCAAAAGGGAAAGGACTGGTAGTGAACTACTTTGAAGACTGGTGTGCTATTGTTGACGCTCTCGAAATTTGCAAAAATACCTTTGTGGCTATGGAAATTCTTCCTTTTGAAGCTGCAGCAGATCTATTAAACGCTGCTTTGGGCTGGGAAATTTCTGCTCAGGATCTCCAAAATATCGGGACCAGGATTAATAATGCAGAAAGGGTTTACAACACCATGTGTGGTTTGAAGAAGGAAGACGATACACTCCCGAAACGCTTCATCGAGGAACCCATGCCGGAAGAATGCGGTCCCACGGCCGGATCTGTATTTGAGTTGGAACCTATGCTAGAAGAATATTACAGTGCCCGGGGCTGGGATCCGGAAACAGGGGTTCCTCGCTTGGCAACCCTTAAAAAACTAAATCTAGAAGAAGATGTATCCAGATTAAAAAACCAGGGGATTGAGGTTCCGGAATAACCAGGCACAAGAGAAGAATGTTTTTGAAAACAATGGCAAGATAAAATGTTTTTTAATAGTAAGTGATATTTTGACAGGTTATTTCTCAGAAGCCGGTTGCATAAGGGCTTCCGGCTTCTTTTTTTGAGAAATAAATTATTGCTGAAGTGGGGTGGGGAATTTGCAAAAATATATTATTCGAAGGATAGTCCAATCTATTCCCATTTTGTTCGGGATTACTCTGCTAACTTTTATGATTATGCAGCTTGCTCCGGGGAATCCCATGGTGACAATGATTGATCCCAGCATTTCCATGGAAGATCTGGCCAGGGCAGAACAAAGCCTGGGTTTGGATCGTCCCCTGATTGTCCAGTACTGGCAGTGGCTGAAGCAGATTTTAAGCGGGAACCTTGGATATACCATCCGGACAGGACAACCGGTATCGGCTTTGATTGGAGCGCGATTGCCCGCAACTCTGCTTTTAACTTCTACTGCTCTGGTAATAAGTTTCATTCTGGGGGTTCCCCTTGGTGTTTTTTCTGCCAGCCACAAATACTCGATTCCAGATTATGGTCTAACCTTGGGGGCTTTCGTAGGAATTTCAATTCCTGGCTTCTTTTTGGGGTTGGGGTTGATTTACATTTTTGCACTTAAACTGGGCTGGTTTCCAACTTCAGGTTTAATGGGTATTGGCATGAATTATGAAGGCTGGCCTTATTTTATTGACCGGGTAAGACATTTGTTTCTTCCTGCACTGGCTTTGGCTTTGCCCAACATGGCCGCAGTTATGCGCTTTACCCGATCAAGCATGATAGAGGTATTAACTCATGATTATATTCGAACTTCTAGGGCCAAAGGTTTGAGTGCAAAAGTTGTACTTTTTAAGCACGCCTTGAGAAATTCCCTCATTCCGGTTATCACAATATTTGGTTTATCCATTCCTTTTTTGTTTGGGGGGGCTTATATTACTGAACAGGTTTTCAACTGGCCGGGAATGGGAAGCCTGGGGATTGCTGCAATCACCGGCAGGGAGTACCCCATTGTAATGGGTTTAAATCTATTTACGTCTACCCTTGTGTTAATGGGGAATCTGATTGCGGATATTCTTTATGCTTTTGTAGATCCGCGCATCCGGTATTCATGATGGGGGGAAGGTAAAAATGAGCCAGATAAATTCAACCGAGATAACTAAATCACCCCGGGGTTCAGTGGGTATAGAAAGATCTTTTTCTAAAAGAGCCTGGAATCGTTTTAAAAAGAACAAGCTAGCGCTCTTTGGACTGGGAGTAATCCTTTTATTAATAATCCTGGCATTATGCGCCCCAATTATTTCTCCTTACAACCCTTTTATTACGGTCCGGAATGAATTTGGGCTTGCCAATACTTCCCAACCACCTTCCAGCAACCATCTTCTGGGAACTGATAATCTGGGAAGAGATGTTTTGAGCCGGATGATTTTTGCTGGCAGGATATCTTTGAGTGTAGGACTTGTTTCTGTAAGCATTGCTTGCTCTATTGGCGTAGTTCTTGGGGCTTTAGCCGGTTATTTTGGGAAATGGGTGGATTCCCTGATAATGAGGGTAACGGATGTTGTAATCTGTTTCCCGGTTCTTTTTCTGGTTATTACCGTATCAACAATGTTGAAACCGAATATTTTTAATGTAATGGCTATTATTGGACTGGTTTACTGGACCAGGGTCGCAAGGATGGTCAGGGGAGAAATATTAAGGGTTCGGGAGCTGGATTTTATCCAGGCTTCAAGAGCCCTCGGGGCCAGTGATTTTAGGATTATTGGCCGCCATGTTATTCCCAATATTATGGCTCCCCTTTTGGTTCAGGCTACTCTTTTAACCGCCCAGGCCATCCTGATTGAAGCATCTCTAAGTTTCTTGGGTGTGGGTGTGCAACAGCCCACTCCAAGTTGGGGGAATATGCTTAACGCCGCAACTTCGATTACAGTCCTGGGTTTCCGTCCCTGGATCTGGATTCCTCCGGGTTTAGCCATACTTATAACAGTTTTAAGTATAAACTTTATTGGTGATGGGTTGAGGGATGCATTAGATCCAAAACTTGAAGAATAGAGAGGGGAAAAGGACTTGAGAATAAAAAAACTCAAAGAATTTATGAGGGAAAATGGTTGCGATGCTTTTTTTGTATCATCCTATGAAAACTGGCGCTATTTTTCCGGTTTCACTGGGAGCAATGCTTACCTTTTGGTGACGGAAGATAAACAAGTATTGGTTACTGATCAGCGTTATACCGAACAGGCTGAAAAACAGGCGCAAGGCTTTGAAATAATTACTCATGGTCTTGACCCCTTTAAAACCTTAAAGGAAGTTTTTTCCAGGTTTGATTTGCAAAAAGTAGCTTTTGAATCCCGAAAAATTACTGACTTCCAGCTCCGAAATCTAAAAGAACAGGTTCCTGAAGTTGAATGGCAACCTACTGTTGATGTTGGAAAGAATCTGCGAGCAGTAAAGGACGAAGAAGAAATCAAAAACCTGGTCAAGGCAGTTGATATTGCTGATGAGGCGTTGGAAGAACTTCTGCCCTTTATTAAACCCGGTATGACCGAAAAAGCGGTTGCAGTTGAACTGGAATATTTACTTGCAAAATTAGGAAGTGAGCCGCCTGCATTCGGAACAATTGTTGCTTCTGGAGTAAGATCGTCCCTTCCCCACGGAAAACCCACTGACAAGGAAATAGAAGAGGGAGATTTTATTGTAATTGACTTTGCAGGTCGTTGGGGCGGGTATATGTCTGATATTACTCGAACTATCTGGGTTGGAGAGCCCAGGCCTGATATGGTAGAAATTTTCCGACTGGTGGAGAAGGCGATAGATACAGCAATTGCAGGCGTTAAACCAGGAGTAGATTGTAATTACCTGGATAAACTGGCCAGAGATGTTTTCGAAGAAGCTGACCTGGAACAGTACAGCTTGAGAGGATTGGGACATGGAGTTGGCCTGGAGATTCACGAATATCCCAGGGTGGTTATGGACAGCAAAGAGATTATCCAGGAAAATATGGTTTTTACTGTTGAACCAGGGTTATATTTGCCAGAGAAAGGAGGAGTGCGATTAGAAGATATTGTCCGGGTAACTGCAAATGGATGTGAGATTTTAACCAGGTCCCCGCGAGTTATTAGGGTTTAAGAATTAATTTTCAAAAATTTAATTAAATTATTGTAGTCAATTTTACAGCAAATAGTGCTGCTTTCTGACAATATAAAATATAACTAAGTTAAGCTGTTAAAATGATGGAATTTTTTGGAAGGCAGGAGAAAAGAAAGTTTTTAAAGCATGTTTGGAAAAAAATTTATGGGGAGGTAATTATGAGAAAATCTTTACCGATTTTATTTTTGCTTGTTTTTGTACTATTGTTTGCGAGTAACCCGATTCTGGCAAGTGGGGGTACTCTCAGAATAGCTGGTTTCAGTGAACCCGGAAACCTTAACACTGTTATTTGGCCAACTCGATCCGATCGAGATGTAAGTGACCTGATTTACAGCCAGCTAATCAGGGCCAACGTTGAACTGGAATGGGAACCCCACCTGGCAAAAAGATGGGAAGTATCTGAAGATGGCAGAACTTACACCTTCTTTTTACACGAAAACGTAAAATGGCACGACGGAGAGCCTTTTACCGCAAGTGATGTTGCTTTTACCTTTAAGATGCTTGCTCACCCCGAGTATGACTATGGTTTTACCAACAGGGTAATGCCTCTTGTTGGAGCAGTAGAATTTCGAGCCGGTGAAACAGATGTTTTTGAAGGAATAAAAGTAATAGATGATTACACGGTATCCTTTACAACAAACGAACCCCATGCTCCCTTCCTGGCTAACCTTTTCCTGGGGATCCTTCCCGAGCATATCCTTGGAGATATCTCGCCTGCAGAATGGCCCCGACACAGGACCAACCGGGCTCCAATCGGAACGGGACCTTTCAAGTTTGTCAATTGGGAAGATGGCCAGTATATTGAACTGGAAGCCAATAAAGACTTTTTCTTAGGTGAACCAAAAGTTGACCGGATTTTCTATCGATTTGGGGATGGAAATGCAATGCTTTCTGCCTTTATTAACCGGGAAATTGATATAACCCAGGTACCTCTGGCAGAGGTAGATTCTGTAAGAAACCTACAATACTCTGAACTAAAACTTGCTTCTTTATTGACCCAGTTCTATATTGGACTCAATGTCCGTAATGACCACTTCAGCCAGCAGCTTGTCCGCCAGGCAATGGCTTATGCTATGAATAAGCCCCTGTACGTCGACAGTGTATTGGGAGAGTTTGGGCAGGTCAGCCATGATGTTTTCCCCGATGGTCACTGGTCCAGCAGCCCCAATGTCAGGAAATATGATTATAACCCTGCAAGAGCTGAAGAATTAATTCAGGAGGCCGGTTATACCAAAAACCGCCAGGGTATTTATGAAAGGTCCGATGTTGGAGAGCTGACCTTTACCATCATGGTTCCCACTGGGAACAAGGAAAGAGAAGATACTGCAGTTCTGGTTAAGCAGGATTTAGACGCTATTGGAATCAGGACAGAACTCCAGTACCTTGATTTCCCAACCCTGGTTACCCACCTTTTACCCAGGGACCGGGATGGTAGACAGCGTGAAGTTACAGCGGATGATTACGACTGTTTCATTCTGGGATACGGAGTAGAAACTGATCCTGATGTATATCGCCCATACTTCCACAGTAGCTTCATGCCCCCTAATGGTTACAACTTTATCGGGTACTCTGATCCCCATATGGATGAACTCTTTGACAGACAGTTCCAAACTATTGATTTTGAAGAGCGCCAGCAAATATTCTGGGAAATCGGAGAAAAAATCTCCGAAGAACTCCCCTGGGTAACACTGTATATCCAGAAATACGCTTATGTTAATAATACCAGAGTCAGTGGTTTTGATCCTGATTTCCGGGGAATTACCTTTAACAAGCCCTGGGAATGGAGTGTTGAATAGATAGACCCCCATAACGGGAAGCCGGTAGCCATTTTGGCTTCCGGCTTTCTCTAATTTTAACCCGAGGATGGTGGTTAAATGCAAAGTGAGAACCTGAAAAAAGAAGCAACCAGAATATTACAGGAACTGATAAGAATTGACACCACCAATCCTCCTGGAAACGAAATGGTGGCTGCAGAGTACCTGGCAGAAATAGCTGCTGAAAGAGGCCTTGAAGCAAGCGTTATAGAAACCGCCCCGGGAAGAGGCAACTTTATTCTCCGCTGCCCGGGTAAAGATCCCCAAAAACCTCCCCTGATCCTTCTGTCGCACCTGGATGTGGTTCCAGCCGAACCAGAAGAATGGGTTCATAATCCTTTTAGCGGTTTACTGGAAGATGGCTGGATCTGGGGTAGGGGTGCTCTTGATACAAAACAATTAACAGTTATGCAATTGTTTGCCTGCTTTTTTTGTTTTCGAGAGGGGATGACCCCTGACCGGGATATAATCATGGTTGCCACAGCAGATGAAGAACAGGGCGGAAAAATTGGGATAGAAAAATTACTTGCAAAATGTCCTGAAATGTTTAGAAAAGCAACAGTTATCAGTGAAGGAGGGGGCTTCCCTCTTGTTAAAGGTGATAAACTCCTTTACCTTTGCGAGGCGGGGCAAAAGGGCCACCTGCGGGCTGAGTTTACTTTCTCTTCTCCCGCGGGGGAAAGCCCATTTCTTCCCACCAATAATCAGTATTTAAGTGCTGCCAATTTAATTAAACGCCTGGAAAGTTTCCAATGGCCAGGGAATGTTCCCGCAACAACAAATAAGCTGATTAGAGTAATGGAGGAAAATGGGTTTTTGAATGAACTAGACCGGTTAAAACCCCTTCTGGAGGCCATGGAAAAAAATACCCTCACAGCAACTATCTGGGAGGGAGGAAAGCAAAGCAAGGGCATAACCAAAATTATAACCGATGGCCGAATCCTTCCAGGGGTTAACCGGAAAGAAGTGGAAAGGGTTTTAAAAGATTTAACTCGAGGATTAGAAGGGGATTGGGAAATTACCTCGTTTTCCCCTGGATTTGAAACGGCTGGAGAAGGGAGACTATTGCAAACTTTTGACTACCATATTCAAAAAAAACTTAACAAGGCAAAGGTGGTGCCATTTATTGCAACTGGTGGCAGTGATGGTCGGCATTTACAGGGGGTAGGTGCTAATGTCTACGGTTTTTCGCCGGTTTTGCCCGATTTGCCTTTTGACCAGGTTATTAGCATGGTCCATGGGCGGAATGAAAAGATATCCCAGGATTCTCTGTTATTTGGTATCCAGGTATTAACTGCTTCAGTAATTGATTATTGCAAGGGGTGATAAGCAATGGCTAGTGAGAAATACATTGTAAATCAAGAAAAAGTAGATCAAGCTGTAGAACTGATGAAAGAATACGGGATAGACACCTGGTTGATTCTGACCAGGGAGAATACTGATCCCAGTCTGCCGCTTATGGTAGGAGTTAGGTCTGTCCATAAGGGAGCGATTTTTTTAAACAGTAATGGCGAACACTTTGTTTTAACCAGTGTTAGCGATCAAGCCAGTTACGAAGAAACCGGAATATTCAAGGAAGTAATTGCCTACCATTCTCGTATTGAGGAACCTTTTTTGGAACTAATGGAAAAGTTTAAACCCAAAAAAATGGCTTTAAATATCAGCCTTGAAGATCACCTGGCCGATGGTTTAACTGTTGGTCAGTACCAATGGCTGGAAGGAGTTCTGGGAAAAGATCGTTTACGGGAAATAGAGGTGTCCAGTGAAAACCTGGTCCAAAATGTCCGCAGCATTAAGTCTGAAGCGGAAATAAGTCGCATTCAAAAAGCAATAGAAATTACCCAGGACATTTATAATGAAGTTTTCCAGCAACTGAAACCGGGCATGACGGAAAGGGAAATCGGGGAATTATTTATTAAAGGCCTAAAGAAAAGAAAAGTAACCAGTGGAATTGGGCCGGCTTTTCAGCTTCCAATTGTTTGTTCAGTTCGTTTGGGACTGGCTCACCGTGAACCCAGTGAAGAAAAAGTCCTTCCTGGTGATATGCTGGTAATGGATTTCAGTGTTAAGTATCAGGATTACGTATCGGATATCGCCCGAACTGCCTATTTTTTGCGTCCCGGAGAAGAAAAGGCTCCTCCAGAAGTGCAAAAGGCTTTTGATACTGCTGTTGAAGCGGTTACCGCGGCTATCGAAGTTTTGCTACCTGGCAAGAAGGGATACGAAGTAGATGCTGCTGGAAGAAAAGTTATTGAAGAAGCAGGTTATCCCACAATACGCCATTCTACAGGGCACCAAATCGGGAGAGACTGCCATGATGGTGGAACTGGGTTAGGGCCCAGAAGAAATCCTCCCCGCCTGGCCGTGGAAAGAGAAGTCCAGGAAGGGGAAGTTTATGCGGTTGAACCAACCGTCATTCAGGATGGTGGCCTGCCCTCTGTAATTGTAGAGGAAAATGTCCTGGTAACAAAAGAGGGGCCTATAATCCTAAGCAAACGGCAAACAGAACTGGTAACCATTCCTGCAGAATAGGAGAAATGTTATGTTTAACTGGACCAAAGAAATAGAAAACCTGGCAATTGAGCTATTACAGAAGCTAATCCAAATTGATACCTCTAACCCCCCCGGGCGAGAAATAAATTCAGCAAAGTATATAAAAGAATTTTTGGCCAGAGAAGGTATAGAGAGCAAAATAATTGAAACCGATCCCGGGCGGGGAAACCTGATTGCGAAATTTCCAGGGGGAGATGATGATCCTTTAGTTTTGCTATCACACCTGGATGTAGCACCAGCAGAAGGTGAATGGGATGTCCCTCCTTTTTCCGGCAAAAAGGAAAAAGGTTTTATTTGGGGTAGGGGAGCTCTGGATACAAAACAGCTTACAGCAATGCAGATAATATCCCTAATAATGCTTAAAAGAAGTGGGCAGTCCCCCAAACGAGATATTTTTTTGCTGGCAACCGCTGATGAAGAAGCAGGAAGCATATGGGGAATGGAGAACCTGGTGAAGAACAAGAAAATTAATATTCCGCCAGGTGTTTGTTTAAATGAAGGCGGAGGGTTTTATCTCTCAACTGGAGAAAAAGAATTTCTTTTGATTACCACGGGAGAAAAAGGGAAGGCCTTGCTTAAAATAAAAAGCGAGGGACCGGGTGGTCACTCCTCTTGCCCCAAACCCAACCAAGCAATCTTCAAATTTGCCCGGGCTTTAGAGTGCCTTATTCAGAAAGATTTTCCGGTTGAAGAAACTGTAACGGAAAAAGAATTTAAAAACCTCTTGGGAAATTACTCTTCTCCGGCAAGTAATGAACTTTTAAATTATATGCAAAAGGTCGGGATAATCGTAAAAAATATTCGGGGAGGGAAAACTGCAAACGTTATTCCCGCAGAGATTGAAGGGGAAATTGAACTTCGATTTTCTCCTGCAATTAAAAGGGATCAATTGGATTCCGGGTTAAAAGAAATTTTTGCAGGTCAGGATGTAAGTTGGGAAATAACTGAATTCGAGGACGGTTTTCAGTCTCGACTTGGAAATCAATTTTTCAAAATTTTATCACGGATAACAGCTGAAAATAATCCGAAATTAAAACTTCTTCCTATCCTGGCCCTGGGAAGAACTGACGGAAGGTTTTTGGGGCCAAATGGAACGAGTGTTTATGGCTTTGCTCCGACAAATGAAGAAACTCCCTGGGAAGAAGTGCTAAAACAGGTTCACCAGAAAAATGAAAGGATTGCAATAAATTCATTTATTCAGGGGACGAAAATTCTTGCTCAGAGTGTATTTGAATATTGTATATAAAGGTAGGTGCTAATTTGTGGGAAAATACCAGGTAAATCAGGAAAAGATTACACAGGCATA
>Ga0207421_10005500_pt1 | contig 14165 bp, 15 predicted proteins | sample SodLakKL_010_SED_4_FD_187542 | JGI IMG/M metagenome (GOLD analysis project Ga0207421, IMG submission 187542) | Alkaline sediment microbial communities from Lake Tanatar, Kulunda Steppe, Russia - 8KL_010_SED (SPAdes) (version 2) | ecosystem: Environmental > Aquatic > Non-marine Saline and...
CGCGCTGGATGGCCAGCCCACGGTACTGACACCGCCCCTCCCGCCCTGCCCCTGAAAACCCCCTGTGCATCAGGACCGCCGCACGGGGACACCGGCCGGGAAACCCAAGGCCGCCGCCCGCGAGACGGTCGCGCGGGCACGGCGCCTCAGGCGTTCGGAGTCACCGGCAGGCGAATGAAGTGCTCGCGGTAGTGACGCAGCTCGGTGATCGAATCTCGGATGTCCTGCAGGGCCTGATGGGTCGCCTCCTTGTTCGACGATTCCAGCACCTCGGGCGCCCAGCGCCGCGCCAATTCCTTCAGCGTGCTCACATCCAGGTTGCGGTAGTGAAAATAACGCTCCAGGTCGGGCATACAGCGAGCCAGGAAACGTCGGTCCTGGCAGATGGAGTTGCCGCACATCGGCGAAGCATTGCGCGGCACCCATTTGCTCAGGAAATCGAGCGTGGTCTGCTCCGCGCCGATCTCGTCGAACAGGCTTTCGCGCACCCGCCGCAGCAGGCCGGAACCGCCGTGGGTCCGACGATTCCAGTCGTCCAGCCGGGACAGGATCGACTCCGGCTGGCGCACCGCGATCACCGGGCCCTCCGCCAGCAGGTTCAGATCCTTGTCGGTCACGATGGTCGCGACCTCGAGGATCAGGTCGGCCTGGGGATCCAGACCGGTCATCTCCAGGTCGATCCAGATCAGGTTGTCAGCATTCTGGCCCATGCAATCTCCTTGACTTGATGGTCAGTCTACCATCAGGGTTCCCGTCATGGATCGAAGTCTTTGCCTTCGAGACCCCGTATCCGTGGTACCGAGGCCTCCCACCCACAGCACGAGGATTGACCCATGCGCCATCCAGCCCTGTCGTTCACCGCCATTCCCTTGGGCATCCTGCTCGCCGGCGTCGTACTGGCAAGCCCGCTCCATGCTGAAGCCGCTCTCGGCCAGGAACTGCATCAGGACAACTGCGTGAGCTGTCATGGCTCCGAGGTCTACACCCGGGAGGACCGGATGATCGGCTCCATGGACTCGCTGATCACGCAGGTGAACCGCTGCAACGTGAATCTGGGCACCGGCTGGTTCGACGACGAAGTCGAAGCCGTGGCGCGGTTCCTGAATGAAAGTTACTACAACTTCTGACCCCACTGCCCACCGCAAATTCTGATCCCGGAGCGTTCGATGAACGACCTCAAGGCGCGACATTGCCAGCCCCCGGAGGGGCTTGCGGGCCCCCTGTCCCACAACGACTGCGAAGCGCTGCTGCTGCAGCTGGATTCCGGCTGGACGCTGGATGCACCGACGGGTCCGCTGTCGCGGTCCCTGGATTTCACGAACTTCCATGAAACCATCGGCTTCGTCAATGCGGTTGCCTGGATTGCGAACCGCGAGGATCACCACCCAGACCTGGAAGTCTCGTACAAGCGCTGCGTGGTGCATTTTTCCACGCACGCGGTGGGTGGGCTGACCGCGAACGACTTCATCTGTGCCGCGCGTATCGATGCCCTGTTGGCCTGACCCGATGGATCGAATCTTCCGATCGGCACCCTTATGACCCTGCAACGCCGGATCCGAAGACGCGCCCCCCCGCAGGGGGCCGTGGCTGATCAGGACACCCAACGCGATGCGGCACGGGTGATCGCCCGCTATGGCAGCGAGATCGACATTCTGAGCGGCAACGGCACACCGATCCGGGTGCAACTGCGTCGGCGGGTGGATGATGTGGTCTGTGGCGACCGGGTCTACTGCGAAGAAGGCACGCGCATCGTCGCCCAGCGAGCCGAACGAAAAAACCAGTTGACCCGCCGCGACAACTTCGATCGCCACCGAACCATTGCCGCCAATATCGACCGGGTCTGGGTGGTGGTGGCACCGCACCCGGAGATCCCGCGGCAGCTGATCGACCGCTTCCTGATCGGCATCTTGAACCTGCCGGCACACCCCGGCCTGGTGATCAACAAGTACGACGTCATCGATGCCCCCACGGAACGGGCCCTGGAAACCGTGCTCGCGAATTACCAGAACCTCGACCTGCCCGTGTTGCGCGTCAGCGCACGCACCGGGGTCGGACTGGAAGCTCTGCGAGCGGCTTCCGCCGGCGGCAGCAATATCCTGGTCGGCCCCTCCGGTGTCGGCAAATCCTCCCTGATCCAGGCCTTGCTGCCACAGGAAAACCTGCGGGTCGGCGACCTGGGCACGACCGGGGAAGGCCGGCACACCACGACCACCGCACGCTGGTATCCGGCCGAGGGGCAGGCCGCTTGGATCGACTCGCCCGGTGTGCGTGATTTTTCGCCCGAAATCGGCACCGTCGACGAATTGGCTCGGGGCTTCCCCGATCTGGCGGAACACGCAGACCACTGCCGCTTTCGTAACTGCAGTCATCGCGCCGAACCCGGCTGCGCCGTGCGCGCGGCCGTCACGCGCAGCGCGCTTCCGGCCGCTCGCCTCGCCGCGTGGCTGGAATTTCTCTCTGTCGTCGAAGACCTGCCGCGCGGCCGCTGAACCCGGAGCAGGCCGATCAACCCGGGCGAAGATCAGGCCGGGCGAAGATCAGGCCTGGCGAAGATCAGGCCAGGCGAAGATCAGGCCGGGCCGACGCTCAGGCTCAGAAATTCAGACCCATCTCGAAGCCGAGCATCGAATCGTCATCCCCATGGCGGAAATCCAACCCCTGGCTCGGCCAATCCGTCAGCGCCGTTGCGCCGTACCCGTCGTAGAAGACGCTCAGCGAGACCTCGGCCTGATTGCTGAAACGCAACTGGCTGTCCAGGCTCAGATAACCGGCACTGCGCCCGGCATCGCCCCGATGGCCGGACAGTGCACGCGAGGGCTCCGCTTCCCGGTACAGAGGCTGCCGGACACCGATCCGGATTTGGCTGCGCAGATTGCCGGATTCGTAGGTGGGGCCGGTACTGAGGTTCCCCATCAAAAACGGATGCTGACGCATCGGCTCCTCGTTCAGGCTCAGCGCCGGGTCTTCCATCGCGGTGTGCAGGCCCAGACCAATGTCCACGCCAACCCCGAATCCGCTGCGGCCGAAACGTCGATTGAACGCGCCGCTGGTCTCCAGCGACTCTTCGGAAAATCCGGGACTGGTCACGGACGGCATGCGGGTGGACCGGACTCTCAGGTTGAGTTCGCTGTTGCCCTGCACGTCGTTGCGAAACCCCGGGCGCAGGCGATCGGCCGCCGGGAAGACATCCAGGGTCGACAGGGCATCCTGCCCAGGCGTGTAGGACAACGCGTAAAGGGAGCGGGTATCGGCTTGCAGCGGCACGGAAAGAAGCACGAACGGCAGCACACCCAGCATCAGGCAGTACGCCTTCGGGATGGTGCGATGCAATGCTTTCATCACGGGTTCTCCACGCGAACCTTCAGGGAGCCTGGCCACCAGCCGGCGTTGACCGCTGGACGTCGCCTCGAATGGGCGTTCCTAAAAAGTATAAGGCATTTTTCGTTCAGCCGGGAGGCCAAGCGAGCCTGCGGCCACCCAGCACGTGCAAATGGATGTGGTACACCGACTGGCCGCCGTCTGCATTGCAATTCATCACCGTTCGGTAGCCGGTTTCGGCACAACCCAGGTGTCGCGCCACCGCAGCGCCCGCCAGCATCAGTTCACCCAGCAGTGCGCGATCGTCTTCGGTGGCCGCGTCCAGCGTCGCGATATGTCGACGCGGAATCACCAGCGCGTGCTGGGGCGCCTGGGCATTCAGATCATGAAAGGCCACCCACGAATCCGCCTCCAGAATGATTTGGGCCGGGATGTCCCCGGTCGCGATACGGCAAAAGATGCAATCGGTCATCAGCCATTCTCCTGTGGGCGTATCAGTAGTCCCGGCGTCCGGACAAGGCGTGGCTCAGGGTGCCGGCATCCAGGTATTCCAGCTCCCCGCCGGCCGGAACCCCCTGGGCCAGCCGTGTGGTCCGAATCCCCAGACGCGCGGCCATCTCGGCCAGATAATGGGCGGTGACCTCACCCTCCACCGAGGCGTTGGTCGCCAGGATCAGTTCCCGAATGGGCTGCGCCCGCAGGCGCTGCTCCAGCCGGTCGAGTCCCAGCTCCTCCGGTCCGATCCCGTCCAGCGGCGACAACCGGCCGAGCAGCACGTGGAACAGGCCGCGAAAGTCGGTCGCGCCCTCGATCGCGAGCACGTCACCCGGGGTCTCGACCACGCAGATCACACTCTGATCGCGATCGGGGTCCAGGCAGCGTGCGCAAGTGGGCGCCGTCGTCAGCGTGCGGCAGTGATCGCAATGGCCCATCGTCTGTGCTGCGACCTCAAGGGCCCGGGCCAGCCGCCGGGCCCCCGGCCGGTCGCGCTCCAGCAGGTGCAGGGCCATGCGCCGCGCGGACTTGTTACCCACACCGGGCAGGCAGCGCAACGCAGCGATCAACTCGTCCAGAACGGCTTCCATCGTGCGTCGCTAATTCCGGGATCAGAACAGTAGCGGGATCAGAACGGCAGCTTCATGCCGGCGGGCAGTCCCATTCCCTCCGTCAGCCCGGACATCCGCTGCTGGGCCGCGGCTTCCGCCTTGTGCACCGCATCGTTCACGGCGGCTGCCACCAGATCCTCGATCATGTCCCGATCGTCCTCGAACAGGCTGGGATCGATTCGTACCCGCCGCACTTCGTATTTTCCGGTCATCACCACATGCACCAAACCGCCGCCGGCCTGACCCTCCACCTCCATGGTGGCCAGTTCCGCTTGCACCTTCTGCATGTCTTCCTGCATCTTCTGGGCCTGTTTCATCAGGCCGCCCAAGCCACCCTTCATCATCGCCATCACTCCTGATTGTGTGTGTGCTTCGGAAACGGTCTACGCCGCAAGAAAATCGAGGCGCCCGCGTCGCGCCGGGGCGGACTGCCAGCAGGATGCCGTCACGCCGCCCCATCCGTTGCGCGCGCGGTGCGGCGGCACCCGCCGCTAGTGCCGGGTCCGGCCTTCAGTGCGGCGGCGCAACCTCCGGATCGCGCGGACCGTCGGCGGCGTCCCGGACCTGCACGCGGGTCACCTCGGCCCCGAAGGTCTGCTGCAGGGCCGCCAACGCCGGATCCGCACGCACCTCAGCCTCGACGCTAGCCTGACGGTCTGCGGCGTCGGCTGCAAGCCGGGCCGCCGGGGTGGTCGTGGTGGCTTCGGCCTGTTCCTTCACATCGAGACGGATCACCCGGTTCAGCACCTCGGCCAGCGCCGCCGACAGGCGTTCGCGCCGGCGTTCGGTGCACAACATCCGGTGTGCCGACTGCACCGCAATTGTCACCCGATCCCCCACGCATTCCAGCAGGTTTGCGTGCAGGGCCAGTTCACGCACGGGCCCGGGGGCCAGGCCTTGCACAAAGGCATGCCAGTCCAGCATCGCCGGCTCGCTGATCCGGTTCGCAGCTGCCGAACCGGCACCCGGCACAATCGCGGCTTCCTGCCCCGCGTAAGGCACTGCGGTTGCGCCCGACGGTGCCGGCACCGGGCGGGCCGCGCGCACCGGCGCTCGGGGTGGCGGTTCCGGGGCACGATCGGCGGCCTCGGCAGCCGCGGATACCGACGGGACCCCTGGTACCCGCGTACCCGAAACCGCCGTTTTTCCCGGCTCCGGACCGGGATGCGCCCGATCCGGGGCCATATCCGGGGCCATATCCGGGGCCATATCCGGGGTGGCCTCCCGCGTCGCCTTCGGGGCCGCGTCCGGCCGGAAGGCCAGGATGCGCAGCAGGGTCATTTCCACCCCGATCCGGGCGTCCGGCGCGTGGGGCAGGTCGCGGCCGCCCTGGAGCAGGATCTGGTAGGCCAGCTGGATGTCCTCTGGGGCCTGCCTGCGGGCGGCCGTCCGTTGCCAGACCACCAGGGGTTCCGCACTCGGATCCATCGCCGGCGCTGCGGCGTCCTGCGCCAACACCTGCTGCACCGCCACGCCATGCACCAGGCTCGCCAGCTCATCCAGCAGACGCGACCAATCGGGAGCCAGGGCGTCGAGTTCTTGCAGAATCTGCAGCATGCGGGCCCCCGCTCCCGCCCAGGCGGCGTCGAGGAGCTCGCTCAAACGGGTCCGCGGCAACAGGCCGATCATATCGCAGATGTCGGTCTCGGTCAGGCCGGCGCCGGCATAGGCGATCGCCTGGTCGGTCAGACTCAGGGCATCGCGCATGCTGCCCTCGGCGGCCTCGGCCAGACGTGCCAGGGCACCGACCTCGGCGTCGATGCCCTCGGCCGCCAGCACCGTACCCAGGTGCGCGGCAATCAGGCTGGGCGACATCGGCTTCAGGTTGAACTGCAGGCACCGCGACAACACGGTGATCGGCAGCTTCTGGGGATCGGTGGTCGCCAGCAGGAACTTCACATGGGGCGGCGGTTCCTCCAGGGTCTTCAACAGCGCGTTGAAGCTCTTCTCCGAGAGCATGTGGACCTCGTCGATCAGGTACACCTTGTAACGTCCACAGACCGGTGCGTAGGCGACATTGTCCAGCAGTTCGCGGGTGTCGTCGACCCGCGTGCGTGACGCGGCATCGACTTCGATCAGATCAAGGTGACGGCCCTGGGCGATCTCCACGCAGGCACCACACTGGCCACAGGGGGTCGCGGTCACGCCGGTTTCGCAATTCAGGCAGCGGGCCAGAATGCGCGCCACCGTGGTCTTGCCGACCCCGCGGGTACCGGAGAACAGGTAGGCATGGTGCAGGCGGTCGTGCTGCAGCGCATTCACCAGGGCCCGGACCACGTGCGGCTGGCCGATCAGGTCTTCAAAGCGGCCGGGCCGCCACTTTCGAGCCAGCACCTGATGGCTGATCTTTGCCTCGAATCCTGGATTGGCCACGGCATCATCCGAGAAAGAACTGGCGAGAAAGAACTGGCGAGAAAGAGCTGGAGACAAAGGGGTGGTGGCCCGCACCCGCCACACCCCGGCGCCCGAGTTGGCTGCTACCGTTGCTCCCTTCCGGGCCTGGCGGAGTTCACAGCCTCTCGTCGCGGGGGGACCGATACGGACCACCATAACGCGGTGCCTGGCGAGCCAAGCGAACTCCGAAGCTTCCGGTTTTCTGCCGCGCGCGTCAACTGGCCCGACATCGGACCCGCCAATTGGCCCGGCCAGAGGTCCGAGCAGCCCGCCGCAAAGGGTCGGTCGGCCGAACACGCCCCCTGGTTAGCCTGAGCCTATTGATCCCATACTTTTATTTGATTAGAAACATTCCCCGTTGCCCCGTATCCTGGATCTCGTTGAAGCACACCCCCTTCCCAACCCAGGAGAACGATATGGAACTGCAAACCCGCGAAGGCCAGCGCGCCCCTGTTGTCACCTTCCGCTGCCGCAAGAACAACGACTGGCACGACGTGCGTTCCCAGGACCTGTTCCAGGGCCGCAACGTCGTCGTGTTCGCCCTGCCCGGCGCCTTCACACCGACCTGCTCCTCGGCTCATGTGCCGCGCTACAACGAACTGGCACCGGTCTTCCGGGCCCATGGTATCGACGAGATCGTCTGCATCTCGGTCAACGACGGCTTCGTGATGGAGGCCTGGCAGGCCGACCAGAAGGCCGACCAGATCACCTTCCTCGCCGACGGCAATGGCGAATTCACCCAGGCGATGGGCCTGCTGGTCGACAAGTCCGATCTGGGCTTCGGCCAGCGTTCCTGGCGCTATTCGATGCTGGTTCGCGACGGCGTGATCGAGAAGCAGTTCAACGAGCCCGACGAGCCCGGTGACCCCTTCCTGGCCTCCGATGCCGACACCATGCTCGAGTACATCGCCCCGAACGCCGCCCGCCCAAAGGACGTCGTGCTGTTCACCAAGCCCGGCTGCCCCTATTGCCAGGCGGCGAAGGCCGATCTCGAGGCAGCCGGCATGGCCTTCGAGGAGATCGTGCTGGGTCGCGATGCCAGCCTGCGGGGGCTGCGGGCCACCACCGGGGCCATGACCGTGCCCCAGGTCTTCGTGAACGGCCAGCGCATCGGCGGCTCCGAGGACTTGAAGGCTTGGCTGGGTCGGCCCCAGGCCGCCTAAGCGGCGCGCCGGGAACCCGGTTTCCGGCGCCATTTTTCCCGCCGGCTGCGCACGCCGACGGCAATCCGTTAAAATACTGATATACGCTAGGCGATGCGGACCGCATGATGCGGCCTGCACGCCGAAACCCCAACGGGAGCCCTCATGGAACAGTACGACATCATCGTTATCGGCGGCGGCAGCGGTGGACTTGCGGTCGCCGAGCGGGCCGCTGGCCACGGCGCCCGTGTGGTGGTCTTCGACCCCCGACCACTGGGGGGTACGTGTGTTAACGAGGGCTGCGTGCCGAAGAAACTGACCTGGTATGCCGCCCATCACGCCAGCCACGCCCGGCATGCCCACGAGTTCGGTGTGGACGTTGAAGTGCAGGGCCTGCGTTACGGCGACCTGGTGCAGCGACGCCACGACTTCCTGCAGATGCTGAACGACTACTGGTCCGGCTATCTGGAACGCCTGGGGGTCGATTACATCGCCGAACGCGCGCAACTGATCGACGCCCACACCGTGCTCGCGGGCGGCATCGAGTATCGCGGGGAGCGCGTGGTCCTGGCCACCGGGGGCGAGCCCATCGTCCCGCGGATGCCGGGCCACGAGCTCGGCGCGACCTCCGACGACTTCTTCCAGTGGCCGGAACTGCCCCGTTCCATCGCCATCATCGGGGCCGGATACATCGGCCTGGAGATGGCCGGCATGATGCGGGCCCTCGGCGTCGAGGTCACCGTGATCGCGATGGAGACCCGAGTGCTGGAGATGTTCGACCCGATGATCAGCCATGTGCTGGAACGGCATATGGCGGAACAGGGGATCGAGCGCCACCTGGGTTCGACGGTGCAGGGACTCAGCGGCGCGCCGGGATCAATCCGGGTGCAGGTAAACGAGGACCAGGAATTCGGTCCCTTCGAGCAGGTGTTGTGGGCGGTCGGACGCCGCGCCAAGACCCGGGACCTCGGTCTGGAAGCGATCGGGGTCGAGATCCGCCGGGATCAGACGCTGCCGGTCGACGAATGGCAGCAAACCAACGTGCCCGGGGTCTTCGCCCTCGGTGACATCATCGGCAAGGCGCCGCTGACCCCGGTGGCCATCGCCGCCGGGCGTCGACTGGCCGACCACTGGTTCGCACCCCAGAACGATCCCGTGCCGGTGGATTACCACCAGGTCCCGACCGTAACCTTCACCCACCCGCCGGCCGCGGCCGTCGGCCTGACCGAACCCCAGGCCGTGGCCGAATACGGCGATAGCGTTCGGGTGTACGAGACCGAATTCGGCGGTCTCGCCCGGGCGTTCGCGCCGGGCGACATCGCGCCGGTGGCGATGAAGCTGGTCTGCGCCGGCGACAATGAACGCGTCGTCGGCCTGCACATGATCGGCGACAGCGTCGACGAGATGTTGCAGGGCTTCGCGGTGGCGGTCCGGATGGGCGCGACCAAGCGCGACTTCGACCTGACCATCCCGCTCCACCCGACCAGCGCGGAGGAGTTGGTCACGCTGAAGGTCGCGCGCCCCGGGCAACGCGATCCGGTCGCCGACGCGGCCTGAACCGAGGGCCGGCGGCCTCCAGGATCGGCTGAACCGGAGGTCGTTTGAATCGAAGTGTGTGTCGGGGCGCGTGCCCCCGACGCCGTCCGCCCCGGCCCACGACGCTTGCGCCGACTTGACCCAGATCAAGGTGCAGTGCTGCGCCGCCGTGCCACCCTCTCCTCACCTGTATGGCCCCTATCCCCTGCGCAGGCCAGGTCGGTACGGGATCGTTCGCAGGACAACGAGGAGAACGTCATGCGCAGCATCATCGTCCTGGCCATCAGTGCCGGGCTTCTGGTCCTCTCGCTCTCGGGGGCGGCTGAGGAATGGGCCCTCGGCGAAGGCAACGCGGCCTTCAGTCACCTGCCGCAATACCACCAATCCTATGTAAAGAATTACGACGACACCGAGATGACCGAATACGGCGGCTCGGTGCCGCACCGCAAGCACGACGACTTCAATCCGCTGCCCAAGGGCTACCAGCACGCCCAGCCCTACCTGAAGAACCTCTGGCTCGGCTACCCGTTCAGCTATGACTACGATCGGGCCCGCGGGCATACCTACGCCATCGAGGACGTCACCACCATCGATCGCATCAACCGCTACAGCGAGCAGGCGGGGCTGCCGGCGACCTGCTGGAACTGCAAGACCAACACCATGCCGCAGCTCCTGGAGGAGCGCGGCGACGCCTTCTGGGCCAGCAATTTTCACGAGTTTCGAGAAATGCACGATCCGGCACGGCACAGCATCGGCTGCACCAATTGCCACGATGCCGACAACAAGATGCGCCTGACGATCACCAGCGTGCCGCTGGACGAGGCCCTGCAGCGGCAGGGGAAGGACTGGCGCAACGCCTCGCGCGACGAGATGCGCTCGCTGGTCTGCGCGCAATGCCACGTCGAGTATTACTTCGAGACCGGCGAGCATGGCGTCGCGGCAAAGCCACACTTCCCCTGGGACGAGGGCATGAACGCCGAGGACATTTACCGGTTCAAGGCCAACGGCGAGCCGGAGCGGGACGGATTCGCCGGTCCGTTCACCGATTGGGTGCACGCCGTCTCCAAGACCCCGATGCTGAAGGTCCAGCACCCGGAATACGAGATGTCGCATGACAGCGTGCACGCCCAGGCCGGCGTGAGCTGCGCAGATTGCCACATGCCACGGGTCCAGAGCGGTTCGGTACGCACCAGCTCCCATCACTGGACCTCGCCCTTGAAGAACGAGGCGTCGATCCGCGCGGCGTGCCTGGGCTGCCATGAAGACCGCACCCCCACCGAGATGCGCGAGCGCACCGAATACAACCAGGCCCGGGTGTGGCGTCAGTTGAACATCGCCCAGGAAAAGTCGGTCCGGGCCCACGAGGCCGTCCGCCAAGCGATGGAACATCCGGGGGTCGACGAGGACCTGCTCGCCCAGGCCCGGGAACAGGTGCGCAAGGGCCAATGGTTCTGGGATTACGTGTCGGCCGAGAACAGTGCCGGCGCCCACAATCCGGTGAAGGCACTCGACACCCTCGCCTCCTCCCAGCAGTACAGCGACGAGGCGGTGCAACTGGCGATCCGGGCGACGGACCACGCGATCGCCGCCACGTTGGATCGACCCATTGCCGAGCTGGTGCCGCCGATCCGCGAACACAGCCGCAAGCTCCAGCAGAACCAGGCCCACCTGGACTCGCATCCCTGGCTGCAGTACCTGCCGCGTCTGCCCGAGGCCGACCTGGTCTGGGATGGCAATCAGCGACTGCGCTGACGAACGCCGGCGGGTCTTCGATCCGCCGGGGCTTCGCCCACTTCAAGCCGGGGAATCGAGAACATGACCAAGATCTGGATCATCGTGCTATTGGCCGCAGGGCTGCTCCTGCTGGCACTGGGTGGCACCGCCAGCCATCGCATCACCAGCACCGACGCCTTCTGCAGTTCCTGCCACGCCTATGAAAAGGCCTCCTGGGATTATGGCAGCCATGCCACGGTCGGCTGCCTCGACTGCCACAGCGGGGGCTTCGTCCGGGACAAGACCCAGGGCCTGCGCAAGGTCTACCTGGTTTTCACCGGCCAGATCGACCCCCACCATGACCGCCTGGCCAGTTATCCGGACAAGACCCTGAACAACTGCACGGGGTGCCACCTGAACGCGGAGACCGCCGAGCAGCATCCGCACTTCACCGCGCGCCACGGCCAGTACATGGAGGCCGCCGAGACCTGCATCGCCTGTCACGAAGGCGGCCACGTGGGGGCGCTGCGCGACAAGCGCTACCTGGCCATTCGGCGCGGGGATTGACGGCGAGGGGCTCGAGCGCGGGAGGATCAAAGCCGTCAGATGGCGACCGGGGCCCTGAACACCGGGCCCTGAAGACCGGGCCCTGAAGACCGGGGCCTGAAGACCGGGGCCTGAAGACCGGGGCCTGAAGATTGGGGCCTCGAGGCGCGAGTCCGAAGACGCGAGGCTAGAGACGGGGGCTTGAGAGGACGCGCGGGGGCCGCCCTTGTGTCATTCCGTGGTGACCACGTCGTCGGTGCTGGTCAGCGCGGTGTTCAGCGTATGCCAGGAGAGGGTCGCGCACTTGACCCTGGAAGGGTAATTGTGCACGCCCGAGAGCACGCCCAGGCTGCCCAAATCGAGCGGATCGGTTCGCGGGTGATCGCTGGTCAGCACGTCGTGCACGGTGGCGAAGAGCTCCTGCGCCGCCTCGACCGTCTGGCCCTGCAGGGCCTCGGTCAGCATCGACGCCGAGGCCATCGAGATCGCGCAGCCGGCGCCCAGAAAACTGACGTCGACGATCTGCCCGGCCTCGATCTTCACGAACAGGCGCAGCTGGTCGCCGCACAGCGGGTTGTGCCCGTCCACGGTCCGGGTCGCATCCGGCATCTCGCGAAAATTGCGCGGACGGCGCTTGTGATCCAGGATCAGCTCCTGGTACAGATCGCTCAGGTCGTCACTCATACCAGAAGCTCCCGTGCCTGCTGCAGGCCCGCCACGAGCCGGTCGATCTCCTCGTGGGTGTTGTAGAACGCCATCGAAGCCCGGGTGGTCGCCGGCACCCCGTAGAAGCTCATCACCGGCATCGCGCAGTGGTGACCGGCCCGCACCGCGAGCCCCCGGCGATCCAGGATCGTCCCCATATCGTGCGGATGGACGCCCTCGACCACGAACGAGACGACGGCGACCTTGTCGCGGGCCTGTCCGATGATGCGCAGACCGGGAACGCCCTGCAATTGCTGCGTGGCGTGGCGCAACAGATCGTCTTCGTAGGCCTGCGCCGCGGGCCAGTCCAGCGCCTCCAGATACTCGATCGCGCGACCGAGCCCGATCGCCCCGGCGATGTCCGGCGTACCCGCCTCGAACTTGTGCGGCAAGCCGGCGAAGGTGGTCTTCTCGAAGCTCACCGAGCGGATCATCTCGCCCCCGCCCTGATACGGCGGCATCGCCGCCAGCCGTTCCTCGCGACCGTAGAGCACGCCAATCCCGGTCGGCCCGAACAGCTTGTGCCCGGAAAAGCAGTAGAAGTCGCAGTCGAGGGCCTGCACGTCGACCCGCAGGTGCGGCATCGCCTGCGCGCCGTCGAGGAGCACCGGCACGCCGCGGTCGCGCGCTGCGGCGATCAGCGTCTCGACCGGATTGATGGTGCCCAGCGCGTTGGAGACATGGCTCACCGCCAGCAGACGGGTGCGCGCGTTGAACAGCGCCGGCAGCGCCGTGAGATCCAACTCGCCGGCCGGCGTGATCGGCAGTACCCGCAGCACGATCCCGGCTTGCTCGCGCAGCAACTGCCACGGGATGATGTTCGCGTGGTGCTCCAGCGCGGAGATGATGACCTCGTCGCCCGCCTGGAAGCTGCGGCCGAGACTCGAGGCGACCAGATTGATCGCCTCCGTGCTGCCGCGCAGGAAGACGATCTCGCGGGTCGACCGCGCGTTGATATAGCGCCGTACCGTTTCGCGCGCCCCCTCGAGGCCCGCCGTCGCCCGCTCCGCCAGGCTGTGCACGCCGCGATGGACATTGGCGTTGTCATGCCGATAGTAGCGATCCATCGCCTCGATCACCACCCGCGGCTTCTGCGTGGTGGCGGCATTGTCCAGGTAGGCCAGCGGGTGGCCGTGCACCTCCTGATCGAGGATTGGGAACTCCCGCCGGACGCCTTCCACGTCCCAGCCCGCTTTCGGCGCTGCCTGAATCACGGCACTCATCATCGTCTCCTCCTGCGCTGCAGCCATCGTCCAAAGCCGATCATGCCCCATCGCGCCCCAGCGCACCGATCGGTCGGGACGGGGTCGAACAGGGTCGAGGTCTGCATCGGCTCGTCAATGTCCTACTATAGTACTCGGGATCTCGCCCTCACAGTATCCGCCCTGGCCATCCGCCTTTCCCCGTAACCCCGTAACCCCGTAACCCTGTAGGGTGAGTCAAGCGTAGCGGACCCACCACGGCCCTGGCCCCGGTGCCCGAGCCGTGCGGGGTACGCCCGGTCCGGACCCGCTCAAGTCGTCCATGAGCGCTCGAAGATGGCCATCCATGGCCATCTACGGTCCGGACCGGGCGCACCCCACACGACTCTTCAGCGTTGGGTGTAAAACCTAAGGGCGTGCTGCCGGCGATCGGGGGTTTCGTGGCGATCGGGGCATGCACCCGGCGCCCGGGTGGGAGCACCAATCCGGGCCGTGCAGGGCCT
>Ga0207421_10005502_pt1 | contig 14164 bp, 10 predicted proteins | sample SodLakKL_010_SED_4_FD_187542 | JGI IMG/M metagenome (GOLD analysis project Ga0207421, IMG submission 187542) | Alkaline sediment microbial communities from Lake Tanatar, Kulunda Steppe, Russia - 8KL_010_SED (SPAdes) (version 2) | ecosystem: Environmental > Aquatic > Non-marine Saline and...
CCGTTGCCGAGGGACTCTTAGATGCCATGGATGTAGAGGTGATTCCTGCAGCCGAAGCTGAGGTCCGACAGGCTGTGACACAGGAGCTTCCCGAAATCTGCCAGAGAATCGAAGACGGCGAACAGCTCCCGGATGAGGACCAGACCGCCATCGTCGATGCCGTCCGCCGCGCGCTGCAGCCGCTGAAACGGAAGGCGAAAGAACCGAATTCAAACACCCCCGGCGGATGACCCAATGGATAGCATCGGAAAGCAAGCTCAGGAGGCTTGAGGCATGAGCTCCACCCTGCAAGCACTGCAACAGCAAATCACCAGCGGCGAGGATCTTTCCTCGATTGTCAGAACGATGAAAGCCCTGGCCGCCACCAGCGTGCGCCAGTATGAAAGGGCGGCCGAATCCCTCGATGATTATTTTCACACTGTGCAACTTGGGCTCTCCGTGGTCCTATCAGCACACGGCGAGATGCCGGCAGATCCGGCTTCCGATCCGGACCGGCCCATTCTCATGCTCATCTTCGGCTCCGACCACGGGCTGGCCGGCCGCTTCAACGAACAGATTGTTTCCTACGCCCTGCAGGACTACTGGTTCGAGGGCGAAGAAGGGGAAGATTTGCTGCCGGAAAACCGGCTCATTGCCGCCGCCGGAGAGCAGGTCGTAAGCCGTGTCAGTGCCGCTGGCGCGGACATGATTGATACCTTCGGCATACCCGGTTCGATCGGCGCAATTACTCCGTTTGTCCAATTTCTGCTGGAGAGAATTGAACGGTGGCGTTCTCAGCAGGGAGTGCAACGGGCTCTGCTCTTCTACAATCGGCCGCTAACCGGCGGGTTTCATCCGCAAACCGAGACCCTGCTTCCCGTCAGCCCCGATGACCTTCGGCAGACGAGACTCCGCTGGCAGTCGCCCTCCCTGCCCACCTTTACCATGGCGCCGGACCAGCTCCTGTCCGCTCTTCTGCGTCAGTATTTCTTTGTCTCTCTTTACCGCGCGTGCGCCCTCTCCCTGGCCGCCGAGAATGCCAGCCGCCTGACAGCCATGCAGGCCGCAGAAAAGAACATCAATGAGCGACTCGATGAGATCAGGATGGCCTTCCAGCAGCAACGACAGGCCGCCATCACCGAGGAGTTGCTCGACATCATCTCCGGGTTCAGGGCAGTCCGGGGTTCGCAGGACTCCTCTTCCGAGTAGCCCGTGTATCTCAAAACCCCTCTTATTTCGCCCCGAGGAGCGGCCCGGAGCGGCCAACCTCGCAGCCATGTCGCTTGAAGCCAGGGTGATTTTCCAGGGGTTCGTGTTTTCCAGATCAGGACAGATAACGGGAAATTCCCGCACAAAATCTGCGGGGTCTTCTGCGAAAAGAGTGCGGCGTTCCAGCTGCAGCTCGCAGTAGTCCTGGCAGGTGCTCAACTCCGTGCCCCTCTGCATGATGGACGAGTAAAGGAATGGCGGGCCCATCCGGGGATATCCGCGATTCTCGATGTAGCCGTCATTCAGATTCTCCAGTTCCACCAGGAGCCGTCCCATTCCATCTACGGCGTCAACGCCATCCTGATCAGTGCTGCCGTGCGCTGCCCTCCCGAAGACCCCACCGTCGCCCTGGAAAATCCCTTCTTAAAACGCACGGCCCAAAACTCCTCCGGCTGGGTTGAGCGAAAAAATGGGGTCCTCGGGAATCCTACTTCGGCTCCAGGTCTCTCTCCCGAACGTCAAGGGACCAGGTCTTCACCCTGTCCTCATCCTTCCGGACATCGATGTCCAGGATCCTCCCATCCTCCGACCAGCGTATGCGCTCTATGGGGTCGGTCAGTTCCTCCCGCAGCACCTCAGTAAAGCGGATTGAATCGTCCTGCAGGTAAATGTCCACCTCAACAAATCCCGGGCCCCACTCCGTCCATGCGAATGCCAGATACTCATCATCCGGCGACCAGGCCAGGTGGTCGACTGTTCCCGGGATCACATCAAGGAAGGCCACCTCACCGGACTCCGCGTCCAGCACGCCCACCGCAGTGTCCTTGGTGGCAACCGCGTACGGTCGCGTCATGGTCAGAGCCAGTTTCTCGTTATCTGAAGTAAACAGAAACTCACCGCTCTGGAGGAAGTCCTCCGGTCCCATCTGCAGGTAGTGGCGGAGGCCTTCCCAGTCGAACGGGTGCTCCGCCAGGGCGTCTATCAGACGTGCAGTGGAAATGTCGATTTCGCCAGCGATGTCAAGGGTGGTCACACGATGAGCACACTCCGGAAGGTGCGCGTTTTGCACTGCAATCTCCTCACCGCGGAAGTCGAGAGTCACCGGAGTTTCTGCATCGAGCTTCTCTTTCTCCTGCAGCACAATGTGCGCCTCATGCAGGCCGTCGCATACTGCGACCTCACGCAACGCAGCAAATGACGAAAACAGCGTCCGGGGAGCGTCCATCTCTGCAATGGTCAGTGCTTTGGGGTCCCCGGCGAAGGTCATCTGTACCGTAGTCTCGCCGGTCGACACCTCCCAGTCATCGAGCAGCCCGGAAAACTCCGCCCGGAAGTCAACGTACTCTCCCCGATCCGCCGTCCTGAAGACCTCTTCCGCAAGGGCGGCAGAAAAAGCATCGAAGTCCCCAACGGAAATGCGGGGATGCTCGATCACTACCGATGCTGTGATTCTGTCTCCATCCCGCTCGGCCGCTCTCACCGATATTTCCAGATCCTCAAAACCGGCAAACACGTTGGAGTCGTGCGCGATGTGGTGTTCAGAAGTGAGAGTGCGGAGACCCAGCTCCAACCTGAGCTCCTCCTCCAGATCGTCCGAGAGGTGCTCACTCATAGCATCACGGTCTCCCGCCGCAAAGGCCCCCCAGAAGGCCTCGGCCACCTCCATCACCTCGGGCGGAATTTCCTCTTCCTTTCCGTGCTCGGGTGCATCAACCTCGTCTTCGGGCGGTGCAGCGCCGCATGCGGCAAGAACGGAGAGAAAAATTCCCATCAAAAGAACCACATACACCGGCGCGGCAATCCTCTCGAGCAATGCCTTCACCTCCGCGGGGCTCCTCCTGCGCGGATTCCTTCTATTTTGGAGCCGGGGTGATCTCATGTTGAGGTGTTCGCGATCCCGCAGGCGCCTCCCTGCCTGCATCGACAGGAAGTTACAACCTTCCCGGCAGGCTGGCAGCCCCATACTCAAGAGGTATGCGCAATGAATGGCAGAAAGTGCACTGAACCTGCATCATGCATCTGGGTCAACCCAACAGCTCCCACATACGATCCGCCAACATTGCCAGAAGCTCGGTGAAATTCATCATGTCGAGGTCCATGGCAAAGATCGACATGTAGCAGGCGGCCAGTATGAGGCAGGCGAAGAATGCAATCCACTCCCTCCAGCTCTCGTCGGCCAGCTCCGGCAGATGCACAAGTGTGATTATGAGGATGGCGCAGACAGTATACAGCATATCCTCACCTCTGAACCGGCGGGCCGATCAGCCCGGCCCGCTTGATGACCACCTGAACATCTATGTTGACCTCCAGCTCGGGAAATATTTCATCCCAGTCATCCTCGATCTCCCACCACTCGTGGGGTTTTTTGCGGTATATCAGGTTGCCCAAGCCGAGCACGTCTGATCCGAGTTCCTGAGACCTGCTGATGGTCTTCTCGATGTCTGCCCGCAGGGCCTCGGCAGACCGTCTCCGCAGGGAGTCAATGAACTGGTCATCCCGCAATATCTCGTGATCCCCGGTGTACTCCTGTATTCTCGTTCTGGCTTTCAGTTCGATATTGATCCCCACCTCATCGCCCTCCACCACCGGGTACATTCTCGCTTTCTCTGATATGGTTTCGAGACCGACAGTGGCTCCCTCTTCCCCGGGTGAGGGGACGAGATACGAAGACTGGTGCTCGCCGCCGACCAGATGCCAGCCCCTGATCTCGTCCGGCTCAAACCACCCCCGAAAGACATCATCGACAAACGCGGCGGCCCCGCCCAGCCTGACGGGAGGAACGACCATATCATCGTCATTACCATCCTCTCCATGGCTTCCCCCCTCTTCATCCGCAACCAGCACTTCTGCCCGGCCTATGAGTATCTCGAAACCGGGCTGTTCCAGTTGATTGTAGACCTCGGAGAGAAACATGGCGGGAAAAATGTTCGCATCGAATTGAACCGCCGTTATCTGCCGCTGCAGGCCCCGCGCGCCGGTATCTTCCAGGGGGAACTCGGCTTCCATGAGCTTTCTCACATCGCCCTGCACCACCAGCGGGCGGGAGATCAGACGGAGCTGGCGTTCTCTTTCCAAAAAATCAAGCACAGGACGCAAACCGGACCGGGCCAGCTCTTCTGAGAAGACAGTGACGATATTGTGTCCCCAGAACAGCTCTCTCGACGTACCCTCCACCAGATGTTCCCGTGCATGAAAGGGGGTTTCGCCATAGGCGGACAGGACCCAAAACGGCCTCGGCTCGCCCGGGTCCGGATTGCCTCCCGCATGTGCTTCTTCTATCTGTCCCATTACGTGGGCGATCTGCACGGTAATCTGGTACAATTCGCGATCGGGATCGTAGTCAAATGCCGTGGCCAACACGTAACCCCGCATTTCCGGGTCGCGGCGATCCCAGCACCCCACACCTGCCATGAGGAGCGCGATAATCAGAAAAGCAGCAACGAGTCTACCGCACATGATCGCTCCTACTTCCCCTGAGAACATGCACCGCATACGGCAGTCCGACCGTCAGGAGAAACACCAGCAAAACCCACGGCCCGTACAGGTCGGGGTGGTAGAATGTGCGCAGCTGAAACAGATCGCGCCAGGTATGATTGGCGTTGGTGAGCACAAACAGAAACACTGGACCGATGAGCGGACGGTATGTCCTGAGGCCGAGCAGCTGCGAGAGCCCTTTTGTCGCACAGTACAGCAGTACCGACACCCCAATGAAAGTCCCGAAGGCCCAGGCGAAAATAGCAAATATCTCCACCCGCTCGAGAAACTCGCTCAGCTGAATGGTCCGGATCATGGTAAACAGGGGAAAGACGGTCCGCGCTCCCTTGTGCGGCCCGAGCACCACTACGACGACGAGAGAGGCGATGATCAGCATGATCGTGGACAGGGTAAAGGAGGCCATGGAGATGCGCAGGACCTTTCTGGGCTGGTTGAGTGTACGAGTCAGCATAGTGAGCACCAGGAATCTGGCAGCCGCACCGGTGGGAACCACCGATGCCCGCAGCGGCGGGCCAAACCCCCGGGCGAGGACCGGCTCAAGGTTGGATAGGCCGTCGGCGAACAAAGGAGTTGAAATCAGCAAACTACCCAGCAGGATGATGAAAAAGACCGGCATGACCAGATCGGCACAGCGCCCAATGACCTCTATGCCCGCATGTGCCGCAACCGCACCGAGGACTAACACCGTGCCCAGCACAAAGACCAGCGGGGTTTCCGTGAGAAAATCAATGGTGATGACCGCAGCGTATATTCGCCCCTCGGCCGCGGCCATGTGTAGAAACACGAATATGAGAAATGCACTGACCACCTTCCCCACCCACCTGCCGAGAAGATTCTGCATGTAATCCACCGCGGTCATATCGGGATACCCCTGCACAGTGCGGCAGATGAGGTAGAGCAGCAGGGCGACCGGAAAGAAGGATATCACTGCAGCGACCCACGCGTCCTGCAGGGCATCAGCACTGGTCAGAACCGGCAAAAATGACATCAGCACCGTCGACCTGATCATAAAGAGTATAATGAACAGCTGCCGGTTGTTGATCTTCTCTTCAGGTTGTTTCAATCCTCACCCACCCTCCCTCGATCTCTGGCTGGGATCGGGCCGGACACTGTAGGAGGGGTCCTCGCGCTGCACATCGCGCTGGCCCAGGAATTTGGGTCGTGTAGGGAGTTTCCAGTGCCAGAGCCGCAGTATGTTGTCCTTCATGTCCCGCAGCACAAAGGGAGCCACGGGGGTCAGGTACGGCACGCCAAAAGACCGGAGCGAACAGAGATGCACAGCCAACAGGAGAAGAACAAACTGAATCCCGAAAATACCCAGCACGGCTCCTGCAATCGTGAATATAAACCGCACCAGGCGCACGGCTATCCCCAGGCTGAAGATGGGGGTTACAAAGCTGGCGATGGCGGTCAGGGCGATGACAATCACCACCGAAGGCGCAACGATTCCAGCCCGGATGGCGGCATCGCCGATGATCAACGCACCGACAATGCTCAGCGCCTGGCCGATGGCCATCGGCAGCCGCACCCCGGCCTCCCGCAGCAGTTCGAAAAGCCCATCCAGGATCAATACCTCCACGAGAACGGGAAACGGTACGCCTTCTCTCGCGGCGGCGATACGTATGAGCAGATTCGTGGGCATAAGCTCCGGGTGAAAGGTCACTACCGCCACGTACAGGCCTGGGACCATCATGGCCGTCAGAAAAGCACCTATCCGCATAATCCGCGTAAATGCAGCCAGGGGGAACTTCTCGTAGTAGTCATCGGGCGACTGCAGCATCATGACCAGCTCCGTCGGCACGAGGAGGGCATACGGGGTTCCCTGCGTCAGTATGGCCACCCGCCCCTCCACCAGACAGGCGCAGACCTTGTCGGGCCTCTCCGTCTCCATAACCGTCGGGAAAATGCTCAGGGGTTGGTCCTCGATGAACTCCTCTATGAAACCGCTCTCCAGAATGCTGCCGGTGTCTATCCGGTTGAGCCGGTCGCGCACTTCCTTTATGAGGCCCTCGTTGGCCAGTCCCTTGATGTATACCATTTCCACCTTGGTTCGCGTCAGGCGCCCGATCTGAATCTCCTCGAACCACAGATGAGGCACACGTATGCGGTGCCTGATGAGCGACGTGTTCGTTCGCAAGTCCTCGACGAAGGAATCCCGGGGGCCACGCAGAGTTTGCTCGGTGGCCGGCTCGCTGATGGCCCGGGAGGTCTTTCCCTTGGAATCGCACAGAAGGGCGGTACTTTGGCCGTCAATCAACACACAGGTGTCGCCAATGGATATATGATCAAACAGGTCAGCCAGGTTGTCTGCCTCCACCACGTCATGCACGGGCAGCAGATCATTCAGTACATTTGCAGCGGAGATGTCAAGTTTTCTCAGCCACCGGTCCCTGATGCTCTCAACGATCAAGCTGTGAAGCATTTCGTCGATTACCGCCTCTTTGATCATTCCGTCCAGGCATACTATGGCAGCGTCAACCGTAGCCCCGATACGAAATTTGCGGATGATCAGATCAGAGCTGGACCCGGTGATTTTTTCGATCAGATCGATATTGGCCTGCAGCTTCTTGCTCAACTTCATCTGCTGGAGCTTTTCCTGGCGCTTCTCGATGTCATATTTTTCATGCCACGGGTCGCGTCGTCCTTTGGCGAACCCCCGGAGAATTTTCTGCAAGAACCCCACGATATCCCCCTCATCGGCACAGTGTCTGGCAACAGAGCATTAGTTAGGATGTTTCTTTCCCCCGCACCTATGCGCAACCCGGCCCGAACATTCCGGAAACGGGGGTCAAGCCTCCCCTATTGCTCCCAGAAAGAGACGATCCCGCCACAGGATTTGCCACCTCACTGCCAGAAACAATGAAAAACAGCTGCATCAGATGCGAGCCAAATGATCTCTATGTTTCAGAGCCGCCGCACGTGCAGGAGGCTGGAGGTTGACGAAATGACTGCTTTTTCCCTGAATCGGCGTGTAGGGGAGATGGACGAGACACCCGTGCGCCTGTAGACCCGATATGCCGGGGCAGCCGACTATGAGTGCGAGGTATTTATGCCGACCGAAACCAATCTGCAGTGGCTGCAGAAGGAACTGTATCGACTCCGGAAAGGCGTGAGAAATCTGGCAAAAACGGCAGCACAATGCTGCGTAGCCAAGAGTTTTTCACCACCCATCCGGGAGAGTACTTCCATGAGGTGCTCCTGTTTCCTACCTCCACCCCAAGAACAACATACAAGCCCGGAGAGGCCCTACCCTATCGGGAGCGCCTTCGACGGGTCTGGGGCATAGAACTGGACAATCTCCTCCGATGGCATGAAGAGGAACTCGACAGGTGCGGACACACTTCTTGACATAGCTGCTCAAGCATAGATCCCGCCCGCGACCCACACGATATTCTGGAAACTGACCTGCCCAGCCGCGATTGCCCGAAGGACATGTTCCTTCTTGTGAGAGAGTTTGTCGCCTGGACACGCGAGGCGTCTCTCTCTTGCATCACCCTGTCGGAGGGCGAGATCTGCGAAGTACATCCGGTGCCGGAACAACTGAAACAATCCTGCCGTGGGGCGGTTACAGTGGTCCCGACCCATTACAGGACAACCTGCGGGGCCCCGTCTTTCTCAATGATCACAACTACCGGGGAGTAACGCTTGGGTGGATGCAGATGATGGCCATTCACAAGTGCTACCCGGATCATCACGCGCAGCGGGTGAAAACCGCCGCAGGGAATCTGCCGCGATCCTTCAATTCAAGCTCTCGCACCTCATGAACCGCTCCGGTCCTCTGAACGAAGGCATCGCCCACCGGTTCGAACCACTCCTTGAGCACATCTTCCCCGAGCCGGCCTTTCCCGCTTTGTGGCCTACCGCCGCCTGCACACCGCGGTGAGGATCAAGGCTGACCTCCTGCTGCATCACTTTGGGCGGCCAGTAGAGGATGCCGTGCGGCTGTACCGGGAGCACATGCAGTTTTCACCGGGGGCCGCGCGGGGGCAGGTTGACTTTCAGCAGCTGTGGCCGGGCTACATGACCATCTACTACTACGGGCAAGAGCACCTGGACGAGATAGACCGAGAACCGGGCAGCGGGCGCCCTCACCACCCGGTCGCGAGCGGGACGACCTGCGGCATGCTGATCTTCGCAGTACGAGGTCGCAGTGAAGCATCACTGCCTCAATCAATTACCCACCGCGGCTGCCTCAGAATGTGCGCCAATCCAGGTTGCATGATAATGGGCACACCACACAATCACTGTGCGACCGTGTGCCCACAGTGAATTGCTGCATACTCAGTCCTTGGTGAGGACAATCAATTTCCGAAATTCACGAAAATCTGGCGACTATTCATGCCGGGCCCCTCGAACTTCACAAAATGAGGAGGCGCGCTCCTTCTGGCACCTGATATCGTAAGCCGGTCATCGAATCGCGGCGGCCACTGGAGGGGACGTTACTTCTTGAGACCACATCGAAGGGAGTACTGAGATGTTCAGACACGAAAAACAGCTTCTGCACCCCGTTCGCATCGAGCGACCCAACCCGGAGTATGCAACCCTACTGACCGAACAGCTGGGAGGGCCGCACGGCGAGCTGAAAGCCGCAATGCAGTACCTGTCACAGAGTTTCTGCATAACTGACCCCCGAATCCGCGACCTCTTTTTGGACATCGGCTCGGAGGAACTCGGGCACATGGAGATGGTGGCTACAACCGTGCGTCTGTTGAATGGTGAGAATCCAGATGCTCGCGGCGTCGAGGCAGGAAGTATCCAGTCACATGTCATCGGCGGGCTCGGCCCTCAGCTCACCAATGCTTCCGGGCACCCGTGGACCGCCACCTACGTCAACAGCACCGGTGACCTGGCAGCGGACCTCCTGTCCAACATAGCCGCAGAGCAGCGGGCCAAGGTGGTCTATGAGTACCTGCACCGTCAGATAGACGATGAAGGAGTGCGGGAGACCATCGACTTCCTCCTCAACCGCGAGGAAGCACACAACGCCCTGTTCCGGGAGGCGCTCAATGATGTGCAGGGAAGCGGCTCAACCGAGGACTTCGGGGTGGATGATGACGCTCGTCTGTACTTCGACCTTTCTTCTCCGGGACAGTACTACGATCCTCCCGCCCCGACCAAGCCAGCTTTCCGAAACCCCCGCCAGTCTTAATGAAGATTTGCCATCAAACCGACAGAATTCGGCGAGCGCGGCGCCGGGCGGAAGCACCCGCCCGGCGCCGTCGGGTCAAGGGTACTCATCCCGGCTCAATCGCCGATCAACGCGTGCTGTGCCGCCTGCACGCCCGAACGGGTCGAGCAGGTATGTCCTTCCGCCGCCAGCGCCCGTTCAATAGCTCCAAGGGTGCTCAGAATGTCCGATTCATTGCAGTCGCCCATGTGACCGATGCGGAAGTACTCTTCCTTTATCTCCGCATGCAGCCCTGCAGCCACAATGACCCCCTCTGCACCTATACCGGCGCAGAGCGACGCATCTATATTCTCCGGATAATACAACGCCGTCAGGGTGGGTGCGGCAAGGCTGTCGTCCCGGGGAACCATCTCCAGGCCCATGGCCGCCGCTCCAGCCCTGAAGGCCCGCGCGAGACGGTCGTGTCTGGCAAACCTGGCATCCATACCTTCAGCCAGGATCTGGCGCAGGCTGGCGTTCAGGGCATATATCAGGTTCACTGGCGGCGTTCCAAAATAGGCCCCGCCCCGGTTCTCGTAGGCCTGCATGATGGGCAACCAGTTGTCGATATCGGCGTAGTAGTTGGCCACGGGGGAGTCCCGCCCCTCGAACTTCGCCATGGCATCCGGGCTGAAGGTCAGAAGGGCCAACCCGGGTGGCACCCCCACGGCCTTCTGGGAGGCAGTGAGATGAACGTCAATATCCCACTCCTCAGTCCGGCACTCCGCACCGGCCGTGCCGCAAACACCATCGACAACCGTAAGGCATCCCGCCGCCTTGGCGACCGCCGCCAGGGCACCAACATCGGTGAGCACACCTGTTGATGTATCAACATGCGTCATCGATACCAGAGTGTAGCTGCCCGCATCGAGGGCCTCCTGGAGATCATCTACACCGGCTGCATCGCCGATGGGAGCGCGCAGGTGGTCCACCTCCGCCCCGTAACGACCGAGAATGTCTCCCATCCGGTCGCCAAAGTATCCGGTATTTACAACCAGGGCACGGTCGCCGGGCTCTATCAGGTTGCTCGCCGCCATGTCCATTGCAAATGTGCCAGTGCCCGCCACGATGAAGGGCTGCGCCGAGGGGGCAAGAAACACCTCCCGCGTCATCTCCAGGCACTCGCCAAAGCAGTCGATAAAATCAGGAGCAATATGACTGGTAGTCGGTTCTCCCATCGCGTTGAGGACCTCGGGAGTAAACTCCACCGGTCCCGGAATCATGAGAAGTTTCCTGCTTTTCATCTTCGACTGTCCTCCCCTTTCATGTTGTATCATGCCGCCGGTCGACGGAAGCGACCGGCCGGACAACGGACGTTCTTGCTCCACCGCAGTAGGCGCACACAATGCCTGCACTCAATTTCCTTCCGCATTCAATCGCCAGGTCCTGCCCACACTGAGACACAGGAAAGGGTCTCACATAACACCCATAATTCAGTATCTGCGTTCGGCATTAGCGCATGATCGGGCCGTCCCTGCCCGGATGTGATCGGTCTCCTCATGAACATTTCCTGAGCGATTCGAGCAAAAGAGAAGGAGGTTCGCACGGCCCGGTGGAAATAGATGATAGGTTGAGACCGACAGTGCAAAAAGAACATCTCAGGAAAGGATGATTCAGATGTTGGCGGGGATCTACGCTCCCATACCTACACCCTTCGACAGCGCGGGTGAAATCCTCGAGGACAAATTGGTGGAAAACGTCCAGCGGTGGGCAAATACTGATTTGACCGGCCTCGTGGTTCTGGGTTCCAATGGGGAATTCGTTTACCTCTCTCCCGAAGAAAAAGTTCGCGTCCTGGAGGTGGTGCGGGAGGCTCTCCCGGCCGACCGGCCAGTGATAGCCGGAACCGGCTGCGAGTCCACCCGCAACACCATCGAACTCACCTGCGCAGCGGCTGAAGCCGGGAGTGCAGCAGCCCTGGTCATCACCCCACACTTTTTCGGTGGGGGAATGACGGCGGAACGCCTGCACACCCACTACACAGAAGTGGCCGATGCTTCTCCCATTCCCATCATGCTGTACAACATGCCCCGCAACACCGGCCTGAGCATGCCCGTCAGCCTGATAAGCGACCTGGCACAACACGAAAACATAATCGGAATCAAGGACAGCGGCGGTAACATCGCCCAGATTTCACAAATGGTGCGCGACACCCCGGACGATTTCGCAGTGTTCGCCGGCTCGGGGAGTTTCCTCCTCCCTGCCTTATACATGGGAGCAACCGGCGGTACCCTGGCAGTGGCCAATGTGGTACCCAATCTGTGTGCAGAAATCCATGAGGCATATGGGGCGGGAGACTGCGAGCGTGCACGCAACCTGCAGCGTAAAATCCTCGACCTGAATGCTGCGGTAACCACCGGGTACGGGATTCCCGGATTGAAGGCCGCCCTCGACTCGCTGGGTTTCTACGGGGGACCACCACGCCTGCCGCTTACCCCGGCACCGCCCGCAGCAAAAGAGGATCTGGAGCGCATGCTGCAAGACTGCGGAGCTCTATGAGCAAATACGGGGGGCATCCCTGCCCCCCAAATAGTGCTGCCTGTCCGTTGACATGGGGCCTTGTACCACCGGCATTATGCGTTGGCCGGCAGGATATTGTCCCCAACCAGTGATGGATGGTCAGCCAATTCCCGACTACATCGTAAGATCGCCGGCGCTGGACTGCCCGGCTCTCAGTGCTGAAGCGAAATCACCTGCTGCAGCTGCACGCTGGCCCGGGGGAACTCCCTACGGCAAAGCAGGAGGGAGTCCCGCAGCCAATTGACACACGTGGCGGTGTGCGGGGCCGGACACCTCTGCGGCCAGGGCAGGCCGGTTCCTGGCCGCAGAGGACTGCCGCAGATTCAGTTGATCTTCTCCAGCACTCTCCAGACCACGACCACCGATTCCGCACGATTCAAGCCCGCGCCCACTCGAAAGGTATCGTCGGGGTAGCCGTGCAGCAGCCCCTCATCAACGGCGGATGCGACCCAGCCTCGGAGAATCGAAGGGATCTCCTCCTCGTCGACAAAGTCGAGTTCCGGGTCAGTATCCTCGGACAACCCTGCAGCCCGGGCGGCGAGATAGGCCATCTCACCGCGGCTGATGACCTCATCGGGGTAAAGCCGGTCGCCCAGTTCATCGACATTAACCCAGCCCTCCTCGATGGCCCAACGAACGAAGGACTCAGCCCAGTGACCGTCCATGTCTTCAAAGGGCAGGTCTTCATCGCCCACTTCGGGGTCCTCTCCCGCCTCGGAGGCAACCAGCATCTTTACGAATTCTGCCCGGGTGACCTCTTCTTTCGGGGCGAAATACCGTTCCTCTTCGTATATATAGCCGTGTATGAACCCGGCCGAAATGGCACGCCGTATCGAAGCCTCGGCCCAGTGACCGCATATATCCTGCATGGGGTGAGACAGACCATCAAAAGCTACCGAAACAGCGCCCTCCTCGACCCGAGTACCGTCCTTGGCATCCTCGTAGGCACCGTAGACCGTACCCACAGGATTGGTGGGGTTGGGGTAGGTCAGCACGATTTCAAACTCCGCCCACTCCGGCCCACCGGCGGCTAGCGTCAGGTTCGCCTCGGCCAGGTGAATATGTCCGTCCTCGAAAACCAGCTGCATGGTCGCCTCAAAGACCTGTGCCCAGCCCCGGACGACAATTGGGTTAGGCGCAGTTCCGTCATCTGCCAGCACCGGATCAAGAACTATGGTGTCCTCCCCGTCCCTGGCTTCCTCCAGCTCGGCCTCCCGCCAGGTCTCACCGAAAAAATTCACCAGGACCGGGCTGTCGCCCGCCGGCAGGCGCAAGAGTGCATAAGGATAGGTAATCGCCTGCGTGACCGCATCGTCCGGGTCGGGAGATACTAGCTCGGCATCGACCTGTATTGTGCCCTCCCATTCACGGATGTCTCCTTCTTTTACCTCTACCTTATATCCGCCGGTCGGTTTTTCTCCCCACGCAATCAACAGGTACCTGTGCTCACCGGCAGGCAGGAGGTGAATCCCCTGCTCGTGCCGCTTCTCATCGACCCAGCCAGAGACCGCGTCCCCGGCATCTTCCTGGTCAACATCCTCCCACGCGACGGTCTCAGCGGCGGCGCCTGAAGAAGCTAATGTCAGGACCGCAAGCAGAACCACGCCGGTGAGAACTGTCATGAACCGATTAGCCTGCATCTTCATCCTCTCCCCCCGAAATCCATCTCTGATTATATATTCCTCTACTGCCTGCACATACCGACGAGGTGGGATGCGTACAGTTCCCTCCTCATTTTCACGGGCTACAGGGAGGCGACCGCGCCCCCAAGACGCTGGACGGCTTCCCGTACCA
>Ga0207421_10005503_pt1 | contig 14163 bp, 12 predicted proteins | sample SodLakKL_010_SED_4_FD_187542 | JGI IMG/M metagenome (GOLD analysis project Ga0207421, IMG submission 187542) | Alkaline sediment microbial communities from Lake Tanatar, Kulunda Steppe, Russia - 8KL_010_SED (SPAdes) (version 2) | ecosystem: Environmental > Aquatic > Non-marine Saline and...
CCTGCCGTTGACGATCGGGGAGACGACAATCGACGCCGAGACTCGGACAGGGAGGGATCGACGACGCCAACGCGACGAGCGCGACGCACTCGAGACCCTCGCCCATCGCCTCGAGACCGAGGACCCGGACGTGCTGGTCGTCAGTCACGCCGACGTGATTCCGACGATCGTGGACCGCGCCGCCGCCCTCGAGGTCGACTGCCAGTTGGGCCGCCTCGCCGAACCGACCTACCAGCGCCTGGCCGGGCGCTCGACGTACGAGAGCTACGGCACCGTCGGTCACTCGCCGGCACGGTACAACGTCCCCGGGCGAGCGATCGTCGACCGCTCGAACACGTTCTTCTGGCACCAGTCGGGGCTCCCCGGCGTGGTAGATCTCATCGAGCGCTCGCACAAACCGATCCAGGAACTCGCCTGGGCCTCGATCGGCAACGTCCTCACGGCGATCCAGATCCGGGAGGCGACTCGACAGGGGGTCCTCGTCCCCTGGAAGCCCTGGCGACCCGAGCTCTTCAAATCGATGGCGACCTTACACGAGGCCGACCGCGGCGGCTACATTCTCTCGCCCGAGGTCGGCGTTCACGAGGACGTCGCCGAACTCGACTTCGCTAGCCTCTATCCGAACATCATCGCCACGCGAAACGTCAGCCCCGAGACCGTCCGCTGTGACTGTCACCCCGACCGGTCGGACGTCCCCGGACTCGGATACGCCATCTGCCCCGAGGAGGGATACCTGCCCGGCGTCCTCGAGGACATCATCGCGGATCGCCAGGCGTTCAAACGCGAGTTGCGCGAGGGCGGCCCAGACCTGGATCCCGAGCGCGAGCGCGAACTCCGGGCGAAAGCCGAGGCGCTGAAGTGGATTCTGGTCTCCTGTTTCGGCTACCAGGGCTTTTCGAACGCCAAATTCGGCCGCATCGAGTGCCACGAGGCGATCAACGCCTACGCCCGCGAACTTCTCCTCGAGACGAAGGCGATCCTCGAGGCCGGCGGCTGGCGGATGCTCCACGGCATCGTCGACAGCCTGTGGGTGACCCCCGCCAGCGGCGAGGGAGCGCCCGTGTCACCGAGACCCCTCGAGGAGCTCTGTGCCGAGATCACCGATCGGTTCGACATTCCCCTCGAGTACGAGCGCCACTACGACTGGATCGCCTTCGCCCCCTGCCGAGACGCCGAACGGGGCGCGCTCAACCGCTACTTCGGGAAGGACCGTGAGGGGGAGTTCAAGATCCGGGGGATCGAGTGTCGCCAGCGGAACACCCCGCCGTACGTCAAAGACTGTCAGCGTGAGTTGCTCGAGGTGGTCGACGAGACGCGTGATCCCGAAGCGGTCTGTGACCACTTCGCCCGACAGTGTCACCGCCTGCGGACCGGGGCCGTCGATCCCGAGGACCTGATCGTCCGGACGACCCCGTCGAAGGACCGCGAGGAGTACAGCCAGTACACGACCACCGTCGCCGCCCTCGAGCGCGCCGACCGGCAGGGTATCGACGTCCACCCGGGGGAGTCCCTCGCGTACGTCGTGATCGACGACGAGAAGGACTCGAGCGAGCGCGTCGCGCTGGCGTACGACGGTGCCCTGGCTGGTAAGAACCAGGGCTACGACGCCGACTACTACGTCGAGGAACTAATTCGGGCGGCAACGAGCGTGGTGTCCCCGCTGGGGTGGCGTCGCGAGGACCTCGAGGCGACGCTCGCGGACACCGAGGACCTCTCGCTGTCGGCGTTCACGCCGGCGTAGCCCCCAGTCGGCCGAACGTGGCCCTGAGACGGTTGTTTCGGACACCGGTGAGGAAGAAGCCAGGACCGGAATTTTGTATATCGCCATGTGATTTATTAGGGCGTGTAGCGGGCACGTCTCGGGTGTCCGGTAGCGCCCCCAGATCGACCAGACCGGCCCGGACGCGCGCCTCGAAGACGGCGGAAAGGCCGATCGGAGTGGGGCGCCACGTTCGAGCCCATGCTCGAGCGTTCGGATCGGCACCGATGGTTGCTGTCGGGGGCACACAATCGAATCAACCCACATCTACTGGAGAGTTCGCTCACCAGGAAGCGGTGACGGGGCCATACCCACCGAAGTGGCGGGCCCACGTCGTGGATCGCGTAAGCGTCGCCATCGCCGGATCGAACTGATCGGGACATGGATGGGCGCGAAACGCACCAACACACCGATATCGTCGTCGGCCGCTGGAGACCCGTTTCGACGACGCGACCCCGGGGGTACAACGTCGAAAACGCAGTTCCACACGCGCGAGGGCGATCTGCCACGAGACGCCCCACCCAGGCCGACGAGTACACACCGTTTCCCAGGTCGGTGAGCGTGAGGGCCCGAAGCCGGGGTCGAAATCCCGCAGTCACGACCGATGGAACGTCGACACTCAGGTCTCCGGCGACGCGGGGAGGCCCCGTCCGGACGGACCAGACGTGTCCAGCTCGAGAGGAGGTACCTTGCGAATCGTCGTCCCGAACTGCGACCGAAGGAGAACTCGTAAACCAGATATTGCTATAGCAAATCTTCGGGACGTTCGACAGCGTCCGTGGGGAGGAAATTTTCGTGGATTTGGCGATAACGGCCCAGACAGGCCTGTGAGGACCAGACCGCCAACACGTCCGCGAGGACGGAATCTGCATGCGAGTCCGCGAGGTCGACGTGGACGCCGCCCCACCGCTCCAGTCTGCCGACAGCGTATTGAACGCAACCGACCCACGAGCTATCGATGCCGGTCACTACAGTGAATACGCCACCGGTGGCTTGCGACCCACTGACTCAACGACCGATCGTCCCCTGGCGCGTGATCGGGGCGTCAGGATCGATGGAGAACGCGACGATGGTGGCGTCCGCGGTTGCCGTGACTGAAACAGGACTGTCTGTCGTGACGAGTGCACTCTCGGTGAAGCCGACTGGGTTGCCACCGACCTCGACGGCACCGTCGAAGACGTACAAATAGGTGTGCCACCCCGACCGGGACGGGAGGCTGACGGTGGCACCACTCTCGAGTCGACAGTCGTAGCAGTCCACGGCGTTGCGGACGGAAAGCGGCGCGTCGGTTCCCTCGGGGCCGAACAGGTGGCGCCACTCGTTGGCAACGGGGTCGGCGACCCGTTCGTGCTGGATACCGGGCTCGAGTTCGAGGCTGTGCGGTCGGACAAAGATCTGGAGCATTCGCATGGGTGGGTCGTCCGGGAGCGTTTCCTCGGCGTGCCAGAAGCCGCTGCCGGCGTTCATCACCAGCAGGTGCTCGCGGTCGGTGACGAGGTCGTTGCCCTGGCGGTCGTCGTGACGCATCACGCCATCGGGGACCCAGGAGATAATCTCCTCGTTGCGGTGCTGGTGCATCCTGATGAGCGTTCCCGGGTCCATGAACGATTCGACGACCGTCGCGAGCGGTCCGTACCCGTGGTCGTCGTGGTCAGGGACGGCACGTCCGGGGGAGTTGAAGTGAATCCGGAATTTCCCCTGGTTCTGGGAGACGTCCGTTCGTCCCGCCGTGTGAATGTGAGATTGCATCTGTGCCGAAGGCGACTCGTCCATTACCACCAGTAGGCACCCGGCCGCAATATGGGTTCTGCGCGAGGTGCGCCGATTGGCTGAGTGCAGCCGACTTGCACGCTGAGCGTGCGAATCACCCGACGACGCGAGTGCAGCCAGTATCCACAAGGCGACCAGAGACACCGCCTCGGCCCACGGTTTCTGTCGACGACGCTCAGTCGACGGTCGGATGGTCGGTCACGAGCACCGAGTGCTCGGAGTGAGCGATCGCAGGCGGAACCGGTCGCAGACAGGCGGGCCCATCTCACTCGAGCGATCGAGCACGTGAGGGTGGGGTCGATAGATCACTCCACAGCCAATGATTCTTTTACCGCGAGCGGGTAGAGCGACCATGGACGACATTTCACTGGGCGTGCCCGAACCCGTTCTCGAGCGACTTCCCGAGGGCAGCGAAGACGCGTCGATGGACATGCAGCAGGCCGTCGCCGGGTGGGAGCAACGACTGAACGACCGCATCGAGGACGCCGACGACGAGGCCGAAGCGGCGGGCTACGCCCTCGACGCGATCGAACACTTCGAGGATCGCCTCGAGACCTACGACGCGTTCGTGCCCGAACTCAGAGCCTGGGGCCAGTCGCCCATTTACGCCATCGCGTGGCGGACCCTGTATGCCGACCTGATCGCCCAGCTCTACGAACACGACGACCTGGCCGACCACCTCGACCGCGAGCGAAACGCGAGACTCGTCGAAGACGGGATTCGGCTCTCGGATATGTAACTGCAATCGGCGTCCCGAGATCGGAGGAACGTGGAGCAGAACGGAACTCGAGTGATTGTGCACGACCGGTGACGATGACGAAGGCACTCCAGACTGCGCTGGCGGCACTGACCATCGTCCCAGCCCCGGCGGTCACCACCGGGAGGGGCCCACAAGAATTTTGCTGTCGGGGTCACTACCTGGGTGCGTGCACTCGAGGGACGATCCTGCAGCCCATCACGAGCAACTCGACCTGACGACGCGGGTCCGTCGTCGGGTACTCCCCACACTCCATCGAGTCAAGGAGCCACTCGGTGGGTTCGCGACCTGTACCCAGCATCCCAGGGAGTACGTCGGCACCGTCGAGCGCGGCCTCCGTGACTTTCGTCCCGACCTCGAACAGATGGCCTTCTCGCCAGAACCGATCGCCTCCCTGAAAATTCGAGAGGACGGTCGGCCCTCGGCAGGGAGCTGGGTCCGCCGGCGTTCCCCGATGGCCGACTGGCAACTGCACGTCACCCTCTACCAGGACGGCCGAGACGCTGTCGAGGTGTTCGCCCACCGGGAGTACTCCTGGCTGCGTCACCCTTACAAACACTACGTCGGCGAGGGCTGGGACATGAACGCCGGGGTGACCCGCATGCGGTCGCTGCTCGAAGATCACGGGGTCGCGTTCGCGATCGAGTAAGGAGAGCCGAGCAACGGCACAACCTATTCAGTCCAGGTCCACGAACCCAAGTCGATGAGCCGGACGGAGACGGTCGCGGCGTTCACCGACCTCTACCTGCCGACGATCAACGGCGTCACGTACACGATTCAGCTCTGGCGGGAACGGTGGCGTCGCTGGCGCACCGCCATGCCCGTCGTGTACCCCGCGATGGATGACCACGAGGCCGGCAACGGCGAGTACCCGCTCCGGAGCGTTCGTGCGCCGCTGTACCCCCAGTACCGACTCGGGTTCCCGTCGATTCCCGACGACCTCGACGAGCACCAGCCCGACCTCGTCCACGTCCACACGCCGTTCACCGTTGGCTTCGCCGGCATCCGCTACGCCAGAAAGCGCGACCTCCCGGTTATCGCCTCCTATCACACCCTGCTCGACGACCGGGCGAACCAGCACGTCTCGGGGAAGGCCCTCGATGGCGTCAAGCGAACCTGCCGCCTCTACGAGCGATCGTTCTTCGAGCGCGTCGATCACGTCACAGCACCGACGTCCTTCGCCCGGGATCACCTGCTCGAGACGGTCGCCGCCGACGTCGACGTGACGGTCGTCTCGAACGGGATCGACACCGGCTTCTTCAGGCCCGTGGACCCGACCTCGTTCCGGCGACGATACGACCTGCCCGCGGATCGCCCGCTGCTTGGCTACACCGGTCGCCACGGGGAGGAAAAGAACCTGGAGGAGGCCGTCGACGCGGTCGCCGAAACCGAGATGACGCTGGTGCTCGGCGGGGACGGGCCAGCCCGTGAGGCCCTCGAGGAACGGGCGAGTGCAGTCGACGCCGACGTTCGATTCCTGGACTTTCTCGAGCGCGAGGAGTTACCGGCGTTTTACTCGAGTCTCGACGTCTTCGTGTTCCCGAGCCCGGTCGAAACCCAGGGGCTGGTGGCCCTCGAGGCGACGGCGTGTGGGACGCCGGTCGTGGCGGTCGACGCCGGCGCACTCACGGATTCGGTGATCGAGGGCGAGACGGGGTATCGCTATCAGCAGGGGTCGATCGGGGACTTCCAGTGGGCGATCACCCGGTGTCTGGAGGAACGGGGCCGGCTCGCGGACCTTTGTCGACGGCGGCGGGCGATGCTCTCTGTCGAGCACTCCATCGAGCAGCTAGGGTCGATTTACGATGGACTCCGCTGAGGTGGGGTTGTGCCCCCGTGACTGGTCTCAGTTGGCGGACGGACCACCCATCTTATGTCTCGTGCCACCAATCGTCATCCATGGAACTCGAGTTGCGATTTTTTGCGACGTTTCGGGAAGCCGTCGGACAGAAGGAACTCCCGAAAACGGTCGACGACGGAATGACCGTGGGTGACGTGCTCTCGGCTCTCGAGGCCGAGTACGAGGATCTCGAGGGGGAGTTGCTCGAAGACGGCACGATACGGCCCCAGTTGAGCGTCCTCAAGAACGGCCGCGACGTGGTGCACATGGCGGGCGTCGAGACGGGGCTCGATGACGGCGATCGGTTGTCCGTATTTCCGCCGGTAGCTGGCGGATAGCGGTCGCTGTGTCGACTGGGCGGCAGTAGCTGGTAGCTGCAATGGGCCCTACGACGACTCGAGGCCCGCGAGATCGATCGCCAGAACGAAATCGGGCTCTTCGGAGATCGACGCTCCCGCGTAGGAGGCGTCGCTCACCGCCTCGACGCTCTCGGGGATGAGTACTCGAGTCCGGTCGGCCTCGAGGTCGGCGGCGTCGCGAGCGATCCCCGCGAACAGCGAGCGGGCGGCATCGACGTCGTCCCAGGCCCCGACCCCGTACTCGGCCCACCGCTCGGTGGTGCCATCGTCGGTCGTGCGCTCGTACGTTCGACTCCGATAGCCCGTGGCGACGACACCCTGATCGGGTCGATCGACGGTGAAGACGGCCCTCTCGTCGGCCAGCCACTCGAGGTCGGCTCGAGTCAGTTCGCGGACGGCCCACGATTCCTCGGGGTCGAGGGTGAGTCCCGAGAGGTGATCACGAGCGTCGCTGTGGGTCCAGTAACGCCAGGCGCGGTCGACGTGATCGCCCACGATGAGGGCGTCGCAGGCTGCCGGTTCGGCGGCTGCATCCGGTTCGGGGTGGGCCCATCGAAACTCCGTGGCGGGGTCGAATCCCGCCGATCGGGTGGCCCCGAGGGCGGGCGCGTTCCACGAGAAGATCATGAGTCGGCCCACGGTGGCCCCACGCTCGAGTGCCCAGTCGAAGCAGGCGTCGTTGAGTCGCCGACTCAAACCCAGGCGGCGATACTCGGGGTGGACCCGAAGGCCCTGGAACCAGGCCTCGTCGGCCGAGAGCATGACGGCCTGGACGATGCCGGCAACGGTGTCGCCGTCAACCGCGAGGAAGGTGTGTTTGCTGTCGGCCCCCGGTTCCTCGAGCCAGTCGGTGTAGGCGTGGGTCAGGTAGTCGCCGTTCCGGTCGGTCCAGATGCGACTCGTGAGGTCGACGACGGCGTCCGCGTCGTCCTGGGTGGCCCGTCGGACCTCGAGATCCGCGAGCGAGGTCGCTGGCTGGCTGTGTGACATGGTCACCGACCGTCGGGCGTCCAGGGCACCGAGCGGTGCTGGATCTCACCCGCCAGGGAGGTCCGCATGGCTTCCTCGGGGTCCTCGGCGTTCGCCAGTGCCCACATCAGTTTGACCTTCGCGGTCCCGGGAAGGGTGTCCTCACCCTCAATGACACCCGCCTCGAGCAGGTCGCGACCGGTGTCGTAGACCCGGTCACAGACCCGGCCCTCGAGACACTGGCTGGTCATGACGACAGTGGTGCCGTCGGCAACGAGCGACTCGATTTGCGGGATGAGATCGGTGTGGACGTGGCCGAGGCCCGTGCCCTCGAGCACGAGGCCAGCAGCGCCCTCGGCGACGTCGAGGAACGCGGGATCCATGCCAGGGGTGAACTTCAGGAGTTCGACGGCATCCTCGAGAGCGGGCGCGATGGCGAGGTCGACGGCGTCGCGCTCGCGGTAGGTGCCCTCGAGCGTGACGGTCTCGGTGTCGTAGTCCACCGTTCCCAGGGGGGTAGCCCCGACGGTCTCGAAGGCGTCCCGGCGGGACGTGTGGTTCTTGCGCACGCGAGTACCGCGATGCAAAGCACAGGTCGTGTCGCTCTCGCTCGCGTGCATACAGACCATGACCTCCGCGCAGTCGCTCTTGGCGGCCTCGACGGCACAGACGGCGTTCATCACGTTGTCCGAGGAGGGGCGATCCGCGGATCGCTGGCTCCCCGTGAACACGATGGGGACGGGCGTCTCGAGCATGAACGCGAGCGCCGAGGCGGAGTACTGCATGGTGTCGGTACCGTGCATGACGACGATGCCGTCGGCCCCGGCCGCGATCTCCTCGTGGACGGCCTGCGCGAGGTCCTGCCAGATCGGCGGTTCCATGTTCTCCGAGAGGATGTTGGCGACGACCCGACCGCGGTAGTTGGCCCGGCCGGCGAGGTCGGGGACCGCCCGGAGGACGTCCTCGGCGTCGAACTGGGCCGTCACGGCACCCGTTCGGTAGTCGACGGTCGAGGCGATGGTGCCGCCGGTCGAGATCAGGGCGATGGTGGGGAGGTCCGCGTCGAACTCGACGGTGGAGGCGTCGGCTTCGGACTGGGCATCTTCGACGTCGTAGACGTCCTCGGCGAGCAGTTCGAGGGCGGCTGCCTCGCGGTCGATACCGACGTTGTACCCGCCCTCGAGTTTGACCACGAGGTGGTCGTCGGTACTCGAGGGGAGCAACACGCCCTCGTGGGTGCGACCGGCCCGCTCGACGCGGACGCGGTCGCCTGGCGCTGGCTGAGTCATAGACGTGGGTTGCGCGGCTGCGGACTTGAAAGCACCCTTTCGCGAGCATCGGGCAGTGATCGACTGGCTGGGGGGGTAGCGATCCCGACCGGATTCCCCCGCGAGGGGATCACGGGGGCTACTGCGCTCACTCCCTGGGTATTGCCAACCCGGCGTGGGCAATCGTCGGGACCGCGCGACAGCGGGCCGTCTCAATCCAATTCCTCGACGTGGCGAATCTCACAGGCCACCCCGCGAGTGCTCTCGACCATCTCGCGGCCGAACATCTCGGCGCGGGCGATCCCGAACGCGCGAGGCCCCTCGACGACGACCTCGTCGCCCACTCGAATGTCGTCGTCGGCGTCGACCACACCCGGCGCGAGGACGCTGCCCTTCGGGACGAAGCCGTCTATCTCGACCCGCTTGGTCGGGGCGTCGCTCTCGACCCACCGGCGGGCCCCCTCGAGGGTAAAGGAGAGCGTGCCGTACTGGGGAACCATCGTCGCCAGCTGCGTTTCATCGGGGTCCGTATCGCGCACCTGCAAGCGGGGATACCGGCTCGTCGTTCGGAACGCGGGGAAGAGGTCGTCTCCGGCACCGTCACCGAGGAGATAATCCGCGATGGCGCACACCGTATTGTGCTCGCGTTCGCGCTTCTGGTAGGCCGGTTCGCCCGCGAGCGCCTCGCTCAACGCCTCGAGGGAGGCGTCGTCGGTGGGATGGGAACCGGAGTCGACCGTGTAGGTCACCTCGAGATCCAGCTCGGCCTCGACGCGCTCGACGATGTCGCGATACCCCTCGTCCGGGACGTGGGCGACGATTCGGGGGTAGTCGTTGCGCTCGAGATAGCGCTCGAGCACTCGGGCAACGAAATCCGTCTCGTCGGCGGACCATCGGCCCGTGACGACGGTGTCGTAGTGCTGGGCGGGATACGTGGTCTCGAGTTCCTGGGGGACCACGCCGATGGGCGAGGTCATCGAGACGAGGTGGGCCCGCCACTTGATCGCCCGGTGGAACTGGGTGTGACTCTGGGACTCGCTGTAGGGCTTGCGAGCCGAACAGGGCACGAGCACGAGCGGGGCGTCGAAGCGGTTGCGATAGCGGCTGGTGACTCGGTCGGCAAAGCGCTGGATCTCGACCCGCCGGAGGGTGTCCTGGGTCGCCGCGTCGAGGTCGGCCTCCCGCAGGATTGGCGTGCGTTCCTCGAGGTACTCCCACTGGCTGTCGAGTTCGCGCATCGCCGCCGTCAACCACTGGTTCTGGCGGGCCTGCCCCTCGAGGTAGTCCCGCAGGCGGCCATCGCGGATCCGCTGGCGGACGATCGCGAGTTGGGCCGCGAGGGCGTTCCGGTTGTGCTCGACACAGTCGACGGTCGTGAATTCCTCGCGGGGGCCCCGGCAGGCCGGACAGGCACAGGGGAGTTCCTCGAGGTCCTCGAGGAAGTACTCGCTCTCGGTGGTCAGGTACTTCCCCTGGGTGCCCTTCGCGATTGCCCGGGCGGCGTCGACGCAGTCCACCCCGGCGTAGGCGAGCAGGGCGACGTTTCGGGGCGTCGCGACGCCGGAAAAGAGGAGGGCGGTATCGGCGGGGGTCGCCTCTCGGATCCTGACCACGGCCTCGACGAGCGCGGCGCCGTGGCCCACGATCGACTGCACGTCCGAGACGGCGTAGGCGTCCGTGCCGTGATCGGCGACGTGCTCGCTCGAGACGACGGCGACGCTCGGATAGGAAACGTCGGGGTAATCGACGGCGAAGGATTCCTGGACTTCCTCGGCGGTGCCGCCAGGGAACCCGCGGTGTGGAAGGACGGTGAGTGTCGATTCGTCACCCTCGGGAAGTGGGCGGTCGGCCGCCCACCGTGAGCCGCCATCCTCGAGACAGTCGTCGACGAGGGCGGGCGTCGTCCGGGGGGACTCGAGGCGGAGTTCGCCCAGGCGGGCGGCCCCATCGCGGGCGTGAACCTCGAAGTACTCGGTCATACCGAAACAGGGAGGGGGCGCGTGAAAGAGGTTGTCGATCCGCGGTGGGGTTCTCGGGTGCAGCGGTCCCCGATCAAGGCGGGGCAACCCCGCTCGACTAGCGGTTCAAAGCCTGGCGAAAAAACGGCGAAAGCGTGACGTTCGAACTCCGCTCGAGGCCCTCGAAATCGGGCGGCTCGTTACTCCAGTTCGACCGTGACCTGCCCGTCGAAGGCCAGCATCACGGACTGGGCGAGACTACCGAAGATCGCTTTTCCGGTTCGAGTTTTCTTTTTCCCCGTCATGAAGATGTGATCGCACTCGTGTTCCGCCGCGGCGTCGAGAATCGCCGTCGCGGTTCGTTTCTCCTCGACGATCCGGGGCTGGATTCGGTACTCGACCTCGGGGTAGGCCTCGAGGACCTCGCGAGCGACACCGTCTGCGGTGTAGACCAGGCGCTGCTCGGTCGTATCGGTGCCGAACGTGGAGGCGTGAGCATCGCTGACCTGGCCGATCGCCTCACGATTGGCCGCGACGTGGGCTGTCGTGTCCATCGAGAGCAAGACGAGGTCGGCGTCCGCCCCCGCTGCCTGCTGGCCGGCTGTCTCGAGGAGTGATCGGTGGCTGTCCGTGTCGTCGATGACGACCAGTCCTTTGTTCATACCTCCATTTAGATCGGGATTGTGAAAGGTCTTGTGTGATGTGGATACACATGGCCATGGGAGATAGACTCGAGAGGTCCCCTGTCGCAGTTTTGCGGCAATCTACGCAGTAAGTCCCAAAGACCAATATCAGTATCACCATTCTGAGAGACGGTGTCTCACGGGTGGAGTTAACACACCCACAGACCGCCCTCAACCGAACGCCTTTCGTGATGGCGGGAGAGCCACCGCACATGACAGACGATACCGACTCCACACTCACCCTCGAGGCCGCGCTGGGTCGCGCCTGGACCGACGACCGACCCTGGACGCTACTCACCGAACTGACCCAGCTCACCCACCGCATGGGTGGCTCACCGGGCGAACGCCGAGGCGCCGAGCTCGTGGCCGAGGCGTTTGCCGACGTCGGCGTCCAGGGCGTCGACGTCGAGAAGTTCCCCATGCAACACTGGCAACGGGGCCACACCCGGTTCGCCGTCACCGAACCGGTCGAACGTACCTTCGAGGCCATCGCCCTGCCCTACTCGCCGGCCGGCGATCTTGAAGGCCCGCTCGTGGACATCGGTTACGGCACACCGGAGGAGATCGAGGCGGCCGGCGAAGCCGTCGAGGGGGCGATCGTCGTCGCGAGCACGACGACGCCGACTGGCCAGCGGTTCGTCCACCGCATGGAGAAATTCGGTCACGCCGTCGCCGCCGGGGCGGCGGCCTTCGTGTTTGCCAACCACGTCCCCGGACAACTCCCGCCGACGGGTTCGCTGCGCTTCGACGGCGAGGCTGCGATGCCCGGCATCGGGGTCAGCGCGGAAACCCACGACTGGCTCGCGGAGTACGCCCTGGACCCGACGAGCGAGACGGATGCGGGTCTCGAGGCGGGTCGCGCCAAACTTCAGGTCGACGCCACCACGGATCCCGGCTCGAGCCAGAACGTCGTCGGGCACCTCGGGCCGGACACCGACGAGGAGATCGTCCTGCTGGCCCACTACGACGCCCACGACATCGCCGAGGGGGCGCTGGACAACGGCTGTGGGATCGCGACCGTCCTCGGTGCGGCGGCCATCCTCGCAGCGGTCGAAGACGACCTGGACTGTCGCGTCCGCGTGGCCGGCGTCGGCTGTGAGGAGATCGGCCTGCTGGGTGCCGACGCGCTGGCCGATGCGTTGGCTCTCGAGGCCGTCCGGGCCGTGGTCAACGTCGACGGCGCGGGCCGGTTCCGGAATCTCAAGGCCTACAGCCACGCCGCCGAGGCGATGGCCGACGTGGCCTCGAGCGTGAGCGAGGCGTATGGCCAACCGATCGTCCCCGAGCCCGACCCCCACCCGTTCAGCGACCACTGGCCGTTCCTCCGCGAGGGGGTCCCCTGCCTGCAACTGCACAGCGAGCCTCCCGACGGGGCCGAACGCGGCCGGGGCTGGGGGCACACCGCCGCGGACACGCGCGATAAGGTCGATCCCCGGAACCTTCGCGAACACGCGATGCTCACGGCGTTGCTGGTGGCCGAACTCGGGCGTGAAACCCGGACGCGACCACCGCGCGTCGACGGCGACGACCTCCGGGCAGCGCTCGAGGACCAGGACTACGAACCCGGCATGCGTGCCTCGGATATCTGGCCGCCCGACTGGGATTGATGGTCGGGGTATTCCACGGGTCAACGCGGATTCGGTGAAGAAAGGGAATCGCTCAGTACAGGTGAAGCACATACCGCTCATTACAGAAGGTGCATATACCGCAACGAGTGGCGGTTTATCCGAAGTCCATCAGTAAACCGGTCAAACATGCAGAGATTGAAGTCAGCAGCCGTCCAATATTCGTTTGCTGAACGGATTCACGGGTAAACGAACCGGGTCTCCAAGTCAGAAACGGGACCTTATCTTAAACTGGCTCATACGAGCCAGTCTCCAATAAATTGAATCTCTTGGGCCAATCATAGCTACGATAATGAGTGGGAGTGTTACGATACTCGGAACGAGACACAATTCTGAAGAAAGCCTACAGCTCGTACGTGAGGCGATTCCGAATCGAGAACCGGACATCGTTGCTCCAGAACTCCCGCCGAGATTTTTTGATCCTGATTCCCCGAACTGGTCTGTCAAAGCAGCGCTTGACCCACGCCGGGAGGAGACTCTCGTTGGACTTCTCACACAGCGAGTAATGTTCGACGACGACTATTGGAAGATTGATGAGATGCCGTTGGCTGCTCAAGTCGCAGCCAGAGAGGATATCCCAGTTGCCCTAATCGACCAGTCGTTTCCACTTTCGATGGATCAAAATGGACGGGCCATATCCGCCGACATGCTTCGAAATCTCAAAACCATCAGAAGAGAGTGGAACGTACATCACCAAATACTCGCAGAGCGCCAGTGGATAGCACTCATTGAGCGCGATCTGTGGCGTGGCGGGACGGCCGCCAGCCCATTTTTGGAATACTTCGTTGAACTACGAAGGCAGGGAGCGAGCAATCCACTGAATGACGAGCAACGTACTAACGCGAAAAAACAGTTTGACGAAAAGCAAGTAACCACACAATTGGATGTCATCCGTCAGTTTGCGCCGAATCTGATGGAATCGACGATAGACACCCGCGACGAACAGATGGCAGGTCACCTTCGGTGGTTAGCTGATGACGGATACGATGTACTCGCGTTCGTTGCCCTCGGCCACGTGGAAGGAATCAGGCAATATCTTGAAGATGAACGCTCACTGCGTGAGCAGTACGTTCGTAAACCGACTATAGCGACCACCTCGGAAATTTCCACGGCCACCGATTAGAACGTGCCTGAAAACACATATTGTAATGAGCGAAACGCGACCTGTATCTTGC
>Ga0207421_10005505_pt1 | contig 14157 bp, 16 predicted proteins | sample SodLakKL_010_SED_4_FD_187542 | JGI IMG/M metagenome (GOLD analysis project Ga0207421, IMG submission 187542) | Alkaline sediment microbial communities from Lake Tanatar, Kulunda Steppe, Russia - 8KL_010_SED (SPAdes) (version 2) | ecosystem: Environmental > Aquatic > Non-marine Saline and...
TGGGCAATCAGGAAGAGATCGAAAAACGCATCCGGGAATTTCACCTGGACCTGAAAGGGGCCATTTTTGTGGATCCGGAACGCTTCGACCGCATGGGCACCTACATTCAGGAATTCTACAACCTGCGCAACCGGAAAGGCATCACGCTTCAGGAAGCGGAGCACCTTCTCCACTTCAACCAGAATTACTTCGGAGCCATGATGGTGCGCATGGGAGACGCCGACGGAGTGGTGGGCGGCGTCAACCAGCATTATCCCGACACCATTCGCCCTGCGCTGCAGTGCATCCCCCTGAAGGAAAACACTTCTGTCATCGCAGGCCTTTACATGATGGTTTTTCCAAAGGAAATCTATTTTTTTGCGGACACCACCGTGAACATCGAACCCACGGCGGAACAGCTCGCTGAAATCGCCATCATGTCTGCCGACGCCGTTCGCCGCCTGGACATCGAACCAAGAATTGCCATGCTCTCTTTCAGCAACTTCGGCAGTGTGCGCCATCCTTTGCCCTCGAAAGTTTCCCGGGCCACCCACATTGTGAAAACCCGGAGACCGGACCTGGCCATCGACGGAGAAATGCAGGCGGACACGGCCCTTGTGCCCGAAATTCTGAACACGGTCTATGGCTTCAACAGGCTCAAGGAAAAAGCCAACGTTCTCATCTTTCCCTCTCTGGAAGCAGGAAACATCGCTTTTAAGCTCATGGCCCGCCTGGGAGGCGCCAAGGCCATCGGCCCCATTCTCATGGGAATCAGCCAGGCCATGCACGTCCTGCAACGCAACTGTGACGTGGAAGAAATCGTCAACACCACGGCAATGGCCGTCCTGGACGCACAGGAGCATCAACCCCGTGAATCCACGAACCACAACTCCTAGAAAATCCCCGGCTCTTTCAAAGATCCTTTGGAGCTTCGGCAACGAACAAAAAACTTGATTGCCACTCCAAGTTTGGATAAATATATGAGGCTGGTACTTTTTTCTTTTGCTGGTTGAAAATTCAGCTGACAACAGCCTGGGGGTGCTCTCTTTCAGAGAGCTGAGATCATACCCTTAGAACCTGAACCAGGTCATACTGGCGTAGGGATCGGCAAGTCACGAGGCAGTTTGTCTCCGGCCGTTCTCACGAACGGCTTTTTTTTTGCCTCTTCTTTCCTCTGATCTCAGCACCGAAGAACGCCTCCCATCGGTTCTCACCAAGGGAGAAGATCATGACACAACTGGACCAAGCAAAAGCCGGACGCGTCACCGCGGAGATGAAACGTGCCGTGGAAGACGAACCCATTTCCGCCGAAGAACTGCGCGACCTCATTGCCAGGGGCCACGCGGTGCTTCCCAGGAACGTCAACCACTCTTTCGATCAGATCAAAGCCATTGGTCGGGGGTTGAAGACCAAGGTCAATGCCAACCTGGGCAGCAGCGGGGAATGCCACCTTCTGGACCTGGAGGAAAAGAAGCTTGAGGCAGCCTTGAGAGCGAAGACGGATTCCATCATGGATCTCTCCACGGGAGGAGAACTTTCAGAACTGCGCCGTTTTTTTCTGGAAAAATCGACGGTCATGGTGGGAGCGGTGCCCATTTATGGGCTGGCCACGGAAATGGTCTATCGCCATGAGCCCCTCGACAGAATGAATGGAGAAATGCTCCTGAGAAGCATCGAAAAACAGTGCGAGGAAGGGCTCGACTACATCACTGTGCACTGCGGCGTGACCCGGGCCTCCGTGAAAAAGCTGGAAAGCTATGAGAGGCTCATGCCCTGCGTGAGCCGGGGAGGCTCCATCCACATGCACTGGATGCGCAAGAACAACAAGGAAAACCCCCTCTACGAGCATTTTGACGAGCTTCTGAGCATCGCTCACAAGTACGACGTGACTTTGAGCCTGGGAGACGGTTTTCGACCGGGCACCATCGTGGACGCCACCGACGGAGCCCAGCTGGAAGAACTCATGATCCTGGGAGAACTGGCCCGAAGAGCTTGGGAACGGGGCGTGCAGACCATGATCGAGGGTCCCGGCCATGTGCCCCTCAACCAGATCCAAATGAACATGCACCTGCAGAAAAAACTCTGCAACGGAGCGCCTTTTTACATTCTGGGCCCCCTCCCCACCGATATCGCCGCAGGGTACGATCACATCACCGCAGCCATTGGAGGAGCCCTGGCGGGAGCAGCGGGAGCGGATTTCCTTTGTTACGTGACTCCCGCCGAACATCTCGGGCTTCCCAACGCGGAAGATGTCTATGCGGGCGTCATGGCCTCGCGCATTGCCGGTCACATTGCAGACATCGCCAAGGGGCTGCCCGGAGCCATGGAAAAAGATCAGCGGATTTCCGAAGCCCGTCAGAAACTGGATTGGGAAGGGGTCATTCGGGAATCGCTGGACCCCGAACTGGTGGCCCAGCGCCTTCAGATCACCGAAGATCGCGAAGCCTGCAGCATGTGCGGAAAACTCTGCGCCGTGAAGATCAGCCGCCAGGCCATCTGACCGGGTCACCCAAAAGCTTCCGGCGTCACATGGGTCATCCCGGCAAATGGGAAACCACGCAAACCGGACAGGGAAAAACTGCGGCGCATCTCGTCATTTCCCGCACAGCCGGGAATTTCAGGAGCGCCCAGGGACTTCAGCAGCACCGGGGACCGTCCCGCAGCGGCACATCTCGTCATTCCCGCACAGCCGGGAATTTCAGGAGCGCCCAGGGACTTCAGGAACACCGGGAACCGTCCCGCAGCAGCACATCTCGTCATTCCCGCACAGCCGGGAATTTCAGGAGCGCCAGGGACTTCAGGAGCACCGGGAACCGTCCCGCAGCAGCGCATCTCGTCATTTCCCGCACAGCCGGGAATTTCAGGAGCGTCAGGGACTTCAGGAGCACCGGGGACCGTCCCGCAGCAGCACATCTCGTCATTCCCGCGAAGGCGGGAATCCAGGCTTTCGAAAACACTCCGGACCCCCGTCCGCACAGGGGTGACGGAGTGTTTTTTCAAATTCGAGGGGGGGGTGTGCCTTCATATTCTGATGGCATGCGGTCAATAGACCCTCGCCATTGGGCAGGCCACAAGCTGCCCCATTATGTCAGGACACCCCGTTCATTTTCAAGGGACACACGCCTGCGCGGTTGAAAAGGCGGGAAGCCTCAGCCAAAAAGCCTTTTCCAGAAACCGCGGGATTTGAGCCTCTCCACTTCCAGTTCCAATTCCCTCACACGCTTCTGACTCTGGTCCAGCTCATAATCCTTCCATTCCATTTCCAGAAGGATTTCCTTGACTTCCTCCAGTTCCATGTCCTTGTCCTTGAGCTGGCGGTCCTTTTCCTGAAGCTCTTCACGGTACTGGGACAATATCTGATCCAGCTTGCGCAGTTCTCCAAGCTCTATGAGAAGGGCCTCGTACCTTTCCCGCTCGATGATCACCACATCGGTTTTTTCGCCCAATTTCCTGCCTCCGTTCACAACATGTCCACGCTGCTCATGGGTGGAACAAATAAAAGGGAAGGCGGAAGCCTTCACCCTCATGTTCGGCACGCACGGGCTTTCCTCCTTGACCAGGGAGGCCAACTCCTGCAAAAATAAACGTTTTGAAATTGAAAATTGCCGAACCCCCTCGACATTCAAAAACCGCTCCGGACTCGAGCCACGTGTTTCTATTTGTGAGCAGAATCACCCTCGAAAATATTGGACTGCACGGAAGGGGTCAAGGGGATTTACGCGCCGCGTGGCCATCGGCAAGAGCTCCCACCGCCGCCGGAAAGAGGCCCCGGAATTTAAAAAGCCGAAAGACTCAGGATAAACGGCATGACCATGAATGCTTCTTCCAACCATCTCACCATCCAGGAAAAGATTGATCAGGCGCAGGCCATGTTCGAAGCCTTGAAAGAAGAACTGGCCCGGGAGCGATCCATTGCCCAGCTTCTGGACCAACTGGCGAGGAATGTGGCTCGATCTCAACAGGTGATGGACCAGCTGGGCGTGACCGCCTGCTGCACAGCCTGCGAAGTGGAGGAGGGAGGAAGCTGCTGTGGCGCCGGCATTGAAAACCGTTACCCTCCCACTCTTCTCCTGATCAATCTTTTGCTTGGCCGAAATCTGCCCCGGGCACGCCGCTGGCAAAACAGCTGTCACTTTCTCAACGAAAGGGGCTGCAGCCTGATGGCAAGGCATGTGCTCTGCATCAATTATCTTTGTCACAGGATAGAGGAAAAGCTCACCCTTGCGGAACTGATGGAGCTTCAGGAAACCACGGGGGAGGAGATGGATACGAGCTTCCTCCTTCATGAAAAAATCCAGAAACATATTCAAGGCAAAAGGCGGTTGTTCCAAAATGAACGGGAAGCATGAAGCTCTGAGGGCCATTGCCCGCTTTTTCCACACCATCAGGTATGGATACGAGGGCCATGAAGGCTACAGAAAGTCCACGGATCTCTTCAAAATGATTCCCTGTGTGGAGGACCTGAAAAACAGGGGCCTCCTGGACCCTCACACCACCAGCTTTTTGGATTTGGGGTGCGCCGATGGCCGCGTCAATCTCATGATGAGCTATTTCGTCAGAAATTCCATAGGCATTGAAATCGACGAGGAAATTCTGAAAGAATTCGAGCCAAGAAGGGCGGCCCTGAACCGTTTCCTGAAGGATCAAAAGCTTCAGCCCATCCCGGAAACCGTTCATCTTTTTTCAGGAGACTCCCTGAAACCCCAGACCCATGAAAAAATGAAGCAGGTTTCCGGTGTTCCCCTGCAGGAAGTGGATCTTTTCTACACCTACATCATCCTCCATGATCTTTTCGGGGAAATGATCGCGGAAAAAGCCAAAAAGGGAGCCCTTTATCTGGTGTATGGCTTCAGCCAGATCCTGCCTTCCTACGAGGGCATGGAAATCCTCATTCCCGATGTGGGTTCCCAGGGCATTGCGACCCTCTACAAAAAGACCTGAAGTTTCTTTGCAGTTCTCCATCCCGGAGCATGGACAGGTTCTGCCACCCGTCTTCCCTCACTGAAAGGCCATTCCTGCAAAGGTGACGAAGGAGCCGTGAGGGTCCACCACCGCATGGCCATGGTGAAGAAGCCTTCCCCTGGCCCTGCCCTCCAGGATTTTGGCCAGGACATACAGGGGCGCCATGCCGCAAATTCTACGGCTGTTTCTCTCCTCCACAAGCACTTTCATGAAACCTGCCCCGTCGGCGTCTTCCAGAGTTTTCAACAGTTCCAGATCAGCAGCCCGGTGGCGGCCCACGTGTCCGTCACCGGGACGATAATCATCTCCATACCTGGGTCCTATGTGAGCCAGATCCACGCTGGCCATGAACCCCACGGAGGAAGAATGGCTTTCCGCCAATTCCCGGAGAAGCTGCGCCAGTTCATCCAGGTAGGCCTGATCCCTTATCCAATCCTCCAGAGAAAAAGAACACAGAATGGGTACAAGATGCGTGTGGGGCAAATACCGCGCCATGAAAAGCGCCTGGAATTCGATGGTGTGTTCACGGTGATGACTGTATTCGGAAGCGAGCAGGTCCCGGGGAGCCCTTTCCAGCAATCTTTCCACGTAGCCGCGATCGCAGGAAACGGTTCCGAAGGGGGTCTCAAAGTCCTTGGTGGTCACTGCCAGGTAATTGTCCACCACATCATGGGCAGTCCCCAGGATCACCCAGGTTTGAGGCCCTTGCGACCCGAGAATCGCCCCGTAGGCGTGAGCATAGGAAGGCCCGCCCGCCTTGATGTCGATGTGAGGAGACACGATCCCTGATATTTTTCCCCTTTTTGGACCCGAAGGAACGCCGGGGCCCTGGTTTTGGGGAAGGAAAAAGCTGTCCAGGAGCTTGCCCAGTTCCTCGGGATCCGCCGCATAGCTTTTTCCCGCGTGCCTCATTCTTCGAAGGGGATCTCGCTGAAAACGGACCACCTGCTCCATGGAAGCTTTTATGAAACGGTCGTTTTCCAGGAAGAGGGATTCATCCAGGTGTTGAAGCACGGCCTGCAATTGCTCCAAATGAAGAAGCTCACCCGTGAGCCGGGTGTGATGGGCCTGAAGGTCACGGAGGGAATTCCTTCCATCCATGTGGTTCAGGAGCTGAGCCGCACCCGGAGAAAAGAGCAGCGTGCTGTTGCTGAGTCCCCACTGGTCCCGCACGAGGATCATGGTCCTGCCCTGGTGGTTCACGGGCATGGCCTCGAGGCCATGGCGCAACTTGGGATATTCTTCCATCTTCACCGCTCCCTTCCGCGTGATTTCTTAAAGCTGTTGACTCAGATTGTTTCAGTCACCGTGAAAGCCTGTTCACGCCATTCCGGCGCGGGCGGGAATCCAGTCTCTGCAAAATTTTCTGGACCCCCGCCTGCGCAGGGGTGACGGAGCAGTTCACGCACAACCTCCTAAATCAGCAGCGTTGCGCTGATCCCTCACCGGGAACTGGTTCACACCAGGGTCTTCTCCATCTCCGATCTGGCCTTCTCCTGAAACTCCTCCTCATTCAGTTTGCCCTCCACAAACTGTTGCCAGGCAGAAAAATTGGAAAAGAAGCACAGTTCAATGCCTTCTTTCCGGCACAATTCCTTGTAGATTTTGTTGGCGCGCTTCACACGCTCTTTCTTGTCCGACTCTTCCCGGGAAGGTTCTTCCTTCTGAATGATGAGATACTTTCCAAACTTTCTGGAAAACGCATCCATCTCCTCTCTGGCTTTATCCACCAGTTCCTGTTCCGTGATGTTTCCCTCCACGAAATCCTGCCAGGCAGAAAAGTCCTCCCAGGAAGAAACTTTGAGTCCGCTTTCCTCGCAAGCCCTGCAATAGACTTTTTCTGCAGTTGCCTCCCTGTTCTTCATGAAACTCACCCCTTTTTGTAAACTCAAGCATTTCTGTAAAGGCTCATGATTTCATCACGGGTCACCAGGGCTTCCACATGGGCCACTTCCTTCTGGATGTTCTCGCGGCCGTTCATCTCCTGCCGGTCCACAAGAACCACCACCTTGACCACTTCCAGGCCTGCAGCGCGGCATGCGGCGATGGCCTTGAGCGTGGAACCTCCCGTGGTGATCACATCGTCCAGCACCACCACACGGTCTCCCGCATTCACCTTCCCTTCGATGAGGTTGCCGGTGCCGTGCTCCTTGATCTCCTTTCGCACCACAAAGGACTGAACGGGCTCTTTTCTCAGCCATGAAGTGTAGGCCACGGCGCTGGCCATGGGATCGGCCCCCAGGGTGAGTCCTCCTATGGCTTTGATCTTCAGGGAAGACAGAGAATCAAACACCAGGTTGCCGATGAGCACCTGCCCCTCGGGGTCGAGCGTCACGGTCTTGCAATTGAAATAGAACTGGCTCATTCCACCTGAAACGAGCTTGAAGCTGGGAACTTCAGAATACCTGAAAGCAACCTCGAGGATCATTTGCTTCAGCCGTTCTCGCATTTTTTTTCCTTCATCTGCGCCGGTAAACCTCCGACCGGATATGGTAACGTCTCATGAGCTGCTGCAACCCCTGCCTTTCAAGACCGCAAAGCCTGGCCGCCTGGCTCACATTCCCCCCCGTACTGGAAAGAAGCTTTCCGATATAGCTTTCATTGAATTTTGTGAGAACCCTCTCCTTGGCTTCACGGTAATTCAAGTTCTCCACCCCTTCTTCTTGTTCTCCGTCAGCACTGCCGGGTCCTTCCTGCCAGCCCACGTCTTCTGGTTTGATTTCATCGGCCGGAGCAAACATGATTCCCCGGAGAACAAGGTTTTCCAGCTCCCTCACGTTCCCTTCCCAGGGAGCCTCGAGGGTCATGTTCATCAATTCGGGAGAAAATGTCTTTCGAGGCCTTTTGAGCTCCAGACAGTGCTTCTCCAGAAGATGATCCACCAGGGGAGGAATGTCTTCCCGTCGCTCCCGCAAGGACGGCAAAGCAATGGGAAGCACGTTGAGCCGGTAAAACAGGTCTTCGCGGAACTCTCCCTTTTTTATTTTTTCCTTCAGGTTTCGGTTGGTGGAAGCGATGACCCGCACATCCACCCGTATGGAACGGGTGTCTCCCAGAGGTTTGATCTCCTTTTCCTGAAGGACCCGCAGCAGCTTGGTTTGAATGGTGGTGCTGATGTCTCCGATTTCATCGAGAAAAATGGTCCCCTTGTGAGCTTCCTGAAAGAGACCCGTCTTGTTTTGAACCGCATGGGTGAAGGCTCCCTTCCGGTAGCCGAAGAGTTCGCTTTCCAGGATGTTTTCGGGCACCGTGGGACAGTTGACGGCCACGAAAGACCGATCGCTTCTCCCGCTCAAGGCGTGAATGGCCCGGGACACAAGGTCCTTGCCCGTCCCCGACTCCCCTGTCACCAGGACGGTCAGGTCTGTTTTGGCCACCATCTGAACGGCCTCAAAGACCCTCTGCATTGCCGCACTGCGGCCCACGATGTTTTGAAAGACTTCATGGACTCTCGCCCGGCGCTGCAGGTTCATGTTTTCCCGCAGCAGGCGGCTTCGCTCCAGGGCCTTGTTGAGGCTCAGGATCAGTTCTTCATGATCGAAAGGCTTGGTGATGAAATCGTAGGCGCCCTTCCTGATGGCCTGGACCGCCAGTTCTATGCAGCCGTGCGCCGTCACCATCACCACCGTGAGATAAGGGTCTGCCCGCTTGAGATGGTCCAGAAGCTCCAACCCGTTCATTTGGGGCATTTTCATGTCGATGAGGGCCAGATCCACCGGTTCACCCTGGAGAAGCTCCAGTGCCCTGGGACCCGAAAGAGCCGTCCTGACCCGGCAGTCAAGCTCCCGTTCGAGGCTTCTTTTCAGGAGCTGGAGCATGTCCGCCGCATCGTCCACCACAAGGAGCGTCGGTTTCATGATGGTCCTTTCTGCTTTTCCCCGGAGTTCACGGGTAGCAGAACGGTGAAGGTGGAGCCCCGGCCCGGAAGGCTATCCACGAGAATCCTCCCCCCGTGTTTTTCCACGATGTGACGGCTCACGGACAAACCCAGGCCCGTTCCCTCCCCTTCTTTTGAAGTGAAAAAGAGATCGAATATGCGGCTCTGCTCCTCCGGATTCATGCCGCAGCCATCGTCCCCTATCCTCACCAAAACCTTGTGTTCCCCCCGGTCATATTCCGTGGTGATCCGGACGGACCCATGGCTGCCCATGGCCTGGACGGCGTTCATGAGAAGATTGAGGAAGACCTGGCCCATCCCCTCACCGTCCAGGTCCATGAAGGGCACCCGAGGATCCCAATCCTTTTCCGCAACAATGGCAGAACGTTCCATAGAGTGTTCCAGCAGAGCAAGAATTTTTTCCAGAAGCTCGTGAAGATGCCAGGCATTCCTTTCCGCGGGCACTCCCGGGGAGAACCTGGCCGAAGCACTCAAAAGGGACTTGCACAGGCGGGCGTGCTTTTCGATGATCCCGAGATCCTGCCGAAGCTGTGCCCCCTCATTTTTATCCCGCAAAAGCAGCTGGACATAACCCAGGATGAGGCCCAGGGCATTGTTCACTTCGTGGGCCGTATCCCTTGCCAGCTGGCCGGCGAGAACCTGTCTGTCAATGCGGACCAGGCGTTCCATCATCAATGTTTTGTCAGCGTCCATAAGCCTTTCAAATCATTGTTCTATTGTGTTCGCAATCAGCCACCTAAGGCCTTTATAAAACTTTCATCTTATGTTATCAATTTTCTTTTGCGCACAACAAGGCACGGAAAGAAGGTCGGGCATGAGTCAGTTCCTGCGGCGTTTGAGCCTCACATTTGCAGCCGGGTGCTTCGGCGGCCTGGTCAACGCCTATCTCGTCTGGTACGCGGGAGACATGGGAGTACCGGGGAAGTTCGGCGTGGCTCTGGCCCCCGCCTGGAGTCTTTTCTACCTCTATTCGAGAATCGTCTGGGGGGGAATCTGGGGGTTCATGTTCATGGCGCCCATGTGGAGAAGCGGTTTCTGGACGGGCGTCTTCAGCCGCGGCATCATTTTCAGTTTCCTGCCCACGGCATTCCAGCTGTTTTATGTCTTTCCCGTCCTGCAGAACCAGGGAATGATGGGGCTGGCATTGGGCACCCTCACCCCCGTTTTCGTGTGCCTCTACAATGCCGCATGGGGCATTGGCGCTGCGCTCTGGCTTCATCTGAACAAGGCCTGAACTCTGAATTTTCCCGGTCTTCACAAAGAAGAGCCACCGGAAAAATCTGCAGCCTTCTGAACGAAATCTTTGTTCATGATGAATTTTAAATGACAACACATCCATGAAGATTCATGGAAGGAGGTTTCATTTTGGGATATACGGTGGCCCTGGGTGGTAAGGGCGGTACGGGAAAAACCACCATCGCAGGCCTTCTCATTCGGTACATGATCCGGCATGGCATGAAACCCGTGCTCGCCATCGACGCCGACTCCAATGCCAACCTCAACGAAGTGCTGGGAGTCCCTTTGAGCATCACCCTTTCCGATGCCCGCGAAAGCATGAAGTCGGACGTGCCCACGGGCATGACCAAAGACATCTACATGGAAATGAAGATGGAAGAAGCCCTGGTGGAATCCGAGGGGTTCGACCTGGTCGCCATGGGGCTTCCCGAGGGACCCGGTTGTTACTGTGCCGCCAACAATCTTCTGACAGGGCTCATTGAAAAGCTCATCAAAAACTACGACTATCTCGTCATCGACAACGAGGCCGGCATGGAACACTTCAGCCGCCTGACCCAGAAAGACGTGGATCTCCTCCTGCTCGTTTCCGATCCGAGCCGGCGGGGACTCACCACCGCCTGCCGCATTGCCGAGCTCGTGAAGAGTCTTCCCATTCGTGTGGCAGAGACATTTCTCATCGTGAACCAGGTCAAAGAAATGCCCGCATCCTGGCCCCAGGATGTGGTGGACGCTTTTGGCCAGGACCACATCGCAGCGTTTCCCGCGGACGAGCTTCTGGCCCGGTTCGATCAGGAAGGAAAGCCGACGGCCCATTTGCCCGGCGAGGCTCCCATGGTGGAGGCCGCCGAAACCCTCTTTCGCCGGCTCCTGGGAGAGGGTGCCCCGCAAGGTTGCTGATTCAGTCTTTTTCATTTTTCATGCTGAACAGCCCCTTCACGTTCAGCATGAATAAAAGCCCCTTCACGTCATTCCCGCGGAGGCGGGAATCCAGTATTTTCAAAATCCTTCGGACCCCCGCCTTCGCGGGGGTGACGGGAAAGGGCCACACGCGGGAGAGTTGCATCCTGCATATTCGACCGTCGATCCCCCTTCGCGGGGGTGAGAGGACAGGGCCATTCACAAAAGAGCGATACAAAACCTGTTGAATCAGCAGCGGTGAGGGGCCCGGTGACGGGTTCGATTCTGGAGAAAGATGAGCAGGAAAAACAGAAGGAGGAAAAAATGTTCAGGATACGCCGGGCTCTCATGAGTGTCACGGACAAGTCGGGACTGGTGGAATTTGCCCGGGGGCTCAGCAACTTCGACGTGCACATCCTTTCCACGGGGGGCACAGCCAGGCTTTTGGGGGAAAACAGCATTTCCCTGACGGAAGTTTCTGATTTCACGGGTTTTCCCGAGATGCTGGACGGAAGAGTGAAAACCCTTCATCCCAAAATCCACGGGGGCATCCTGGGAATACGCGACAATCCCGACCATGTGCAAACCATGGCCGCTCACGGCATTGAGGCCATAGACATGGTGGTGGTCAATCTGTACGCCTTCGCCAAGACCGTGGCCAATCCCCGATGCACTCTGGAAGAGGCCATTGAAAATATCGACATCGGCGGTCCCGCCATGATTCGCGCTGCGGCCAAGAATTGCAGGCATGTGGCTGTGGTGACGGATCCTCAGGACTACGAGGCCATCCTGCAGGAGATGAAGGAGTCCCAGGGGCACATATCCCCCAAAACAAGCCTCAAACTGGCCTGCAAGGCCTTTTGTCTCACCCATGAGTACGATGGGAACATTTGCGGGTATCTGCAGAAAGCGACGGCATCATGAAAGTACTGGTCATCGGCAGTGGCGGAAGGGACCACACCATTGCCTGGAAGTTTTCACAAAGTCCCCGGGTGAAGCAGGTTTTTGTGGCTCACGGCAATGCGGGAATGGAAGAGCACGCCCGGTGCGTCAATGCGAAAACCATCGGGGAAATGGCCGATTTTGCCACCCGGGAGAAAATCGACCTGACCTTTGTGGGTCCGGAAAAGCCCCTCTCAGCAGGCATCGTCGACCTTTTTCAGTCCCGCGGCCTTCCCGTCGTGGGACCCAGCCAAAGGGCAAGTCTTCTGGAATCGAGCAAATGCGACACCAAGGTGCTTCTGCAGGATTTGTCCATACCCGTTCCTGACTTCGCCGTTTTTTCCGATCCCGGGGAAGCACGCGAGCACGTGCGCCAGGCGGGATACCCCGTGGTGGTGAAAGCGGATGGCCTGGCCGCGGGCAAGGGGGCCCTGGTCTGTGACGGGGTGAAAGACGCGGAGGAAGCCATCGACAGCATCATGGTGCAAAGGGTCTTCGGTGAAGCGGGTGACCGCGTGGACATCGAAAGGCGCCTCTACGGCAGGGAACTCTCTTTTTTCTGCTTCACCGACGGTTACCACGTGTTGCCCATGGTGGCGGCACAGGACTACAAGCGTGCCGGGGACAACGATGAAGGCAAAAACACGGGGGGCATGGGCTCCTATTCCCCTCACCCCTGGCTCACGGACGCCCTGGTCCAAACCATCATGACCCGTGTGGCCGAACCCCTCATCAGGGGCTGCCGGGAAAAATACGGTTTCCTCTACCAGGGAATCCTTTACCTGGGACTCATGCTCACGGAGGAAAACAACGAAATCGTTCCACGTGTCCTGGAAATCAACATTCGCCTGGGAGACCCGGAGGCGCAGGTGATCCTTCCTCGCCTGGACACAGACCTGGTGGATGTGTGCGAAGCCATTCTCACGGGAAAACTGCAGGACATGCAGCTCAAGTGGGATCCCCGCTACAGGCTGTGCCTCATCGCCGTCAGCGGGCGCACAAAGGGCAAGAAAGGCTGGTACAAAGGCTATCCCGACCGCTACAAAATAGGGCTGCCCATTGAGGGGGTGGACCAGGTCGATCCTTCCTGTCTCGTTTTTCACTCGGGCACGGGATGGAATGCCAGGGGGCAGTTGGAAACCACGGGAGGGCGCGTCCTTTGCCTGGTGAGTTCCGGGGACACATTGAGCGAGGCCCGGGAAACGGCCTACAGAGAAATGAAAAAGATCCACTTTGAAGGAATGTATTACCGAAGCGACATCGGCATTCAGTGAGCTCCATTCAAACCAACACAAGGAAAAATCAATGGCCTCAAACAATGAAAACCCTCTGGTCGGCATTCTCATGGGAAGCGATTCGGACCTGCCCGTCATGGAAGAAGCCTTCAAGGCTCTCGATTCTTTTGGTGTGCCCTACGAAGTTCACATTCTGTCGGCTCACCGCTGCCCTGCAGCCACCTCTCAATACGCCGCAAAGGCCAGGGAGAGAGGAATCAAGGTCATCATGGCCGCAGCGGGCATGGCAGCCCACCTGGGGGGTGTGGTGGCGGCGGAAACCATCCTGCCCGTCATCGGCGTTCCCATAGACGCCTCCCCCCTTGGAGGCCTGGACTCCCTTCTTTCCATCGTTCAGATGCCTCCGGGCATTCCCGTGGCCACCATGGCCATCGGCAAGGCGGGAGCGCGCAACGGAGCTTTGCTGGCCGTCCAGATGCTTGCCCTTCAGGATGCGGCATTGACCGAAAAACTTCTGGATCACAAGAAAAAAATGGCCGAGGAAGTGGTCGTCAACCGCAACAGGAAACTAGAGGAATACCTGGCCCGAAGAAAGTCCTGATTTTTGAGCAGCCTTCAAAACAAAACCTTCCGATGGAGGGTGGACCCCTTCCATCCCTGCCGCGAGACCCTGGTCCAGGCCGCTTCCGTCATTCAGAGGGGAGGGATACTCATTTACCCCACCGAAACCTTTTACGGCCTGGGAGGGGATCCATTCAGCGAATTTGCAGTGAAGCGCATCTACGCGATCAAGGAAAGGGATATGAAAAAACCCCTTCCCCTGATCGCGGACTGCCTGGAGTCCGTGAAAAGAGTGGTCCAGGAATGGCCCCCGGAGGCGTCTCACCTGGCGCAGGAGTTCTGGCCCGGGCCTCTCACGCTCATTCTTCCCCTGGGTGGCCCTTTTCCTTCCACCCTTCACGGCGGGTCGGGCAACATAGCCCTTCGGGTGTCCTCCCATCCCCTCGC
>Ga0207421_10005506_pt1 | contig 14157 bp, 11 predicted proteins | sample SodLakKL_010_SED_4_FD_187542 | JGI IMG/M metagenome (GOLD analysis project Ga0207421, IMG submission 187542) | Alkaline sediment microbial communities from Lake Tanatar, Kulunda Steppe, Russia - 8KL_010_SED (SPAdes) (version 2) | ecosystem: Environmental > Aquatic > Non-marine Saline and...
GGACACCGCGATTTCGCGGCCGATGATGACCGCGGCCGGCACCGCCAGCCACGCCGTGGGGCTCTCCACCACCACGATGATCAGGGCAATCGCCACAATTAGCTTATCCGCGACGGGGTCCAGAAATGCACCAAACGGTGAACTCTGATTCCAGCGTCGAGCCAGATATCCGTCCAGCCAGTCCGTCAGGCTGGCGATCACGAAGACTGCAGCGGCGGCAGCATTGGCCCAGGGCGCCGGCAACAGAAACAGCAGACCCAGCACCGGAATCAGCAGAATCCGGAGCCACGTCAGCAGATTTGGCAGGGTCATTTCCATGGGCGCAGATTATCATGCTGGCCGCGGGTCTCCAGCGCCGCCCACCTACCCGTTCAGATAGGCGTGGATCCGCTCCGCCAGCGCCGTGCTGATGCCCTGAACGCGGGCCAGGTCCTCCACCCCGGCGCGTTTCAGTCCCTTGAGACCACCAAACTGCTTCATCAGAGCCTGGCGCCGTTTGGGCCCGAGGCCGGGGATTTCCTCGAGGCTGGAGGTGGTGCGGGACTTACCCCGGCGGCTTCGGTGGCCGGTGATCGCAAAACGGTGCGCCTCGTCCCGGGCATGTTGCAGCAGGTGCAGCGCCGGCGATTCCGGCGGCAATCGGAACTCCCCGGGCTGCCCGGCCATCATCAGGACTTCCTCGCCCGGACGCCGCCGTGGCCCCTTGGCAATGCCCACGATGGTTACACCGGTAACCTGGAGGTCCTCCAGTACCGACTCCGCCTGGGTCAGCTGCCCCCGACCGCCATCGATCAGCAGCAGATCCGGCAACTCCCCTTCTCCCTCCCGCAAGCGCCGGTAACGACGCTCCAGGGCCTGACGCATGGCGGCGTAATCATCCCCGGCCGTCACGCCGTCGATGTTGAAGCGGCGATAATCCTCCTTGATCGGTCCCTCCCGGCCCATCACCACACACGAGGCCATGGTGGCTTCGCCCCGGGTGTGGCTGATGTCGAAGCACTCAATGCGCTCGGGCATCTGGTCCAGAGACAACGCCTGCTGCAGATCCTCGAAGCGCCGTTCGGTGGTGGCTTCAGTGGTCAGCCGGGCGCTCAGGGCGTGTTCCGCATTGCGCTCGGCCATGTTCAGCCAGCGCCGGCGCTCACCCCGCAGGCGTGATGTGATCCGCACCCGGTGACCCGCATCCGCCGTCAGCGCCTCTTCAAGCACTTCCACATCCGGCAGCTCGTGGCTCACCAGCAGTTCCCCCGGGGTCTCCCGCCCCAGGTAATGCCGGGCCACAAAGCCGTACAGAATCTCCTCCGGCGCGGTGTCCGGCGGCGCCTTGGGAAAGTAGGTCTGGTTGCCGAGGTTGCGGCCATCGCGGATGACGAACACCTGAACACAGGCCAGCTGCTCGCGAAGCCGGCAGGCGATGACATCCACATCGCCTTTGGCGCCGGAAACGTACTGACGCTCCTGGATCCGGCGCAGGCTGGCGATGCGGTCACGCAGACGGGCCGCCTTCTCGAACTCGAGATCGGAGGCCGCCGTCTCCATGCGCCCAACCAGTTCGTCAATCACCTCGTTGCTCTGCCCCGAGAGAAACATCTCCACATGCCGGACATCCCGGGCGTAGTCCGATTCGCTGATATAGCCCACACAGGGCGCCGTGCAGCGACCGATCTGATACTGAAGACACGGGCGGGAGCGGTGCTGGAAAAAGCTGTCCCGGCACTGCCGGACCGGAAACACCTTCTGCAGATGGTTCAGTGTCTCGCGCACCGCCCCGGATGAGGGAAAGGGGCCGAAGTAGCGTCCGGCGTCCCGGCGCTGACCCCGGTGAAAGGACAACCGGGGAAACTGCTGATGGGTGGTGAGGTGGATGTATGGATAGCTTTTGTCGTCCCTCAGAAGCACGTTGTAGCGCGGCCGGTGCTCCTTGATGAGGTTGTTCTCGAGGATCAGCGCCTCGGCTTCTGTGTGGGTCACCGTGACCTGCAGATCGGCTACCTGGGCCACCAGGGCCTGGGTGCGGCTGTTGTGAACCGTGCGCTGAAAATAGCTGCCCACCCGGCGCTTGAGATTGCGGGCCTTGCCCACGTAGATCACCTGCCCGCGGTCATCGAACATGCGATAGACACCCGGGCTGGTGGGCAGTGTCTTGATGGCCTGGCGGGGATCGAAGGGGGCAGTGTCAGTCATGTCCCCATTCTAGCTGAGAGAGCGGACCCTCAGGCCTTTCCGGTGAGGGCCCGCCATGCAACGATCAGTCGCTGCCGGGAATACCCCCGGCCGTGAGGGCCGCCGGATCCAGCAGCCGCTCCAGCTCCTCATCGGAGAGATCGGTCATTTCCCGGGCCAACTCCATCAGGGGGCGCCCCTCGGCATAGGCCCGTTTGGCGATGCTGGCGCCGAGTTCGTAGCCGATAACCGTGTTGAGCGCGGTCACCAGAATCGGATTTTTGCCCAGCGCTTCCTCGAGGCGGGCCTGGTTCACCGTAAAGCCCGCCACGGCCCGGTCCGCCAGCGCCCGGGACCCGTTCGCCAACAGCTCGATGCTCTGCAGCAGGTTGTGGGCGATCACCGGCAACATCACGTTCAGCTGAAAACTGCCGGACTGCCCAGCCACGGTGATGGTGGTGTCATTGCCGATCACCTGCGCCGAGACCTGGGCCACCGCTTCGGGGATCACTGGATTGACCTTACCGGGCATAATGCTGCTTCCCGGCTGCAGCGCCGGCAGGGCGATTTCGCCAAGGCCGGCCAGCGGCCCCGAGTTCATCCAGCGCAGGTCATTGCTGATTTTCATGAGGCTGACCGCCACCACTTTCAGCTGCCCGGACAACTCCACCGCCGCGTCCTGACTGCTCAGGCTTTCAAAACGGTTCCCGCTGCTGCGAAACGGCAGCCCGGTGCGCGCCGACAGCGCCTTCGCCACCGCGTCTCCGAATCCGTCCCGGGCGTTGATGCCGGTACCCACGGCGGTGCCACCCTGCGCCAGGGCATGGACCCGCTCCAGGGCCGCCCGAACCCGGTCCTGCCCCAGCCGGATCTGCTGCGCCCAGCCGCCGACCTCCTGCCCCAGGGTCACCGGCATGGCATCCATCAGATGGGTTCGGCCGGTCTTGGTGATGCGCTCCAGCTCCTGGGCCCGCGCCTCGAGGGTGACCGCCAGGTGCTCAAGGGCAGGCAGCAGGTCTTCCGCGCAGGCCACCGCCGCCGACACGTGAATCGCCGTGGGGATCACGTCGTTGCTGCTCTGGGACATGTTGACGTGATCGTTGGGATGCACGGTGGACCCCAGCGATCGGGAGGCCAGATGACCAATGACTTCGTTGGCGTTCATGTTGCTGCTGGTCCCGGAGCCCGTCTGAAAGACGTCCACCGGAAAATCGGCATCGTGATCGCCCCGGGCCACCGCCTCGGCGGCGGTCACGATGGCACCGGCCACCGCGTCATCCAGGTCGCCCAGGTCGCGGTTGGCTTCGGCCGTGGCGGCTTTCACCAGCCCCAGGGCCTGAATGAAACGCCGCGGCATGGACAGACCACTGATGCTGAAGTTGTCCACGGCACGCTGGGTCTGGGCGGCATAGAGCGCCTGCGAAGGCACCTGCAGCTCGCCCATGCTGTCTTTTTCGGTGCGGAATCCCTGCTCACTCATCATCTTCTCCCCGGTTCTAGTAAACTTCTGACCTTTGGCTTTGCAACGGATCGGAGACCATGGAGCTCAACCCCCTGACCGCCATCTCGCCCATCGACGGCCGCTACGGTGGCAAGACCGAGTCACTGCGTCCACTGGTCAGCGAGTACGGTCTCATCGGCCACCGCATCCTGGTGGAGGTGGAGTGGCTCAAAGCCCTGGCCGCCGATCCGGCCATCACCGAGGTTCCATCACTCAGCGACGGCGCCGCCCGCGGGCTGACCGCCATTGCCACGGGATTCGACGAAACCGCCGCCCGGCGCGTCAAGGACATCGAATCGGTGACCAATCACGACGTCAAGGCGGTGGAATATTACATCAAGGAGCAGATGGCCGAACACGAGGAGCTCGCCGCGATCAGTGAGTTCGTCCACTTTGCCTGCACCTCCGAGGACATTAACAACCTCGCCTATGCCCTGATGCTTCGCAGCGTCCGGGATGACGTCCTGCTGCCCGCCATCGACACCATCATCAACGCGCTGACCGATCTGGCCCGGGAGCATGCGGCCCAGCCCATGCTGGCCCGCACCCATGGCCAGCCCGCCTCACCGACAACCCTCGGCAAGGAATTTGCCAACGTCGCCGCGCGCCTGAAGCGCCAGCGCGCGCAGTTGGCGCAGACGCCGATCCTCGGCAAGATCAACGGCGCGGTGGGCAACTTCAACGCCCATGTCACCGCCTACCCCGAGGTCGATTGGATCGCTTTTTCAAAACGTTACATCGAAAACCTCGGCCTGGACTGGAATCCCTATACCACCCAGATCGAACCCCATGACGGTATTGCCGAACTGTTTGACAGCCTGGCGCGACTCAACACGGTGGGCATTGATCTGGTTCGGGATCTGTGGGGATACATTGCCTTCGGCTACTTTCGGCAACACACCGTGGCGGGGGAAGTGGGATCGTCCACCATGCCCCACAAGGTCAACCCCATTGACTTCGAAAACGCCGAGGGCAACTTCGGCATCGCCAACGCAGTCCTCGATCATCTGGCCCGCAAGCTGCCGGTGTCCCGCTGGCAGCGGGATCTGACCGACTCCACCGTGCTCCGCAACATCGGGGTCGGACTGGCTCACAGCGTTATCGGGTATCAGGCGGCCCTGCGCGGCCTCAACAAGCTGGCCGTGGACCGGCAGCGCCTTGACGAAGACTTGAACGACAACTGGGAAGTGCTGGCAGAAGCCATTCAGACGGTGATGCGCCGCCATGGCATCGATGAGCCCTATGAGCGGCTCAAGGCCCTGACCCGGGGCAAACGGGTCGATCAGGCGGGGCTGCAGGCATTTGTGGATGAGCTCGAGCTGCCCGCCGAGGTTCGCGCGGAGCTGCGGGCGCTTACACCGGCGGGATATACGGGTCTCGCGGCTCGTCTTGCCAGCGATCTTTCAGCCAGTCGCGATTAAGGGCGAACCACTGCAGGGCGATGATGGGCATTGCCGCCTCAAGGGCTCCGGCACTCAGCATGCCGATGGCCTCGTCGGCGTCGAGGATGTGCAGACGGATGTCCTCGCCCTCTTCCGCGTGCCCATGCCCATCCCGCCGCAGCGAGCGGCTGTCCACGGGGGCGCAATACAGATGAACGGTCTGTGAGGTCCCTCCCGGGCTGACCAGGTAATGGGCAATGGGGATCAGCTCCCCCAGGGTGCAGTCCGCCTCCTCCCGGGATTCCCGATGGGCCACCGCCTCCATGGACTCGCCAGGCTCGACAATACCCGCCACCGTCTCCAGCACCCAGGGGCCCATGCCCGTGTCCAGGGCACCTACCCGGAACTGCTCCACCAGAACCACCCGGTCCTCCCAGGGGTCATAGGGCAGCACGCCCACCGCATCACCCCGCTCGAAGCGCTCACGCACCATGGGCTCGCTCATCCCGCCGGCGAACAGGCCGTGCCGGACCGTGAAGCGGCTCATGCGGAAAAAGCCGTCGTAAACCGTCTCTCGATTAATGACCTGATAGTCCATTCAGCGCCCTCCCGGATGGCGTTCAAACAGGGCAATGGCCTCGGCATGGCCGGTGTGGGGAAACATGTCCATGATGCCGGCGCGGGTCAGCCGGTAACCATGCTGATGAACCAGCTCGCCGGCATCCCGCGCCAGCGTTGCCGGCCCACAGGAGACGTAAACGATCCGCTCCGGCGCCAGCCCGGCAATCGCCGGCAAAACTTCCAGCGCCCCGGATCGCGGTGGATCCAACAGCACCCGATCCACCGGCCCGCCCAGCCAGGTCGCATCCGGACTCATCCGGGTCAGGTCCGCCGCCTCGAAGCGGACATTGCCAATGCCGTTATGGCGAGCGTTCTCCCGACCCCGTTCCACTAGCGGCTCATCGCCCTCCAGGCCGATGACTTCTCCCGCCCGCCGGGCGATGGGCAGCGTGAAATTGCCCAGGCCGCAGAAAAGGTCCAGCACCCGCATTCCCGGCTCCACCGACAGCAGATCCAGCGCCAGCGGCACCATCTGGCGATTGATCGCCGCGTTTACCTGGGTGAAGTCCGTGGGGGCGAAGGCAAACTCCAGATCAAAGTCCGGCAGGGCGTAATGAAGGCGGGTGGCCTCATGGCCCACCGGCTCGACAGTGGATTCGTTGCCGGGCTGTTGAAAAATGAGCAGCCCATGGGCGGCGCCGAAGGCGACCAACTGCCGCTGATCCTCATCGGTGAGCGGGCGCAGGTTGCGGAAAACCAGCCCCACCACTTCATCACCCGCCGCCACCTCGATCTGGGCGATCCGGTCCGGGATGCTCAGCCCTCGAATCAGCGACGCCAGTTCCGGTAGGTGCCGGGCAACCCGCGGGTCCAGCACGTGACAACTGTCGATGTCCGCCACAAAGGGGCTGAACCGCTCCCGAAACCCCACCAGGACCCGATCGCCCTTGCGGGGCACGTACTTGACGCCTAACCGGGCACGCCGCCGATATCCCCAGTTGGGGCCGGTGACCGGCGGCAACCATGCCGCCGGCGAGACCCTGCCGGTGTGGCTCAGCAGATCGGCCAGGGTCGCCTGCTTGTGGGCAATCTGTGCGACGGGGTCCATGTGCTGCAGGCTGCAGCCGCCACAAACGCCGACGTGGGGACAGGGCGGCGACACGCGATCCGGCGCCGGGTTGTCCACCGCCACCGCCTGGCCCTCTTCCTGCCGGCGACGCCGCCGCCGAATCTGCGCCGAGACGGTTTCACCCGGCAACGCCCCCTGGACGAAAACGGTGCGCCCGTCGCGGTGCCCGATCCCTCGACCCTCGTGACTGAGTCGCTCAACCTCGACTTCCACCGGCTCCGCCGGCAAGCGCCGTCCCCGTCGTCCTCCCATGAGCCTCAGCCGGTCCAGGCCTGCAGGAATTCATCCAGGTGGGGGCGCTGCGCGTCCACCAGCGTCTCGTGCACCCGCTGGCATTCGTTGTCGTAGCCCTCGCTGTCCAGGGCGCCGCGCATCAGCTCAAAGCGCAGCCACAGCAGATAGGTGTTGAGAACATCGTGCTCGCAATAGTCCCGAACCGCTGAAAACTCCCCGGCTTCGATGCGGGTCCGGACATCCGCGCCGCTCATGCCGAGCTTCCCGGGTAAACCACAAAGGGTAGCCACCTGGTCCAGCGGCGCTACCGCGCGCCCGGAATAGCCGGCGAGGACATCCATCAGATCGGTGTGCCGTTCATGAAACCGGTTCAGATAGTTATTGAAACGAAAGCCGCGATCTTCCTCGCCCTGCTCCCAGTAGCGCGGCGCGCTAATGCCGTGGATGAGCGCCCGATAGTGAAGCACCGGCAGATCGAAGCCGCTGCCATTCCAGCTCACCAGCTTGGGGACGTAGCGCTCGATGCCCTCGTAGAACCGCTGGATCAGGGCGGCCTCGTCATCGCCCCCTTCTCCCAGAGAGAACACGGTAAAGCGATCACCGATACGGGCTGCCACCGAGATCACCACCACCCGATGCAGCGGCAACCGCAGGAAATCGCTGCCGGTTTCCTCGCGACGCATGGCCAGCATGGCCTCCGCGGCAGATCGGTCGTCCAGCCCGTGGAGCCCATGCAGCCGACGGCCCCCGGCCGTGTCCGGAACCGTCTCGATGTCGAAGGCGAAAATGTTCATTGGTCGGGGAACACGCCGCTGGAGAGATAGCGGTCCCCCCGGTCACAGACGATGCTGACGATGGTGGCGTTTTCCACCTGACGGCAGATCTCCAGGGCGGCCCAGAGCGTCCCTCCGCTGGAGATGCCGGCCAGGATGCCCTCCTTCGCCGCCAGCTGCCGGGTCATCTCCTCGGCCTCTTCCTGGCCCACCTCGACGATCCGGTCGATACGATCCGGCTCGTAGATGGCCGGCAGATAGGCCTCGGGCCATTTTCGGATGCCGGGTATGCTGGCGCCTTCCCGGGGCTGGGCCCCGATAATCTGAATGGCCGGGTTCTGCTCGCGCAGATACCGTGACACCCCCATGCTGGTCCCCGTGGTCCCCATGGAGCTGACGAAGTGGGTGACCGTTCCCCGGGTGTCACGCCAGACTTCGGGGCCGGTGCCGGCGTAGTGGGCGCCCCAGTTGTCCGGATTGGAAAATTGGTCAAGGACCCGGCCCTCACCGTTGGCCTGCATTTTCAGCGCCAGGTCCCGGGCGCCCTCCATGCCCTCTTCCTTGCTCACCAGCACCAGCTCGGCGCCATAGGCCCGCATCGACGCCCGGCGTTCCATGGTCATGTTGGCGGGCATGATCAGGCGCATGCGATAGCCCTTCACCGCCGCGGCCATGGCCAGGGCGATGCCGGTATTGCCGCTGGTGGCCTCGATGAGCCGGTCACCCGGCTGAATCTCACCCCGGGCCTCCGCCTGGGCGATCATGTTCATGGCGGGACGGTCCTTCACCGAGCCGGCCGGGTTATCGCCCTCCAGCTTCAGCAAAACCGTGTTCGAGCCGGTGTCTGCCAGGCGCTGAAGCCTGACCAGCGGGGTGTTTCCGACGCACTGATCAACGGTTGGATAACTCATGGGGGCAGTGTAAATGATATGTTTTTGACATGCAGATGAGCGCCATTGCGACGGTGCGAAGCGACTTCACTGATCGCTTCGGCATCCCGCGTCAGCCCGGCCTGGTGCCGGCGTCGCGGGGCGAAGTCGTGATGACGCCGCCCTACGATGACCCGGACGCGCTCCGGGGGCTGGAAAACTGCAGCCATGTCTGGGTGATCTTTGGCTTTCATGGCACGGAGCCGGGGGACTGGCGTCCCACGGTGCGTCCCCCACGCCTCGGCGGCAATCGCCGCTACGGGGTATTTGCGACCCGCTCGCCCTATCGGCCCAATGGCCTCGGCCTGTCGCTCCTCACCCTGACCGGCCTGCTGACGCCGGCGGGCCGGGGCCTCGCCGTGGCGGGGCTGGATCTGCTGGACGGCACACCGGTTTACGACCTCAAACCCTACCTGCCCGCCATTGAGGCTCAGCCGGATGCCACACCACCCGCTGGCTTCGAGACCGTCCCCCCGCCGCTCACCGTGGTGTGGAGCCAGCCGGCTCGCACCCAGGCCGAAACCCTGGCGCCACGCCAGCAACAGCTGGTGGAAGAAACCATTGCCGCGGACCCCCGGCCCGCCTATCAGACCGGCGGGGACACCGCCGTTCACCGAGCTTATGGCATGCGAATCGCCGGCCACGAGGTGACGTGGCGGGTCCATGATGACACCGCCACCATTGAGGCCATCCAGCCCGCTGGCGAAGGCGACTAGAGACAACCCCGCGGAATGCGCCGATGCCAGTTCCGTGAAAATACCCGGTGGCCGGCTTCCCAGGCATCCAGCTCCGCATAGACATGGAACGCCTCGGTGTCCGCCTGAAGCAGGGTTCGGGTACGGGTCTCGATGGACCAGTCGTCCCGGGCCAACTGGCGCCAGGCAATCACCTCGCCCTCGATGCTGCCGAAGTCCTCCCCCACCGACCGGTAGTACTCCCGGGTGGCATCGCCGATTTCCAGATCCACGTCCTCGATCCGGTAGGTGCCCTCATCCTTGGTCACTTGCAGCACCGAGGCGCTGGTCTCCAGGTCACGGTGCACAATCCAGCGGTGCTCGGCATCCTGCTCCCGGGTCTTGACCGTGGGGTCGGCGAAGTCCGGGCGGTCGAACGAGACCACCGGGGCGTCCATGGACGCGTCCCGAACCGGCAGATCGAGGGAAGTGCCTCCGGCCAGTACGTCCATGCACACCGGCTCCGGGGAGGGCCAGATCAAGGGCCAGTAGGAAGTCGACAGGGACAGGCGCAGGCGATGTCCGGTGGTGAATCGGTGACCGAAATGATTCAGCGGGACCTCCACGGTGATTTCTTCGCCGGGCTCGATGCGCTCCGGGGCGTGGTGACCCTGCCGGTGGTTGAGGTTGAACACCCCGTAGGTCACGCGGGTGGCTTTGCCATCCACGGCCACGTCGGATATGCGTGCCGCCACCTGGGCCACCGGGCGGTTGACCCGACACCGCAGCGTCAAGGTCGGCGCCCCGAGCAACTCCAGCGGCTCTTCCAGAGCGTCGGTCTCAAAGACCAACGCACCGCCGTCCTCCTCCCGCTGGTCATAGGGCAGGTCCGGACCGGTGGAATAGCTGCACCACTTGCCGGCAAACAGGCCCAGACTCAGGGGTGATTGCAGGGTATAGGCCCGCTCGGTCTGCTCCGGCGGCTGGTGCTCCAGCGCGCCGCCGTTGGCGATATAAAGGGTCCGGGTTTCAATCTTCGGCGATGGCCAATGCTTTTCGCCGACCCAGCGCCCGGGCCGATGGTGATAACGGGTGGCCGGCTCCGCCGCCTCCTGCACCCACGCCCGCAGCATGGGCTCGTCCATGACGTCGTTGTCCTGCGCTTTAAGCCAGCGATCCCACCAGCGCAGCGTCTCGCCCTGAAAATCAATGGCCGGTCCCGGCACGCCCTGATGGGGGTATTTGTGGCTCCAGGGCCCCACCAGGCCCTGACGCGGCACGGAGAGTCTTTCCAGTAATCGGAACACCGCGTCGGTGTAGCCGTCCGCCCAACCACTCACCGCCAATACCGGGCATTGAACGGCGTCGTAGTCCTCGCAGATGGAGCCGTGGCGCCAGTAGTCGTCCCGGGACTGGTGCTCCAGCCAGCGAATCAGCCAGGGATCGTTGGCCTCGAGCCGCTCGTGCCAGAGGGCTCGCCAGTCCTCGCCGCGCAAATCCGGATCCGGCGGCAGGCTGTTGTAGGCGAACATCACCGACGCCCAGGACAGGTTGTCCCCCAACAGGCATCCACCCATGTAGTGCACGTCGTCGGAATAACGGTCATCCGTGGAGCAGACCGTCACCACCGCCTTGAGCGCCGGTGGCCGCATGGCCGCAATCTGCAGGCCATTGAAGCCACCCCAGGAGATACCGATCATGCCCACCTGGCCACTGCACCAGTCCTGCTCTGCCAGCCACTGGACCACCGCATAGCCGTCATCCAGCTCCTGCTGGCAGTACTCATCGGTCAGAATCCCTTCGGATTCACCACTGCCTCGCAGGTCCACCCGCACACCGGCATAGCCGTGCTCCGCGTACGACCGATGCAGGGTCTCGTCGCGGGCGCGGGTGAAATCCCGCTTTCGATACGGAATGTATTCGAGAATGGCCGGAACCGGTGACTCCGAGACGTTCTCCGGCAGCCAGATCCGGGCCGAAAGCGACACGCCATCGGCCATGGGGATGCGGACATCCTCGTGGACACGGACGGACATCAACCCTCCTCGCTGGATTCGTTGCGTATGGCCAGACGGGCCGGCGGCGCACTCCCCTTTTTGTCCTCCCCGAAGTAGAGCGTCGTATGGGGGAAGGGAATTTCGATCCCGGCCTCGTCAAAGACTTCCTTGACAGTGCGGTTCATGGCTCGACCCACCGCCCACTGCATGCCGGCGGTGGTCCGCACCCGCACCCGGATGTTCACCGAACTGTCCCCGAGGGAGGTGACGCCATCCACTTCCAGCGGACCCGTCACTTCGGGGCCGATCACCTCGTCCTCGCAGAGCCGCGCGTAAGCCTTGTGGAGGTGTTCGATCACGTCACCAATGTTTTCCCGGTAGGCGACACCGTACTGCCCCAGATGGACACCGAAATCCCGGGTGAAATTCGACACGGTGTCCACCGAGGAGAAAGGCACCACGTGCAGCGTTCCGGAAAGATCGCGCAGACCCAGGGATCGGATGCTGAGCCGCTCGACGGTTCCACTGATGCCGCCGGCGGTGATGAAGTCATCGGTATGAATGGCGTCCTCCAGCTGGATGAAGACCCCGGTAATGATGTCCTGAACCAGTTTCTGAGCGCCGAAACCAATGGCCAGACCAATCACGCCGGCACCGGCAATGAGGGGGCCGATGTTAATCCCGATCTCCGCCAGCGCCACCATGCCGGCAATGGTCACAATGGCAATCGCCAGGGCGTTGCGGAACAGCGCCAGCAGGGTTTTCTCCCGGGCTCCCGGTTCCCCCTCACCGGTGTCCGGACTCAGCCGATACTCAATCCAGCTAACCGCCGCCAGCCAGGCCACCAGCGCAATCAGCAGAATGACCAGCACGCCGGCCACGGCACCCACCACGGCGGCACCCGTGGGCCCCGCCAGCCAGCTGCCCATGTCCACCAGGTTCCAGATATGCAGCAGCAACCCAAACGCCACCGCGGCGATCAACGCATGAACCACCAGCAATACCCGCGGCAACCAGAGCCGCAGCCGCTGGCCCAGCATGGGGTGGCGCTCAACAAAACCCGCCGGGATGGGCGGGCGTTCCCGCAGCAGGATGCGGCTCCAGAAACCCGCATACCCGGCCAGCAGCAGGGTCACCACGCTCCACAGCGTGGCGGTGCCGACGAACACCAGCGCCGGGGTGGAGCCGCTGAGGCCCACCAGGACCACCGCCAGCGCATACCCGCCGGCGATCCAGTGCCAGATCGGTGCGACGGCGGAAAGGACCGGGCCTACAACGCCCTGGCGCCGCCCGGCGGCCAGACGCCTGAGCCATGCCGCCACGGGCTCGCGGGCATCCCGAAGCGCCCGCAGGATGCCAGCCAGCAGGCCCAGCACCACGATTAAGGCCAGCAGGCGGGCCACGCCCTCCATCCAGATCGCGACACCCCCCGCGACCAGGAACAGACCGTAGGCACCGAAACCCACCAGACGGACGAGACGGCTACGCCAGGCAGACGCCGTTGACTCATCCACCGGCAATAGCCGGGCCTCAGCCGTGGCGTCGGTGAGAAAGACATCCACCAGCAGGCGCCCCGCGCCCGTGGCCGCGAACGCCAGCAGAATCGCTTCTGCGAGGCTGGCGCCCACCGGATCGTCAAGGAACAGCCCCACCATGCCCAGGTAACCCGCGCCCAGCGCCAACGTGAGCGCCGCGGCATTGAGGATCAGAAGCAACGCCATGGCCAACAGCGTGCGGAAAGGCTGGAGCCGGGCCGGTAGACTGGCCCACCGTCGTGCACCCGCCCGGGCCCATCGGCGGGCCAGCCGGCCCGTGACCAGATGCACCGCCACTAGAATGCCGAACACCGCCACCAGCTGAAGCACCACCACCGCCGCCTGTGGCTGGATGGAGGCGATGAGCTCATCAATCCCCTGAATATCCGTCAGCAGGGCGTTGAGCCATGCCATCAGGTTCTCGCGAAGCTGAGTTATCCATCCCACGGTTGCATTGCCCTGTTGCTCCAGCATGGCCTTTCCGTAACGCTCATGAGTTGCCGGCGAGCATATCATCGGCCACAACCCGCCCTGAAAAAGATCCGATTCGCGGCCCGGGGAAAAATTGTTGCAACGCACCAAACCCGTTGATATATTGCGCTGCAACAAGGTCAAGAGCGGCCTTGGACCTTAGCAAAGAGACGATGAGGACAGTGCAATGAGCAACGATACCTTTGACAAGTACAACGAGCAGGCCGAGAAGCTTTTCATGGCGCCGACCCGTGATTACGCCAAGCTGGCCATGGACTATGCGGAAAAGCTGATCGACGCGCAGATGGAAGCCGCCCGCACCTACAGCGAGATCGGCATGCAGCAGGCGCGTGCCGCGCTGGAGGTCAAGGACACCAAGGCGCTGCAGCAGTACGCCGAAAAGCAGCAGAAAGTGGCCAAGGATCTCAGCGAGCGGGTCAAGACCGACGCGGAAAAGGTCGTCGCCATGAATCAGGATTTCGTGAACGAGGCCCGCAAGCTGGTCGAGTCCAACGTCAAGACGGCCTCCGAGACGGCGACCCAGGCCACCACCGGTACGCAGGGCGGCTCCAAGAGCAAGTAACCCGCCACCGGATCCGGACCGCGGTTCGGATGATCCAGACCGCCGGCCTTGGGCTGGCGGTTTTTTTATGCCCGCCCCCCCATCTGCTCGCGGGACGGGTGAACGATGTATCATCAAGGCAATGAAAACCCGCCGTTATTCCCTCCTGCTTGCAGCGGTCTGCTGGCTTGCCTTCTCACCGGTCAACGCCCAAATGGAGGCCCCGGTGGTGGTGACCCCGGTGGA